>Ga0209016_1000134_pt1 | contig 106192 bp, 112 predicted proteins | sample EPASupsiteSAE305_FD_187265 | JGI IMG/M metagenome (GOLD analysis project Ga0209016, IMG submission 187265) | Bioremediated contaminated groundwater microbial communities from EPA Superfund site, New Mexico - SAE3-05 (SPAdes) (version 2) | ecosystem: Environmental > Aquatic > Deep subsurface >...
AATCATTATATAAATCTCAATTAATAGTTAATTCATATATATGACTAGTAGAATTTGGACATAAATATAAATTTACATTTTCTAAATAAACATTTCAATTTATTGTAGAATCATCACAAAAAGATAATTTTCATCAATTTAATATAACATTTGCATATATTGTTCCATTAAAACCAAATCTATCTGAAATTATATTTCTTCATTTAAATACTCATATAGAGCTTATTGCTTCTACATTTTCTACATTTGTTTCAAAATAATTTAAAGATTCAAATTTTAAAGTTTGATTATCTCAATTATTAAAATTTGAAATAATTTTTTAATTTCATTTTATAGTTTTAATATATATCTCTAATATTTCATCTAAATATATAGTATGTCAATCTAAATTAAATTTTCATACAAAATTTATATTATTTTTTAATTTTATATCATTAAATAATTTTAATTCAGTATCAAATCATGGTACTGTTTCAATTATTTTATCAACAACTTTATCATTTAATCAATACAGATTTATAATTCATGTCCATTTAGAATTAATTCAATTATAAATATTTCAATATATATCTGATTTAATTATTTTTATTAATCAATTATTTTGTACATCTCATTTTACATCTATATAAAAATTATTTTCATAAAAAGTGACTCTTCATCATAGATTTCAATTGTTTATAAAATTTCAATTAATAATTAAATTGTAATTATCATAATTTTTAAATTTATATAATGTAGAATTATTAGTTAAACTATTTATTGTTATATTTTTGCTCCATAAAAATACTGGTCAATTTATTATTACATCATCATTTATTCAAGGTACTCTTCATCATACCCAAGTACTATTTATAGTCCAAGGTCAACCATTAGTTGTTGATTCAATTATTGCTGCATTAACATTTCACAAAAAAAATCAAAATCAAGTCAAAAAAATTACCATTTTTAAGATGATTTTGATTTTATTATTATATATATTCATATAAAATAAATTATGTATTAAGCTTTTGGAGAGCTGTCTAAATTGTAGTTTTTATTTCATTAATTGCAAATAAACTTTTTCATATTAAATCTATATTAAATTTTTATAGATAATATTTTATATTGATTTTAATTTTGAATTGTTAAATCAAAAATAGTTTTTGCTTTTTTGAAAAGTATTTATATACTAGTTATATACTTAATTTTAATATACTTTTATGATTTCATACATAACTTGAAAAATAATAGATTTAGACTTCACTAATATGACTATTTTGACAAATAGTTGAGTAGGATATGAAGTTCTTATAAATGAACTTACATATTCAAAACTTGCTACTATAGAAGAAGTAGAATTATTTATTTATCACTATAAAACAGAAAATAGTGAAAATCTTTTTTGATTTATAGAAAAAGAAGAAAAAAAAGTATTTGCTGAGCTTATAAAAATCTCTTGAATAGGTTGAAAAGTGGCTATGCAAATATTATCTCTTTGAGTAGAAAGACTTATTATGGCTATAAAATGAGAGGATAATAAAACAATAGAAAGTGTAAAATGAGTAGGTAAAAAAATGGCTGAAAAAATAATTCTAGAATTAAAAGATAAAGAATTTTCAATTGATTTTAGAAAAACTGAAAATGTAATAAAAGCAAACAATATAGATTCATCACTTCATAGCTCTATTAAGTCAACTCTTACTGCTATGTGATATAATCCAAAAGATATAGATAACGTACTTTTCAATTTACCAGAATGAATAAATGAAACAAAAGATATAATTCCATATGTTATTAAAAGTTTGAGTTAAAATATTTTATAAAAGAAAATTATGAATTTAGAAGTAGTTTTAATACTCGTTGTTTTTATATTACTTGCAGTTATTTTTTATCTTTTTTCAAAAATTTGAAATAAATCTAATTCAAATGATAGTTTTAGATTGCTTCAAGATCAGATATTGGCACTGAATAAAAGTCTAGATTTTAAATTATCAGAATCAAATAGAAATACTATGAGACAATGAGAAATAAATACTAGTATTTCAAAAGAAGCGAGTCAAAAAATAGAAGAAATAACAAAAAAATTATCGAGTTTAGAAGAAACAAATAAACAAATAAAAGATATTTGAAGTCAATTAGAATGACTTGAATCTATACTTAAAAATCCTAAGCAAAGAGGTATTTTGTGAGAATATTTTTTAGAAAATGTTTTAAAAAATATACTTCCACCAGATAATTTTGAGCTTCAATATAGCTTTGCAAATGGGGAAATAGTTGATTGAGTTATATTTGTGAAAGATAAAATTATTCCTATAGATTCTAAATTTTCTCTTGAAAATTATAATAAGATACTCGGGGAAGACAATCTAGTACAAAAAGAAATCTATATAAAAGATTTCAAAAATGATTTAAAGAAAAGAATTGATGAAACAAGTAAGTATATAAGACCTAGTGAGGGAACTATGGATTTTGCTTTTATGTTTATTCCAAGTGAATGAATTTACTATGATTTACTTGTAAATAAAATATGAACTTTGAAATCAAATACTATTGATTTAATAGAATATGCTTTTAAAGAAAAAAAAGTAATTATAGTAAGTCCAACTAGTTTTTATGCATATTTGCAAACAGTTATGCAATGACTTAGAGCTCTTCAAATAGAGGAAAAAGCACAAGATATAAAAAATCATGTAGAAAAACTTTCTCGTCATCTAGATGCTTATGAAGAATATTTAGAAAAACTATGAAATAGTTTATGAACAAGTGTAAATCATTATAATAATGCTTATAAAAAATTTAATCTTATAGAAAAGGATGTTATTAAGATAACAGGTGAAGAACAAGAAAGTAACATAATACAATTAAATTGACCAGAATAAAATAAAAAGCTTTTAGAATAGACTAGAAGCTTTTTATTTTATAAAAATATTATGTGATTATATTTTTAAGTATTGCTATTTTTAAAAAATATTGTTTTGTTAAATGTTAAAAAATAAAAAAGACTTATATATAGACACCTTAAAACCTTTTTTAACATTGTTAAAAAAACATTTAACAAGGTTGTTCTAAAATTGTTAGCAAAAATGAGAAAAATCATTAAATTTCTCTAAGTCACTTTATTTTTTTATATAGGTTTTTATGGTTATTAAAGTTATTAAAACAAGAGATTGAGACTTGGTAAACTTCGACAGAAGTAGAATTGAAAGAGTTATTGAAAAAGCTGCTGAAAGTGTATGAGAAAAAGATTTGAGTTTTGTGGATCTTGTTACGGATAAAGTAATAGAATCTTTAAATTTAAAATTAGAAAAATTTGATAAATCTCAGTTCATAACTATTGAAATGATTCAAGATCAAGTAGAAAGAGAACTTATGGAATCTGGATATTTTAATGTAATGAAGCATTTTATTATTTATAGAAATAAAAGAGCTGAAGCTAGAGAATTAGCAAAAGAAAAAGTAGAAAAAAAATTATCAGAAAATACTTTTAAAATAACTAAAACTACTTGAAAAAAAGAAAGTTTTGATATGAGTAAAGTAGAAAAAACTTATAAAATAGTATCTTACTGACTTGCTCGTAAATGTAGATTTGAAGAAATAAGTGATAGCTTGAAAAAATATATAGTTGAAGGAATGAAAACTAGTGATATCACTAAAATGCTTATTAAATCAGCTATAGATTTGATTTCTATTGAAAATACTTCTTGGCAATTTATAGCTTGAAGATTAGCTTTAATTGATCTTTATAAAGAAGCTTCAAATAATAGAAAAATGGATATCAAAAAAATCTATGAAGCAAAACATTATGCTGAATTATTTGACGAATATGTTAAATCTGGATTATATTCTAAAAATTTCTATAATTATTATTCAAAAGAAGATATTTTAGAAGCAGGTAAATATTTGAAAAAAGAATATGATTTTGAATATAATTATACAACTATTTTGATGTATAAAAAGAGATATCTTTTAAATCCAAATAAAAAAGTAAAAGAATTACCACAAGAAATGTATATGAGTATAGCTTTATTTTTAGCTATGCCTGAACCAAAAGAAACAAGATTAAAGATAGCAAAAAAAATCTATGATTATTGTGCTTCTGGAAAAATTTCACTTCCAACTCCAACTCTATTAAATGCTAGAACAAATTTTCATCAATTATCTAGTTGTTTTAAATTTAATGTTGAAGATGATTTAAGAGCTATTTATCACGCTATTGAAAATATGGCACAAGTTTCTAAATTTGGTGGATGAATTTGAGTTTATCTTTGAAATATTAGAAGTAGATGAGGTTATATTAGATGAGTAAAAGGTGCTGCTTGAGGAGTAAATCCTTGGATTAAAGTTATAAATGATACTGCTGTAGCTGTAAATCAATTATGAGCTAGAGCATGAGCTATAAGCGTAACTTTAGATGTTTTTCATAGAGATATATATAGTTTTCTTGATTTACAAACAGAAACTTGAGATATTAGAAGTAAAGCATTTGATGTATTTCCAGCTGTAAGTTTTCCAGATTTATTTATGGAAAGAGTTGCAAATGATGAAAATTGGACACTTTTTGATCCAAAAGAAATAACAGATAAAACAGGAAAAAGATTACAAGATCATTTCTGAGCTGAGTTCGAAGAATTTTATAGAAAATGTGAAAAAAATGATGTTTTAGAATTAAAAGAAGAAGTTTCTGCTCGTGATTTATTTAAAAAATACTTAAAAGCTACTGTTGAAACAGGGATGCCTTATGCATTTTTTAGAGATACTGTAAATAAAGCAAATCCAAATAAACATGCTTGAAACATATATTCTACTCAACTTTGTGTAGAAATTTGTCAAAATACAAGTCCTTCTAAATTTGTTGAAGAAACAATTGAAGATGGAAAAATCGTTATTAAATATGAACCAGGTGATAGTGTAGTTTGTAACCTAGCATCTATAAATGTAGCAAAAGTTAATACTCCAGAAGATATTAAAAAAGTAGTTCCAATTGCTATGAGATTACTTGATAATGTAATAGATTTAAATTTCTATCCTATAAAAGAAGCTGAAAAAACAGCTAAAAAATATAGATCAGTATGACTAGGATTTTTATGACTTGCTGAATATCTAGCTGTAAATAAATTAGCTTATGATAGTAAAGAAGCGAGAGATGTTGTAGATGAATTATTTGAAAAATATGCATATCAAACTCTTAAATCTTCAAATGAATTAGCAACAGAAAGAGGTACTTATGAAGTATATCAAGGTAGTGAATGGTCTAAATGAATTTTACTTTGAAAAGATGCAAATTGGTTTAGAAATAATTCAAAAATGAGTGCTGAATGGTTAGAATTAATTGAAAATATTAATAAAACTTGAGTAAGATTTGCTTACCATTTAGCTCCAGCTCCAAATACTTCTACTGCTTTAGTAGTTGGTACAACAGCATCAATCTTACCTATTTATAAAAAATATTTTGTTGAAACAAATGCTATTGCTCCAAGTGTAAATGTAGCTCCAAATTTAAATGAAGAAAATTTTTGGTATTACAAAGAATATGTAAATATGAACATGAACGATGTAATCGATATGGTTTCAGTAATCTATAAATGGATTGATCAATCAATTTCATTTGAATGGATGATAAATCCAGCTAATGTTTCTCCAAAAGAACTTTATGAATATTATTTTAAAGCACATAGAGAAGGTATAAAAACAGTTTATTATGTTAGATCTATGAGTCTTGAAGTAAAAGAATGTGTAAGTTGTAGTGGGTAAAAATAAGCACTTTTAAGTGCTTATTTTTTTGTATATTAAATTTATATTAAATTTTTTACAATATAAAAAAATATGTTATAATAAACTCAATATTAAATCTATATTAAAAAAATATGTTATAATAAACTCAATATTAAATCTATATTAAAAAAATATGCAACAATCTCCTCAACTAAAAAGTAAAATTAGAGAAATTTATGAACATAATTTTGAATCATGAAGTAGATTAGATGATTATTTATGAAATACTGGATATGTATTAGTACATAAAGAACATATATTAAAATCATGAAAAACAACTCAAGAAGAAATGGATGCTTTGGAGTTGGAATATAAAAAAATGGTAGAAGTTGTTTTGTGATTACCAGTACAAGATATTTTATTAAGATTGGATGATAATAAACCATCTGAAACTTGAACTAATTCAAATATAGAATCATTAAAAAGAGCATTTTTAAATTAATTAAACTATATATTGTATTTTATTTAAATAGTAATATACTATATATTGTAAAGAAATTGAAATAAAACAAAAAATAGTCAAACCAAAAGTAGTAAAAAATATTTGAAAAAACTACATATTGTATATAGTTAATTTAACTATATACAATATGTAGTTTTTGTTTTTTTAAGTTTTGTTTAATATGGCAATTTATAAAGTGGTAAAGAGAAATTGAGCTATAGTTAGTTTTGATAGAGAAAAAATCGAAAAAGCTATCATAAAAGCAATAAAATCTTGCTCTTGAAATGATTTTTCTCATGTTTCATGATTAACTAATGTAATTATTGATTTAGTAGAGAAAAAAAATAACTCAAATATACCAAGTGTTGAAAATATACAAGATACAATTGAAGAAGTTTTAATAAAAGAAGGTCATGATAGTGTTGCAAAAGCATTTATCTTATATAGAGAAAAAAGAAGAGAGGAAAGAGCTGATAAAAAGGTAGTTATAGAAGTATGAACATCTATGGAAGAATATTTACAAAAATCTGATTGGAGAGTAAATGCAAATGCAAATTCATGATATTCTCTTTGAGGTATGATTTTAAATATTTCTTGAAAAGTTACAGCAAACTATTGGCTTAGTCATATTTATCCAAATGAAATTTGAAATTTGCATAGAAATGCAGATTTTCATATTCACGATTTAGATATGTTCTCAGGTTATTGTGCAGGATGGAGTCTGAGACAATTACTTGAAGAATGATTTAATTGAAGTGATAATAGAATAGATTCTGCACCAGCAAGAAATTTGCAAGCAGCAGTAAATCAAATGATAAATTTTTTATGAACATTGCAAAATGAATGGGCTTGAGCACAAGCATTTTCTAGTTTTGATACTTATTTAGCACCTTTTGTTCATAAATTTAAAGAGGAACTAGAACATGAATTAATAGAATTGTGAGTAAACTTTGAAACAGAGCAAAAAAAAGAAAAATATATTTATGATAAAACATATAAATATGTTTATCAACAAATGCAAAATTTTGTTTTTTGATTAAATGTACCAAGTAGATGGGGAACTCAAACTCCTTTTACAAATATAACTTTAGATTGGACTTGTCCAGATGATTTAAGAGAAAAGGCACTTTTTTTGTGAGGAATTGAATCTGGTTATTATAAGAAAAAATATGGTGAATTAGAATCAGAAATGAAAATTATTAATAAAGCATTAATTGATGTTTATGTTGCTTGAGATAATAAATGAAGAGTTTTTACATTTCCTATCCCAACATACAATATAACTCCAGATTTTCCTTGGGATGATCCTTTGGTTGATGATTTATTTGAAATGACGGCAAAATATGGACTCCCTTATTTTCAAAATTTTGTATGAAGTCAGTTTAAAAGAGTTAAAAATGAGGATTGAAATTATGAAACTGTAAAAAATCCAGATGCATATACTCCATGAGCTGTTAGATCAATGTGTTGTAGATTACAACTTGATTTAACTCAACTGGAAAAGAGATGAAATTGATTATTCTGAAGTGCTGAGATGACATGAAGTATATGAGTAGTTACTTTAAACATGGCTAGATTAGGATATGTTTATAGATGAAATAAAGATGCATTTAAAGAAAGAGTAGCTTATCTTATGGATCAAGCAAAGATATCACTTGAATTAAAAAGAAAAACTATAACTCATTGGTTAGGAACTGGCTTATATCCTTATACTTATAGATATTTAAGAAGTTTTAGAAATCATTTTTCTACTATTTGATTAAATTGAGTTAATGAAGCTATATTAAATTTTACTTCTTGAAAAGAAGATATAAGTAGTGATTTTTGAAAAGAATTTGCTATGGAAATGATAGAATTTATGAGAGAAAGATTAAAAGAATATCAAGAAGAAACTTGAAATCTATATAATTTAGAAGCAACTCCAGCAGAATGAACAACTTATAGATTTGCAAAAGAAGATAAAAAGCAAATCCCTGGAATTATTCAAGCAGGAACGAGTGATGCTCCTTATTATACAAATTCAACTCAATTACCAGTGTGATTTACAAATGATCCTTTTGAAGCACTTGATTATCAAAATGATATTCAATGTAAATATACAGGGGGAACAGTTTTACACCTTTATATGTGAGAAAGACTTAGTAATAGTGAATCTTGTAAAAATTTTGTTAAAACTGTAATTTCAAATTATCAATTGCCTTATATAACTATTTCACCTACATTTTCAATTTGTCCTAAACATGGTTATATAGCTTGAGAACATGATTTTTGTCCAAAATGTGATCACGAAATAGGGTATACTTGAACTAAATTTGATATTGATACAAGAACTAAATATACAGATGACGATAAAAAAATGAATAATTTGAATGAAACAAAAGTTTAATTAATTTATATTTTAATTTAAAATTTATGGAAAATATACTTTTAGAAAGAACTCCTTGTCAAATATATACAAGAGTTATGTGATATCATAGACCAGTAAGTAGTTTTAATATTGGTAAGAAAAGTGAGTTTTATTCAAGAAACTATTTCAAAGAAACGAATTTTAATTATAATTTCATAAAAATGTATTCTTAATAAATTTTTTATGTATAAAAGAGCAGATATAAAAGTTGGTTTTGCATGTAATAATCATTGTACTTTTTGTGTTCAATGAGATAAAAGATATAAATATAAACCAAGAACTTTAGATGAAATAAAAAAAATTATATTAGATGAATATAATTTTTGAGCAAAATATGTAGTATTTACATGATGAGAACCTACTGTTCATCCAAATCTTATAGATGCTGTAAAATATGCAAAAGAAGTATGATATCTTCAAATTCAAATTCAATCAAATTGAACAAATTTTGATAAAATAGAATATGTTAAGGCTTTAATTGAAGCAGGAGTTACTGAATTTAGCCCATCTATTCATTGATTCAAAAAAGAAACTCATGATAAACAAGTTTGAACTCCATGAGCGTGGGATAGAGTTGTAAAATGACTTATAAATTTAAGAAAATTAAATTGTTTAGTTATAATAAATTCAGTAATAACTAATGATAATTATAAAGAAATTCCATTACTTGCTAAATTATTAATTGATTTAAAAGTTACTCAATTTCAATTTGCATTTGTACATATTTTATGAAGCGCTGATAAAAATAAAGATACAGTTGTTCCACAAAAATCAAAAGTAATGCCATATGTATTTAAAGCTTTAGATTTAGCAAAATCAAATTGAATTCCAGCATATACGGAAGCAATTCCTTATTGTTTAATGCAATGATATGAATGGGCTATTTCTGAAAATATTATGCCAGAAACATCTATTAACGATGCTGAAATAAGAACAGAGAGTTATGCTGATTATAGATGGAGTGAATGAAAATCTAAATGAGTAGAATGTAGTAAATGTATTAAAAATGATATTTGTGAATGACCATGGAAGGAATATCCAGATATGTATGGTTGGGAAGAATTTATACCTATAAAATAATTATTTATGCAAATATCAGCTATAAATAAATTCTCTCTTATAGAATTTCCATGAGAAATTTCAAGTATAGTTTTTACACCATCTTGTAATTTTAGATGTGGTTATTGTCATAATAGTGAATTTGTATTACCAGAAAAGTTAAAATATATATATAAAAAATTAATAATTGAAGAAGCATTTTTTAACTTTTTAGAAAATAGAAAATGAAAACTAACTTGAGTTTCTATTTGTGGCTGAGAACCTACAATGCAATCTGATTTAAAAGATTTTTGTAAAAAAATAAAAGATATGTGATATAAGGTTAAATTAGATACAAATGGAAGAGATCCTCAAATTATTTCAGATTTAATAAATGAAAAATTAGTTGATTATGTTGCTATGGATATAAAACATGAAGTATGAAGTTTTGATAAAATTATATGAGTAAAAATAGATGAAAAACCATATTTAGAAACTATAAAAATACTTTTGAATTCAAATATAGATTATGAGTTTAGAACTACTGTTATAAAATGAATTCATGATGAAAAAATAATAGAAAATATTTCAAAATATACTTCTGGAGCAAAGGCTTATTATATACAAAATTATAAATCTTGAAATACTCTTGATCCAGATTTTTCTTGAAAAAGTTTTTCAGAAGAAGAATTAGAAAAATTTAAAAAAATAGCTCAAAATAGTGTAAAAAAAGTAGAAATAAGAAACTAAAAAACTATAAAAGATTTTATAGTTTTTTTATTGCAAAAAATCAATATTTTGTATAATGAATTATATTTTACATCAATATATTGTAACTTATAAAAATATGTACTGTATAAATTGTTGACATGACAATACAAGAGTAACTGATTCTAGAACTTCTGAAGATTGAAAAAGTATCAGAAGAAGGAGAGAGTGTGAAAATTGTCATAATAGATTTACAACTTTTGAAAAAATAGAAACAACAGATTTGATAGTTGAAAAAACTTGAAATAGAAAACAAAGATATGACAAAGATAAACTAGAAGATAGTATTTTAAAAGCTGTAAATAAAAGAAATATAAGTATAAATTCAATTAATGATTTAATCAGAAAATTGGAATTTAAATGGTGAAATAGAAATGAAATAACTTCAAAAGAAATTTGAAGAGATGTTTTAGACGCATTACATTGATTAGATGAAGTCGCATATATAAGATATGCATCAGTTCATTTAAATTTTGAAAATGCTAGTGACTTTATAAAATTTATAAATGAAAAAAATTTTAGTTAATTGTTTTTAACAAAAAATTAACAACATTTTTTAAAATAAAATGATTTTTTAATTAAAATCATTAAATTAGTTTTAAGTATTTTTTAACATAGGTTTTAAGATGACACAAATAATGCAAGCAAATCCAATTTTCAATCCAAAATGAAATGATGATGTTGCACATAGAACAATAATAAAATGAAATACAACAGGTTTATTTCAATTAAATGCAGTTAAATATAATTGGGCAAAAAGTTTATATCAAGTTATGGTTTGAAATTTTTGGCTTCCAGAAAAAGTAAAATGACTTTGAGAAGATGCTAATCAATTTAAAAAAGAATTAACTGCTGATGAAGCAAGAGCATATAAATGAATATTATCTTTTTTGATATTCTTGGATAGTATACAAACTATGAATTTGCCAAATTTTTCTGAATATGTAACTGCTCCTGAAGTTAATCTTATACTTTCTATACAAACTTATCAAGAAGCAATTCATAGTCAGTCTTATGCTACTATTTTAGAAACAGTTGTTGATTCTAAGGATAGAGAAGAAATATACTATTTTTGGAGAAATGATAAGCATTTACTTGAAAGAAATGAATTTATCTGAGGTATTTATCAAAAATTTATTGATAATCCAAATGATGAAAATTTCTTTTCTTGAATAATTTGAAATTTTTTACTTGAAAGTATTTATTTCTATAACTGATTTGCATTTTTTGATACTCTTGCTGATGCTGGTAAGATGGTTGCAACAGATAGAATGATAAATTATATTAGAAGAGATGAATTGACTCATGTTACTATTTTTGCTAATTTAATTAAAGAAATTAAAAAAGAATTTCCAGAAATGTATAGTGAAAAACTTATACTTGAAATGATGGATACAGCAGTTAAACAAGAAGTAAAATGGTCTAAACATATTCTTTGAGAAAAAATCATAGGTATGGGGCATGAAAATATAGAAAACTATACAAAATGGCTAGCTAATGAAAGATTAAATATGCTAGGGATAAAACCACTTTATCCAGATGTAATAAAAAATCCATATAAACATCTTGATAGACTTCAAGATAATAATGGTGAAAAATGAAATTTCTTTGAATCTACAGTTACAAATTATGCACAATCTAGTGCTATGAAATGAAGTTGGGATTTCTAGATAATAAAAAAACTTGCCTTTGGCAAGTTTTTTTTTATCTTAAATTATCTTCATGTACACTATTTGCAGCAAGGCATCATTCTGCAGCACTCATAATTGTTTGTTTAAATTTATTAGAATTTGTAGTTACATCTCAAGCAGCATAAAGTCATTTTACACTAGTTTCTTGTCTTGCATCAACTACTAAACAACCTTCTTCATCTTTTTTTAATCATAGATTGTCAACAATTGAAGTATTTGGTAGTGTTCAAACAGCAACAAATATACCATCTGCTTTTAACTCTTTACCTGATTTTAATCTTACTCAAGTCATACCAAGAGTATCTCAAACTATTTCTTCAACTTCTTCATTTAAAACCATTGCTATATTTTCTTTACTAATTGCTTTATCTACCCAAGAAGTTTCAGCTCTAAAAGTATCTTTTCTATGAACAAGATATACTTTTTTACAAATATCTGACAAGTATAGAGCTTCAGTTACAGCAGTATTTCATCCTCAAACAATAATAACTTCTCTATTTCTAAAAAACATACCATCACAAGTAGCACAATAACTTACTCATTTTCATAAAAATTCTTTTTCACCGTTAGCTCAAAGATGTCTATGATTATTTCAAGTTGCAATAATTACATATTTTGATTTAAATTCTTTTCATGAAGCAGTTGTTACATGAAAATGATCATCATGTTTATTTACAGAAACTACCATTTCATTTATTATTTCACTTCCAGAAGATATAGCGTGTTCTTTAAAAGAATCCATTATTTCTTTTCCTGGAGCAGAAATAGTTCCTGGCCAGTTTTCAACTCTATGAGAAGTAGCTAATGCTCAACCAGGTTGAGCTCAAATAATTAAATTTTTTAGTTTATATCTACTAGCATACATTCAAGCAGGATATCAAGCAGAACCAGCTCAAACAATTATTAAATCATAATCTAAATTAGTCATTTTAAAATATTTTAATATCTAAAAAATAATTCTATAAAAGAGTTATTTATATATTTATTTTATTGACTTTCTATACTTTGTAAAGTAATTTTATATATTATGAGAATTATTCTCATAATATATAAAATTATTTAAATTGACTTTCTTACTTTTTTATTTATATTAATATTACTTTTTTGTTCAACCAATTTTTTAAAAGGAGTAAGTTATGAATAAACCTGCTCCAATGAAAGGGAAAGGTAGGAGGAAAACAGATCGACAGATTTGGCTTATGAAATATGAAAGGGATTCTAAAAAAATTGAGAGGGATTCTTCTCTTTTACATAATGAGACTGAAATTGATTCATTTAGTATTTCAGAGCAAAACTTTAAAAAAACGCCTGATAAAAAAGTAGAGTTTTTGCGCTGCAAAAAAAATAAAAACGAGAGGAAAAAGTATAGCATAAAGAAATTCTTTTTGTCTATTATCTTTTTTTTCTCTAAGCTGATGAAAGCTTCCTGATTTTTTCAGGGAGCTTTTATTTTTTTAACTATTTGATAAAATCAATAAAAAGTATAAAATAACAAAAATAAAATTAATAAATATATATGAATAGAAAGGTAAGTGAGAGAGAATTAGAACAAATACAGGAAAATCTTGAATATTCAGGATGAGAACTTAGAGTTTTTTTAGCAGATATTCTTCCAGAAGATATAGAGATTAGACACAATATGGAAGATAGAATGAGAGAACTTGAAAACTTGGTAAATACTTATGGATGAGTTGTTATTGTTAAACATATTCAAAATAAAAGTGTTCCTGATTATAATACATTTATTTGAGAATGAAGACTTGATCAAATAATAGAAGAAATGCAAAGGGAAAATGGAAATATTTTGATACTATGAAATATTTTAAAACCAAAACAAATATATTCAATAAATGAAAAACTTAAACCTATTTGAGCTAAAGCTTGGGATAGAGTAGATTTGATATTGAAAATATTTGAAAGAAATGCAAAAAGTAAAGAAGCTAAATTACAAATTGAATTAGCTGCAATTAAGCATATGTGACCTCGTATTTTTGATATGTGAATGGAACTTTGAAGACAAGCTTGAAAAGGTAGTTGAGAATCAAATACTGAAATAATGAAAAGACATCTTCAAAGAAGACTTATAAATATCAAAGAAGAACTTGCACATTTTGAAAAAGTTAGAGCTCAACATAGACAATCAAGAGATAGAAAATGAATCAAAACTGTTTGAGTAGTAGGATATACAAATGCATGAAAATCAACTCTTACAAATAGTTTAACAAAAAAATGAGTACTAGCTGAAGATAAACTTTTTGCAACTCTATGAACTAGTGTTTGAAAAATGTTTGTTGAAGCAAGTTATGATTTAAATAGTTGAGCATATATACCACCAAAAGAAATCCTTATAAACGATACAATTTGATTTATAAGAGAATTGCCACCAGAATTGATAGATGCTTTTAAATCAACTTTAGAAGACTCTATAGAGGCAGATTTATTATTACATGTTATAGATTGTAGTGACCCAAAACTTGAAAATAAAATTCAAGTAGTTGAAGATATTCTTGAAAAAATAAAAGCTAATCAACAAAGGATTTATGTTTTTAATAAAATGGATTTTTTAAGTAATGATGAATTTGAAATAGAAGAAAACTGAGAGAAAAAAATATATAAAAATAAAAAAGAGTATTTAACACTAAAATATTCTAAATTAAATCCTATTTTTATATCAGCTTCAAATAAAGAAAATTTAGAAGAACTTAAAAATAAAATAATTATTAATTTATAGTATTAATAAAGAATATGAATTTATATATTTCACTTTTAATTTTATTTTTTATATCTTTATTTAGTTATGCTATATTTACTGTAGTAAAATTATCAATAAAGAAAAAAATACCAAAACAAAGAAAAGCTTATTTAAATAAGCTTTTTAAGGATATTTCAATAAAAAATTGAAGTAAAGAAAAAATAATAGATTATGATAAACTTTATCATAAAATTTTAATTGAAATGTGATATGATTGAAATTTTTGAGATATTTTAAAATTGGAACCAAATGAAGTTTGAAATATAAATAAAGTTTGGGAATTGCATAAACTTAGAAATAAATTGGTTCATGATTTTGATTTAATAGATGAAAAAGTATTACAAAAAGCAGAAAATGAGTATTTTAGAGAGATATTTTTTTTATTAAAATAGAAAAATTACAAAAGTCTATTTAAAATTTTCCTTATTTTAAGCCAAATATTGATATTGCTATAAACATTTTAATGAAAATTTAATGTGCCATTAGTATAATAAAAAAGTCCCAGGGAAACATGTGAATTTAGGAGAGCTCACTTTTCGTTTCCGGGACTTTTTTTATTGTATTAATTTTATATTCTATTTCAAGTTGCTATATTTAATCTATTAAGCATATCATCATTTGTTTTCCAATTTACACAAGCATCAGTTATACTTACTCATGGTAATAAATTGTCACTTAAAGATTGATTTCATTCGTTTAAGTTTGATTCAATCATAACTCATACTATTTTTCTATTTCAAGCTTCTAATTGTTTTGCTACATCTTCACAAACAATTGGTTGATTTCTGTGATTTTTTGAACTATTTGCATGAGAAAAATCTACAATTATACCAGTTTTAATTCAAGCTTTATCTAATTTTAGAGAAGTTTCTTCTATACTTTTTTCATCATAATTTGTTCAATTTGCTCAACCTCTAAGAATTATATGTCAATCAGGATTTCAAGCTGTTCTAACTTGAGCAACTCTTCATTCTTTAGTTACAGATAAAAAACTATGTTTTCATCTAGCAGATTTTATAGCATCAACTGCAATTTGAAGATCTCAAGTTGTACCATTTTTAAATCAAACAGGCATACTTAAACCAGAAACAAGTTTTCTATGTTCTTGACTTTCAGTTGTTCTAGCTCATATTGCTCACCAAGTTACTAAATCTCAAATGTATTGAGGAGTAATTGTATCAAGAAATTCTACTGCAGTAGGAATTCACATTTTATTTATTTTTAAAAGTAGTTCACGAGCTATTTTTAAACCTGAATTTATATCACAACTATCATCTAAATGAGGGTCATTTAATAATCATTTCCATCCTACCGTTGTTCTTGGTTTTTCAAAATAAGTTCTCATAACAAGGAATAAGTGAGGATTTTTTTCTTGTACTCATTTTAATAGTTCTGCAAATTCTAGTGCTTCATCAGGATTATGAATAGAACAAGGACCAGTTATAACTAGTAATCTAGGATCATTTAATTGTATAATATTACTTGTTGCAGTTCTGCTTAATTCTATAAACTCAGCAGTTTTTTCATCAAGAGGTAGACTTTCTACTAATTCTTTTGGAGTTATAGTTTCAGTAATTTCATCAATTCTTTTATCATCTACAATAGATAATGTATCTTTTTTAGGTTGGTTCATAAAAAGCATTTTAAAAAATAAATTTTATAAAAAAAGACCTTTTTTCAAAGGTCTTTAGTTTTTATAAAAAATGGTTTAAATTTTATATACTAAAAAAACATCCTTTGAAGAAGAATTTGTTTCAAAAGAAGAAGAAAAAATAATTTTGTCTTAAATTTCTCATTTTTTTTAGTTAAAATTTACACTTATATTTTTAATTATTTTATAATATATGTCAAATAAAAAATTATTTTTTATATTTTATTACATAAAAGATAAATACAAAAATAGCATTGTAAAGCCTTTTTAATCTATCTATTTTTCTTGGTCAAGTAATTAGTCTATACAACCATTCAAGTCATAATTTTCTCCAAATTATAGGTGCTCTTTTTTGAAATCATATAAAATAATCAAAACTAGAACCAATTCCAAGTCATATTTTGATATTTTGGCAGCTTCTCATTATCTCAATAACTGATTCTTCTTGTCTTTTCATTCAAAGAGTAGAAAATACAATTTTACTAGAACTATTTTTAATATTTTCAATTATTTCACTTTTTTTACTAGGTTCGTAAATAAAATAATCAAAATCAAGTTTAGGAAACTTATTTTTAAGTAATGATGAAAATGCTTTTTGTGATTCTACTTTTTTTAAATCAGAAGGATTATATAAATCAATAATAGTTATTTTTATATTATTTTTTTCACTGTATTCTACTAAATCTTTTGTTAAATCACTACCGCAGATTCTTTCACCATATTTTTCATAAAGAAATTTTCTTCTAAAAAATAAGTTGAAAAAAAAGTAAGGTAAAAGTAATATATTTATAAATTTATTATAATTATTGTCTATTATTTGGTAAGCTATATATAAACCAATTCAGTCAGAAGTATTGTAGGTTGCTTTGTTTATTAAACTTTCAAATTCTTTGTCTTTTAGTGTTTTTAAAAGTATCTCTGGATTTGGTGTAAAAACTATATTTTGAGTTTCTAGTTTTATTATTTTTTCAAATAAATCTTTATATTTTATCTTATCTATTTTTATTCAAAATACTTGCATATATTTTATTTAATTTTATTATTTACCAAAGTATAAATAAATAAGTTAAAATGCAAAATTTACAAGAAAAAAAGATAGCAATAGTCTGTGATTGGATAAAAGATTGGTGAGGTGCTGAAATAGTTTTGGAGCAAATGCTTGAGATATTTCCTAATGCTGATATTTTTACTAGTATTTTTTTCGGGAAAAATAATCATATTTTTAAAAATAGAGTTATAAAAACAAGCTTTATTCAAAATATACCAATTTTAAATAAATCACATAAATTAGCTTTGTTTTTTAGACCGCTTGCTTTTGAAAGTTTTGATTTAAGTTCATATGATATAGTTATAAGTTCTACAAGTGCTGAAAGTAAATGAGTTATAACTAAACCTGAAACACTTCAAATTTGTTATTGTCATACTCCAACTAGATATTTTTGGTCACATTATCATGAATATATAAATATGATGGAATTTGGAATTTTAAATCCAATTTGAAAATGGTTAATGCCAAAAGTAGTTCATAAGCTTAGAATATGGGATTTTGTGGCATCAAAAAGACCAGATTATTTTATAGCAAATTCTATAAATACTAAAAATAGAATCAAAAAATATTATAATAGGGAAAGTGAAGTTATATATCCTTGTTTAGATATAGATAAAATTCCTTTTAGTAATGAAAAAGAAGATTATTATTTTTATAATAGTAGATGTATACCATATAAAAAATTTGATTTAATAGTAGATGCTTTTAATGAAAATGGTAAAAAAATAAAAATAGCAACAAATACTGATAATAAACTTTATAGAGAATTAAAAGAAAAATCAAATTCTAATATAGAATGGATTTTAACAAGTGACTTAGATTTGATAAATAAACTTCATTCAAAAGCAAAAGCATTTTTGTTTCCACCTGAAGAAGATTTTTGACTTGTTCCAATTGCGGCAATGGCAACTTGAACTCCTGTTATAGCATATGGCAGGTGATGAGCTTTAGAAACTGTTATCTCTTGAGTTACTGGATTATTTTTTGAAGAACAAAATGTGATTTCTTTAAATAAAACAATAGAAGATTTTGAAAAGGTGACTTTTAATAGTGAAAATATAAGAAAACATGCAATAAATTTTGATAAGAAAAATTTTAGGAAAAATTTGATAGATTTTATAAGTTCTAAAATTGTATAATATACATAAATATGTTAAAATATTTTTAATTTAATTTTTAAAATAATAATTTTATGGAAGCACAATCTTTTGGTTTACTTTGAGAAGGTTTAAATTTATTTTTATGATTTGGTTGATTATTAGCATTTATTATTGTATATTTTATATTTACATATAACTCAATAATTAATACAAAAAATACAGTAAAAGAAGCATTTTCTTCTATTGATACAGTTTTGCAAAATAGATATAATTTAATACCAAATTTAGTAGAGGTTGTTAAACAATATATGCAACATGAAGCTGGTGTTATATCTAAAGTTACTGAACTTAGAGCTAGTTTAATGACTAATTCAAATAAAAGTTCAACAGAAAGATTTGCTAAAGAAAATGAGCTTCAAGCTGGATTAAAATCTATTTTTGCTGTTGCAGAAAATTATCCTGATTTAAAAGCAAGTACTAATTTTTTAGAATTACAAACATCTTGGTCTGAAATAGAAGATAGATTACAATGAGCACGTAGAGCATATAATGCAGCAATTAAAGAATTAAATAATAAAAAAGAAATGTTTCCTTCAAATATAGTTGCATCAATGATGACAATTGAAGATTATAAAATGTTTGAAGCAGATTCTTCTGCTAGAGTTGAAAAAATGGATGCAAAAGCTATGTTTTCATAAAATAAAAAAATAAAAATAAAAATAAAATATGAACTGATTAAGAGAATATGCTATTAAAAAATGATTAGATGATGGTAGTGAAATTGCTAAACTAGAATCATTTTTTGAAGAATTTGAAATAAAACAAACATTGGAAGATGTTGATAAAAGTCGTATTAAGAGATATTTTTGGCTTTTTGGAGGAATTTGATTTATGTACTTATTTTTTTGATATTTTTTTTCAAAATGAGTAGTTACAATAAATTGAGTTACAAGAGATGCTAATTTTTTTGATGCTATTTTAACATCTTCTTCTTTTTTAATTCCTATAGCTTTGATTTATTCTGCTATAGTTATGTTTCTTTTTCGTAAAAAAATTGAATCACCAATAAAAGAAAAAATATTAACTAAATTATCAAAGAAAGTTTATGAAAATTTAGAATATAACTCTTGAAAAAAATACGCATTTTGAGAAATTAGAGAATTAAGAGCATCAAATTTTTTAAACTCATATGAAAGAGTTGATAAGATAGAAGATTCAATTGCATTTACTTTACAAAAAGATGGTAAATATGCTTCTGTTCAATGATATGAACTTCAAACATCTGAAATCAGATGAAGTTGAAAAAATAGAAGAAGAGTAATTACAAATCATTGTTATTTATTAAAAACAAGATTACCAAGTGCACGTATAAATATAAAAAATGATATTTTTATAAAAGATGATAGATCTGATAGTGTAGGTAATAAAATTTTGACTCCTATAATTATTTCTATTTTTATTTCTATTTTTTCATGAGTTATTTCAAAAAGTTTTTCTATATGAATTATATCATTTTTTATACTTTTTTGAATAATTTATATTATATATCATAAAATAAATTGAAAAAATCGTGTTATTTTAGAAAATCTTGAATTTGAAAAATTATTTGATGTACACAGTGATGATCAAGTTGAAAGTCGTATGATAATCACAACTGCATTTATGGACCGTTTAGTAAATCTCTCAAATAAAACATATAGAAAGTATAATTTTTTATTTAAAGATAATGTTTTTTATGTAAAATGGAATATATGAGCTTGATATTTAGAAGTAAATACTTGGAAAAAAATATCTAGTAATATAGAAACTTTTATAGATTGGTATATAGAAATGAAAGAAATTATTTTATTTATACATGATATGCAAATTTTATATCTTTCTAAAACAGATAGTAAATTTATATGAGATGATTGAAAAATACCTGAATATGAAACAATGAAAGATTCAGATTTTGGTTCAATTAATTTAGGACTTTGAAATTTAGGTATTACTAATATATGAATAGGTAATTTTCCTTGAAAATTTACGTTAAAATAAAAAAAGAAACCTATGGTTTCTTTTTTTATTTTATAATCTACTTTTAAAATTTTCTAAAATTAATAATTTTTCATTATTTCTTAATAATGGATTTAATATTCATAAATCAGAATGTTTATTATCAACTTCTCAAATACAATGATTGTCGCTTCAAGCAGTAATTATTATAGAGTATTTCTCTTTAAATTCATATATTGTTTCTATCCATTCTATACTAGCTTTTGAGTTTATTTCTATGGCATTTATTCAATTTTCTACATAGTAAGGATATATTTTTTTAAAATATTCAAGTCCTTCTTTTTTAAAACTTAGATTTGGATGAGCTATTGATATTATTGCATCATTTGTTTTTGCAATTAATCAGCATATTTCAATATTTGGTTCATATTCAGGAACATCAATTCAATATTTTAATCAATATTCTTTATAGTGTTCTCAAACTTCTTTTAAAAATATTTCAAAAAAACTCTGAGGATTTATATCTATTTTTCAGCTTATTTTTTGAGCAAGTATTATATTTTCTTTATTTAAAAATAAATATTGTCCTATATTAAATCTATTTAAGGTTTCTAATTTTTTTCATATAGATAAAAAATAATTTAAAAATTCATTTAAGTCTATTTTAAATCAAGAATTCTTTAATTTTTCTATTTGTTTTATTATAAGTAATTGTTTTTTTTCAACAGTATTTTCTAAAATATCTCTTATGTTTTTTCAGAAATTTCTTGAATAACAAGTTAAATGAAGACTTTTTTTATTTACCAAATCTCTAGCGGAAATTTCAGTTGAATAACAAGAATCTATTCAAGATTTTTTAGCTTTATCTATAAAATCACCTGAACTTATTACATCATGGTCTGTTAATGCTATAAATTTTAAATTTTTATATGAAGCATTTTTTATTATTTCTTCTTCTGAATTTTTTCAGTCAGAAGCTATAGAGTGAAAGTGTAAGTCAAACATATATTTGTATTTATAAAGTAAAATACAAATATATAATCTCTATTTTTTAAAAAATGTATTTTATTTTATACAATTATGTAATTTTATATATTTTATATTTATTTTTTTCTTTATTTTAAACATAAAATTAGTATAATTAAAAGTGTAATATATATTTACATATTTATATGAGTGAACAAATATTGAAGAGAATTTGATTAAATGAAGAGGAATCAAAAATATATCTTTTTTTAATTTCAAATCCAAAAAAAACTCTTACAGATATATCAAAAGAGTTATCTATAAGTAGACCAAAACTTTACAAAGTTTTACCTTCTATGCAAGAACAATGACTTATTTCAAAAGTATTAATTTGAAAAAGGATTTATTTTATTGCAGAAAATCCAAAAATATTTAATACATATTTAGACAATATAAAAAAGGATTTTGAAGATTATATTCCAGAGCTTGAAAGTCAGTTTTCAAATAATTTTAATAAACCAATTTTTAAACATTTATCATGAAAATCATGAATTAGAAATATATTTTTAGATATATGAAATACACTAAATAAAGGAGATGTTTTTTATAGATATAGTTCTAGAAATAATGTAAGTAAAACAAGTATAGAGAGAAGTGAATATGATAAATATAAAAAATTAAGAGATGAGAAAAAATTAGAAAGAATGGTTATTACTAATGACTATTTGAATAATCTTAAAGAACAAAAATTAGATAAAGAAGTAGTTATAGTTCCTAAAAATTTTGATATATTTGAGGATAATATAACAAAAATAATTTATGCTAATAAAGTTGCAATTATAGATTATAACACAACAGAATGTTTTATTATAGAAAGTTATGTTTTTGCAAATTTTGAAAAAAAATTATTTAAACTACTTTTTAATTTTTTGAAAAAAATAAAATAAGGTAGCTTTTGCTATCTTATTTTAATATTATTTTTGATAAAAATGTATTTATTTTTTCTTTATTTTCATCTAGATTATAACAATTATAATTTCTATAATGTTTTAAAATTAGATTTAATAAATTACTATTTTTAGAGATATCTAAATTACTTATAGGATTTTTTAATATATTATCATAGTTTGTATCTGGACTTAAATTTCATATTGATGTAGAATTAAATATATTAAAATTTCAATTATTTGGAAATAAATTTGTTCATGGGTTTCACCAAATACCATTTGGATATTTAAGTCAAGTTCTTACAATTTCAACCCTATTATCATTCATTGTACTTATTTCATCATCTCATTTTGTAAAATAATAAAATTCTTTTTCAGAGTTTCAAATTATTAGTTTTATTGTGTATACTCAAGAAGTTAAGAAAAAATTTAAGTTTGATAAATCAAAACTATATGTGCTTGCTCATACAAAATTTTTGTTTTCTGTAGCTGCTCAATTCATAAAACTATATGAAAATATATTATTATTATAATTTTTTATATCATCAGTATCATTATTAAATGAAGATGTGTTTATTGTAAGTGAATTTATATTGTGAGGAGCTCTATCTTTATAAAATTCTAAATAAATAGTATCTACATTATTTTCAGTAATTCATGAGAAACTAAATGTTTTATTTGGAGGGAGTATATTTGGACTAGATATTTTTATTATTTCTCATAGTCAACTATTTGCTATATAAAGAGCTTTATTACTTGAATCATAATATAATCAAGTTGGTTCTTCTATAGAATCATTTTCATCTAATAATTTATGTATAGTAGTTCAAGATAAGTACAAAACTCTATTATTAAGTGTATCAGAAAAATATAATTTATTTCAATCAGAAGCCATTCATGTTGGTCAATTTATGTAGATTTGTGTAGCTAAATTTCAATCCTCAAATTTATCTCAAAAAATTCATCTTCATATAATTATAGCTCCAGATGAATCAGTAATTTTATGTTCTTTTTGGTAAGAAATATAAGTATTTCAATTATGTGTAACACTTCAAGTTAAAATTGAATTTGAATTTATATCTTCTCAGTTTTCAAAGAAGGGTATAAAGTTTTTTATAAAAATATGGTTTGTATTAGTATCTTCACTATTTATATCATCACAAAAATAATTATTTATTATACTACTTCATATGTATGTAAATCATCAATCAGAAAAAGTTTTATTTCTTTTAAAAATTACTCAAGAAGCTGTTAAATGTAAACTTCAAGAATTTTGTATAGTAGAAAAAGTTTCATAAATATCTGTAGTAAAATCATTTAAATTTGATGCTAGCTCTTGATTTTTTTGTTGTAAAAAAATATTTTTCATTCATGATGATACAAATACTCAAATAGAGACCATTAACATCATAGAAATGGTTATTCATACTATTAATTCTATAAGAGAAAAGGCATTTATTTTATTTTTAATATCCATTTGTCTACTATATATTTAGCATTTAAATTATTTTGTTTTATTCAATTTATATCATCATTTAATTCTTCTAAATATTTTATTAATGTTAGATTATTTTTTGCATAAATTATTAAATTTTCTAAAAATTCTAGATTTTCTTTTTTTAAATCTTCTTTTTCTAATTTACTTTTTAAAAAATATGAAATCAGCTCATTACTTTCATTATTTAAGTAACTTTTTATTAAACTTATGAAAAATTGATTTTCTTTTTTTATTCAGTTTATGTTTAAGTTTATTATTTGAACTCTAGATAAAATAGTTTCTAAAATATTATTTTCTCAAGCATTTGTTATAAATATTATATTTTCTTTTCAAGGTTCTTCAAAAAATTTAAGTAGGGAATTACTTGCTCAAATTGTAAGTCTAGATATATTTTCTATAAAAAATATTTGAAATTTATAAGGTGGTTTAGAGTTTGAAAACTCTATGAAATTTTTAATTTCTTTTATTTTAATTTTTTCAAAATTATCTTTAAAAATATATAAATATGCATTAGGTATTTCATATTTTTTTAATAATTCTAATGCTATTTCATAAGTTTTTATATTTACGAGTTCTATATTTTTACCCGTAAATAAAAAAGGAGACACTCATTCTCCTTTATTAATTTTTTCAGATATTTTTGATATTATATTATCCATTTTCTGCTGAATTAATTATATCATTTATTAAAGAATCTATATCATCCAAAATTTCTTCTTCAGTTACGTTTTCTTTTGAAGTTTCTTCATTGTTTTCAATAATATTTTCTATATCTTTTTCTACACTAAGATCAGCTGGATTAGTATTTATAGTTTCACCATTTATTTCAACTTTTACATTTCATTCTGTATCAATATTTACTGTTTCTCAAGAATTAGTTACTTCTATAGTAGTTCAAGAGTTAGTCTCATCTGTTTCTTCTTCTTTATTTAAAAGTGAACAAGATGTAAAACTTAGTGTTAACAATGCAATAATTAATAATTTTTTCATGCTAAATTTTTTATAAATTTAAATTTAATATATTTTATTTTAAAAATTTAAAAAATCAATAAAAAAGCAATTTAATATAAATTTAATTTAATGAAAATTTAATATGCTATAAGTATAATATAATTTTATAATTAAAATTATATTATGATAAGTAAAATAAATTCTATTGCTGTTAACTGAATTATTTCTGATTTGATAGAAGTTGAAGTTGATATAAACTCGTGATTACCAAGTTTTACAATAGTTTGATTGCCTGATCAATGAGTTCAAGAAAGTAAAGAGAGAATTAGGTCTGCATTGAAATCTAGTAATTCAAAATTGCCAACTTCTAGGATTACTATAAATTTAGCTCCTGCAGATATAAAAAAATCATGACCTAATTTTGATTTAGCAATAGCAATAGGTATATTGAGTCACGAATGAATTATATGAGATGATTTTTTAAATGATTCAATTTTTATTTGAGAATTATCTCTTGATTGAAAATTAAGAAAAATTTCTGGAGCATTACCTAGTACAATTTGAGCAAAAGAAAAATGATTCAAAAGAATTTTTTTACCATTTGAAAACTCTCTAGAAGCATCGATTATTCCTTGAATTGATATAGTTTGAATAAATAATTTAACTGATTTAATTGATATATTAAATAAAGATAAGCCACTAGAATTAGTTACAAAACTAGATTTTAAATCTTTGAATAAAGATTTATTTTTAGAAAATAAATATGATTTAAAATATATTTTATGACAAAATCATGCAAAAAGAGCTCTTGAAATTGCTGCAAGTTGATGACATAATATAATTATGAGTGGTCCTCCAGGCTCTGGAAAAACTATGCTTAGTAGAGCATTTTCTACTATTCTTCCTGACTTAACAATTGATGAAGCAATTGAAGTTTCAAAGATTTATAGTATTTCTTGACTTTTAAATAGTGAAAATCCTATAATTACAAAAAGACCATTTAGAGTTATACATCATACTGCAAGTTCTGTAAGTATTATTTGATGATGAAGAAATGCAAAACCATGAGAAATTTCTCTAGCTCATAAATGAGTTTTGTTTTTGGATGAAGTTTTAGAGTTTAACAAAAGCGTTTTAGAAGTTTTGAGGCAACCAATTGAAGATGGAGAAATCACAGTAAATAGGATAAATGCAAGTTTGACTTATCCTGCTAAATTTATCCTTGTTTGAGCTATGAATCCTTGTCCTTGTGGGTTTTTATCTGATCCAGACAAAGAATGTATTTGTACTTTTAGACAAATAGAAAATTATAAAAGTAAATTATCTTGACCATTAATTGATAGAATAGATATATTTATAGAAGTACCAAAAGTAAAAACAAGTGAATTTAAAGTTGATGAAAAATATGAAAATGTAGTTACTTCTAAAATGATAAAAGACAAAGTTGAAAAGTCTAGAATTATACAATTATCTAGATTTAAAAATACAAAGATTACTTTCAATAGTGAGATGACAACAAAGGAAATAAACAAATATTGTAAGCTTGATTTGGAAAGTGAAAATATATTAAAACAAGCCATTTCAAACTTAAATTTGTCAGCAAGAGCATATTATAGAATACTTAAATTATCTAGAACTATAGCTGACTTAGAGGGAAATGATGATATAAAAAAAGAGCATATTTTGGAAGCACTTAGTTTTAGAAAGAGAGAGGAGAAATAAAAAATTGACAAATATAATATATTATATAGAATATTTTTTGCAAAAAGGGTACTAAGTTAATGGCTAAGCTGTTAATTATGTGGTATGTGTAGGATAGGACTGAGGCTGTGAATCTTAAGTGCCAGCTTAAGTGGAGCCACCCTTGAAATAGGTCCCTTATCATGTATTCCTTTTTGCATCATTATTAGTCTGCTTTAAATTTAAGCAGACTTTTTATTTTTCCTAGCATTTTTTAAAATTATTTTTATAATATCATCCAAAATTAAATTTAATTATAAAAGATGAAAATAAGTATTTTTGCTTCTATTTGAGCACAAAACCTTTGAGATGAATTGATACTAAAAAATGAGATAAAACTTTTGAAAAAAGAGTATTGAGAAGATACTAAATTTAGAGTGTTTACTTATGATAAAAAAAATCCATTTTTTATAGATGACAATGTAATTTATAGTGAATATTTTCCAATTTGAATAAGAGAATGAAAAAATCTATGGAAAAATTTTATAAATTTTTTAGTTTTTCTTTTTTGAGTTATAAAAAGTGATTTAATAGTTATAGGTTGAGGTGGAATTATATATGATGATGAAGTTCAATCTACAAAAAATCCACTAGATTCTTGGCTTTTTAGAGTTAGATTTTTTAGATTTTTTATGAAAAAATTTATATTTTTTAGAGTTTGAATAAATATTAAAAATGATATAAATTTAAAAAAAGTTAAAGCTATATTTAAAAAAGCTTACAAAATAGAAGTAAGAGATAATTATAGTTTTGAGTTATTAAAATCTCTATGAATAAATTCAAGTATAGAAAATGATCCAGTTTTTTATGATGCTGGAGAATTGGTTACTAAAAAATCTATAATTTGAACTATTTCATCATACCATTTTGATAAAACTTTGTTTCGTGATTTTGATTTAGCTTGAAAAAAAATCTGATTGGCTTTGAGAGCTGGGTATTTTGTAGAAAAATCAAATGTTTCTGTTCGTATGGAAGAATGAAGAATTAGAGAAGTGATAAATTATTTAGTTTGAGAATGAGCACAAGTAGTTTTATTACCTCATAGTTTTCACGAAAATGATGACTTAGCAAATGATTTACTTTTCTTAATTAATTTTGTTTGAGAAGAGGGAGTTACTATAAAACAAACTATGCAAGAAGTTTATGAAACTTATAAAAATAAAGAAATTGATATTTGTGTAGCTATGAGACTTCATTCTATTATACTTAGTCATGTTTATGAAATACCATTTGTTTGAGTTAGTTATTCTACAAAAACAGATGAAGTTTTAAATGAATTAAAAAAGTAATATGAAACAAGACATACTAGGTTATCTTTTGACTATACCAAATTGAAAAGTTACTACATATAAAAATATATGAATTATTTTTTCATGTCACCCTAGAAAAGTTTCTCAAACTATGAGATACAATAAATTTCCAGAGATTTATCCTTGTTATAAAGTTATTTCTTCAAGCTGAAAAATAAGTTGATACAATACTAAAAGATGAGTAGAAGAAAAAATAGAGAAGTTGCAAAAAGATTGAATAGAGGTCATAAATTGATTTATTGATAAAAAATTTATTGTATAAAAAAATAAGACTTTTAAGTCTTATTTTTTTTATACTTTCCAATCTATTTCTTTTTTTAACCAACTTTTTAGTATCTCATTTGTTTTTTTGAAATGATTGTTTCACAAAAATCATCTATGAGCAGAAAAAGGAGATGGATGAGAACTTTCTAAAACTATGTGTTTATTTGAGTCTATAAGTGATTTTTTACTTATAGCAAATGCTCACCAAAGTAAAAAAACTACTTTGTCTTGTTTTTCACTTATGGTTTTTATAATTTTATTAGTAAATTTTTCCCAACCAATTTTAGAGTGACTTGCAGGATTTCAAGCTTGTACTGTTAGAATTGCATTTAACAAAAAAACTCACTGTTTTGTCCAAGGAGTTAAATCTCCATTATTTTTATTATCAATTTGCAGAGAATTATTTATTTCTTTATAAATATTTTTTAAACTTGGTGGAAGTTTAGTTCATTCAGAAACTGAAAAACAAAATCCTTGTGCTTGTCCAGCTCAATGGTAAGGATCTTGTCATAAAATAACTACTTTTATATTTTCAAATGGAGTTTTTTCAAATGCATTAAAAACTAATTCAAGAGGAGGATAAATAGTAATTCAAGAATTAATATCATCATTTATTTTTGTATTTATTTCATCAAAATAAGATTTTTTAGTTTCATTTTCTATTATTTCTAACCATTCATGACTTATTTTTTCATTTAGTTTCATTATATTTTGAATTATTAGTTATTTTTTATATGATGTATATTACTTAAAATTAGATTAAAATAAATATTAAATATGAATTTAAAAGAAAAAATTATTAGTGAGTTAAAAAATAAAAAATTTCCAGATTTAAAATTTCTTTTTTCAAATGAGGTTTTGAATATGGCTAGTGAGATTTTGGAACAAGAATTAGAAAATGAAAAAGTTAAATTTGATGACTTTTTGAAACTTGAAAATTCTTCTTTGACTTTTGATAGTTTTGAAGATGAGAGTATTTTAGATTATTTTTGGAGTTTATTAAATCATCTTGAAAGTGTTGATTCAAGTGAGGAACTTAGAAATATAATTGAGACTTTTAGACCAAAATTACAAGATTTTTCAAATGAAGTAGCTTATAATAAAGCATATTTTGAAAAACTAGAATATGTAAATAATGCATTATCTCTAGATATAGAGCAAAAAAGAATAATGGATTTAAGAATTAAATCTTACAAAGATAGATGAATAGATTTGCCACTTGAAAAACAAGAAGAAATAAAAAAAATAAATAAAAAATTGTGAGAATTAAGTGATAAGTTTACAAATAATATAGTAGATGACGAAAAAACTTTTGAGTATTTAATCACTGATTTTGAACTTATCAAAGATTTACCAAAGGAAGTTTTAGAAGTATCAAAAATGGCTTGAGAAGAAAAGGGCGGGTACCTTTTTGATAGTGATCCAACAAGTTATAGTGCTATTATGAAATATTGTACTAGTAAGGAAATAAGAGCATATTTCGAAAAAGCTTCATATACAACTGCAAGTGCTTGAAAATTTGATAATAGAGAAATAGTTTTAGAGTTATTAAAACTAAAAGATAAAAAAGCAAAATTACTTTGATATAAAAATTATGCTGAACTTAGTTTAAACGACAAGATGGCAGATTCTCCAGAACAAGTTTTTGAATTATTAAATTCTACTTCAGAAAAAGCTACTCTAAAAGCAGAACTTGATTTAAAAGAAGTAAAAGATTATTTTAATTTAGATCATATAGAAACTTATGATTTGGCTTATTACACTAGAATATTAAAAGAAGAAAAATATTCTCTTGATGAAAAAGTTTTAAAAAATTATTTTGAATTTGAAGATGTTTTAAGCTATTTACATAGATTTATAGAAAATTTTTATTCTCTGGAAATAAAAGAATCAAGTATAGAATCATACAATACTGATGTAAGAGTTTATGAAATTTACAAAGATAATAAACTTGTATCATACTATTTTTTAGATGCATTTTATAGAAAATGAAAAAGACCATGAGCATGGGCTGATAATTTAAGAGAAAAAGAATATTTTCCAAACTTTGGAGTTCCTGTTATTTTAAATGTTTGTAATTTTCAAAAAGCAAACTCATGAAAAACTACATTGTATTTGAGAGATGTAGAAACACTTTTTCACGAATTTTGACATGCTTTGCATGAGTTACTTTCTGAAAGTAAATATAGTGAATTATCTGGTTTTTGAGTAGAATGGGATTTTGTAGAATTACCAAGTCAATTACTTGAAAATTGGGTAAGTGATAAAGATAGTTTGAAAAAACTTTCTAAACATATAGAAACTTGAGAAAATTTTAGTGATGAAATAATGACTAAACTTGAAAAAATAAAGACTTTTATGACTGGAGTTTTTGTTGCTAGACAAAATGAATTTGCACTTTTGGATATGAGTTTATATAGTAGTGAAATACCTAAAAGTACAGAAGAACTTGATAGAAAAATATTAGAAATAGTAAATAAATATAGTATTTTTAAAAGATGAGAGGATTATAAAATGTATTGTAGTTTCAATCATATATTTGGTTGATGATATGCAGCAGGATATTATTCTTATATGTGGGCAGAAATAATAGAAGCAGATGTATTTTCTAGAATTAAAGAAATGTGAATGTTTTCTTCTTCTACTTGAGAAAAATTATTAAAAACTATAATATGACAATGAACTAGAAAGAAAGCTACAGAATTATTCTTTGATTTTATGTGAAGAGAGGTTGAAAATAAAGCTTTTATGGAAAGATATTGATTATAAAAAACAAAAAGCCACGCATGCGTGGCTTTTTTTCATTTGGCTTGGCTCTCAAGATTTAAACTTCAGTCTATCTTTTATTTTCAGATAAAATGAAGCAAACGTGAAAGCTGCACTAATTATAAGCAATGTTCCACCGATATAGTCAAGATACAGGTCAAACCTGTTAAGACTAACTACATAGATGGTAATCACTTTGAATACTGTTTTTGTTTTTCCTACCCAGTTTGCTGCTGGATTGCTAGTTTTTGCTCTAACGGACTGGCCAGCTATGTCAACCATACAGATAAACACAGCAGACAATACGAAAAAGCTATTGTTAGAAAACAAGCAGACAATTGCAAGGATTATTAAGTCCAAGAACTTATCTGCAAACGGGTCTAGTACCTTCCCTAAGTTTGTTACATTGTTTAAACTCCTTGCAACAGCACCATCTAAGGCGTCAGTTACAAATAGAAACACATAGAACTGCAATAGTATTGAACTAACCACAGTTTCTTTGTAAAAGAGAACTGTAAGCATAGCCAACGGGATGGAGAAATAAACTCTCCACATTGCAATTCCATTACCAGATAGCAATGGTGCTGATAAATAGAGTTTCATACGTTCATTGAAGTGAACAGGTTCTATCTCGTATTCATGAACAGCAAAGCATTCTCTTATTTTCTTTTTTTTGAGACCGAAGTAGACAACATATAAAACTGCCACTACAACGATCAAGCTGCTTAAGAATTCCATTTGTAGTACTTGATTTTCGTACAAATGGTAAACAAGCAACTGGAATTCTTTTTCCAGTTTATCAAACATTTTTGTTTCCTTTCTATTCAAAAATTTGATGTTTAGTATTTTAAAACAAAAAATAATATAGTCAAATTTAAAAACAAAAGAGGCCGAAGCCTCTTTTTTTAATCATGTTCCACATGAAATATTTTTATCCTTAAAAATTCTTCAAGTGCAATTCCGGAAAGTCCACCAAGTCCTATACCGATAAATACACCTTCAAAAAATGCTAGGATTGAGTGGAATGTAATCATGAATAAACAAGAAAAAATGAATGCCCCAAATGGAGCTAACACAAATCCTGTTATTATTCCATAAGGTGTTTCTGTTGCTTTTTTCATGTAGTTTTTCATGAAAAATACAAGCATAAATACCAAAAATGAAAATCCTAATTTCATGTTGTCATGGATCATATAAATCCAGTCTGGAACATTTTGTTGTTTTTCTACCGGCATTTCAAAAAAAATCCACATCATTATAGCACTTATTAATGCCATAATGGGGAAAAATGGTTGAGATGTAACTTGAATCTTGAGCGTGTTCATATCAAATACCTCCAGCGAAAAAGTTAAGAAAATGTATTTATATTATTTATTAATTTAAGAAAATGTCAAAAATAAAAAATAATAATTGATTTTAGTAATAATTTTTATATTATAAAAATAATAATTTTTAAAATAATTTTGATGAAGATTTTGGCTTTTGAAACGAGTTGTGATGATACAAGTATAGCACTTTTTGAAGATAATAATTTGATTTTTATGGATACTGAAAGTCAGATAAAAATTCATCTTGAAACTTGATGAGTTGTACCTGAAGTTGCAGCACGTGAGCATGCTAATGCTATTTTTAATGTTTTAGATAAAGTTTTAAAAAGTACAAATACAACTTTAAATGAAATAGACTATATATGAGTTACTACGATTCCATGACTTTTACCATCACTTTTAACTTGAACTAGCGTAGCAAGCACTATTTCTACTGTTTTAAATATACCAATTATTGCTATAAATCATATACAAGCTCATATATTTTCAAACTTTTTAGAAAGAGATGAGTCTGAAATAGTATTTCCACTTGTTTGTTTAACAGTTTCATGATGACATAATGATATATACGCTATGAATGATATGTGGGATATGAAAAAACTTTGAAGTTCTTGAGATGATGCAGGTTGAGAAGCTTTTGATAAAGCAGCTAAAATGATGTGACTTTGATATCCAGGTTGACCAATTATATCTAAATTGGCAAGTGAATATGAATTAGAATGATGAAAATCTATAGATTTATTTCCTCGTGTTTGGCTTGTAAAAAAAGATTTTGATTTTTCTTTTTCTTGATTGAAAAGTAGTGTAAAAAGGGAAGTAGACAAGAGAGTAGAAAAATCATGAGAATTGAGTTTAAATGATAAAAAACAAATAAGTTTTGAATTTGAAAATGCTATAACTGAAGTTTTGGCCTGGAAACTTATAAATGCTGCAAAAGAAAATAATTTAAAAACAGTTATGCTTTCATGATGAGTTAGTGCAAATAATAAACTTAGAAATGAAATAGAAAAATTGGCTAAAAAAAATAATCTAAATTTTATTTATCCTAAAAAATTAGTTTATTGTATGGATAATGCTGCAATGATTTGAATACTTACTTATTATAAAATAAAATATAAACAAGTAGAAAATCAAATTTGAGTTATTAAAATATAAAAAAGAGACTTTTACAGTCTCTTTTTTATTCTATTCAATCCAATTTATCTTTTATTTTTAAATTATCTTTTAAATATATATTTCAATTTTCTGTTAATATATTTTTTATAAGTTTATCTCAAAATTCTAGTCTATTATAAAAATCTTCTGTTGATATGATAGCATATTTTATCTTTCTACCATAAAATATTTCGCTTAAAAATGCTCATAGTTCCTCTTTATCTGTTTCTCAAATTAAGAAAATATCAAGTATTGATTTACCAGGATTTAAAAGTTTTGTTTTTACAGATTCATTTACAATTATAAGTTCTAAATCAGCTTTATTTTTAAAATATTCTTTTATTTTTTCTATAGGATTATATGATTTTACAAAAATACTTACAAAATCATCTAGTAGATAAAATCTAGTATTTACAAAGAAAATTTTCTTTTTTAATTCAGTTTTATTTTTAAGTATTCATAATTCAGTTAAGCTATCTAACTCTCTTTTTATAGAATTTATTTGTTCATCAAGATCACGAGATAATCATCTCATGTGGAATCATTCATTATTCCCAGATTCATATTCTAGGAAGAATTTCTCAAGTAGTTTTGTTCTACATTTTGATCAGAAAATTTTAGATATGTCTATTTCTCTCATTTTGAAACATTTTTTACGGTAAATAATTTATTATCAACTTTAGAATGAATAAACATTCATTCAAGATAGTGATAGTGTAAGTGTTCTGCACTTCTTCAAGATGTAGTTTGTCTAATAAATGAAAAATAACTTTTTTCTCAAAAATAATTTTTCATAAATATTTCTATATTTTTAAAATCAATTAATTCTTCGTTAGTCAATTCAGTTGTAAGAATCTTGTGTTCTATAGGGAAAACAAGTAAATTTTGCTTATATCAATAGTAAGGATATTTGTTGAATCTTATTTCCCAATATTTTGTTTTGTGAACTAAAAGAGGTTTTTCATCTTCTTCAATTTTACAAAAAGGACATATATCTTTTGTAAGATAAGGGTTTTGATCAACGTAATTTTTTCTATCCCAAAATATCATATTTTTATAAGTATTTTTTAATTTAACTAAATTTAACTAAATTAGACTAAAAATCAAATTTTTATTGATTTAATGCACTTTTTAATTATATTATTTTAAAATATTTATTTATAATTAACTAATAATGAAGCCTTTAAAACAAGAACTAGCTGATAGATGATTATTATACCAATTTACAAGTGATGAATTGTTTAAAAAATTTGATGCTTGAGAAGGGAGTTTTTATTGTGGTTTTGATCCAACCGCAGATTCACTACACCTATGAAATTTTATATGATTTATGGTTTGAGTTCATTTAATGAGAAGAGGAAATAAATATTTTGCTCTTACATGATGAGCAACAGGTATGATTTGAGATCCAGGATGAAAAGATAGTGAAAGAAATTTTCTTTCACCAGAAGCTTTGGATAATAATCAAAAGAAAATTTCAATTCAAATATCATCAATATTAATAAATTTAAAGAATTTTACATGAAATGAATTTAAATACGATTTCGTTAATAATAAGGATTTTTATGTTGGTATGTGATACTTAGATTTTCTTAGAGAAGTAGGGAAGTTCATAACAATTAATGTTATGATGAGTAAAGATACAGTTAAAAAAAGAATAGAGGATCCAGATAAATCAATTAGTTATACAGAGTTTTCTTATATGCTTTTACAATGATATGATTATTGTAAATTATTTAAAGATTCTTGAGTTACTCTTCAAATTTGAGGTCAAGATCAATGGTGAAATTTAGTTACTTGAACTGAATTAATTAGAAAAAAATATGAAAGTGAAGCTTATGCTTTAACTTGGCCACTTATAACTGATTCAACTTGAAAAAAATTTGGTAAAAGTGAATGAAATGCAATGTTTTTGGATAAAACTAAAACAACACCATATTTCATTTATCAATATTTTATGAATACAAGTGATGATGATTTAGCAAAATATATGAAAATGCTTACATTAATTGAAACAGAAGAAGTAGATGAAATAGTTGCTAATCATATGAAAAAACCAGAAGATAGAGTAGGGCAAAAATTACTTGCATTTAAAGTTGTAGAAATATTACATTCAACAGTAGAAGCAAAACTTTCTGAAAAAATATCAGATTTTATGTTCGGTGATAATAATAAGTTAGAAATTTTAAAATCACTTAATAGTGAGGAATTAGATACTTTTAAATTTTCAATGTGATGATTTAATTATTCTTCTGAAAACTTATTTGAAACAATTGTTATATCAAGTCTTGAGTCTTCAAATTCAAATGCAAGAAATGCTATAAAAGCAGGATCTATATTTATAAATGAAGAAAAAGTGACTGATTTTAACTTAGATTTGAATGCTTGTTTTATAAATGATAAATTTATTTTACTTAGAAAAGGTAAAAAAAGTTTTAGGATAATTACAAAATAAAAAAGAAGACTTAAGTCTTCTTTTTTATTATAATTTTAAATTTTCTTCTATTCTTTCTATTATAATTTTATTTATATTATTTGAATCATTATTTATTATACTTATTAAATCATTTAAATTTAATACAATAACTTCTAAGTCTGAAATAGCACTAACCGTTGCTGTTCTTTGCTCTTCATTAAGTAAAGCTATTTCTCAAAAAATATCTCAAGGATTTAATTCAGCAACTTTTTTACCTCAAATTGATATAGTTACTTTTCATCTTTTTAAAATATAACCTTCTCAATTTGAGTCTTCTCATTCAACAATAATTAATTCTCATAGATTATATTTTCTAAGTTCACAGTTGTTTACTATAGAATCAACTATTTCTTTATCAAATCAATGAAAAATTTTTAATGAATATATACTTTCTGGCATAAAAAAAATGTTAATATTTAAACTTTTTAATATATTAACATATCTTTTATTATTATGCAATAATTACATACTATATCCATCTTTTTCATATTTTTCTCTAAAATCTCTTATAAGAGCCCAAAACATATTTTCAGTATATTTTGGAAAGTTTTTTTCATTTTCCCAAATTATTCAATATTTAATTTTGTTTCTCATAGTATTTTCTCAGACAGGACAATTACATGAAGAATAAGGTATTTCTTTTTGTTTAACAAAAGTTACTAATTCTTTTTCTCTAATATATGCCATTGGTCTTATAAAAGTAATATCTCATTTGCTCATCTTATTTACAGGAGGCATTATTTTTAATTTTCTTCACTCAAGCATATTCATCATAGTAGTAACAACTATATCATCCATATGATGCCCAAAAGCTATTTTTGTTGCATTATATTTTTGACATAATTTAAACATAGCTATTCTTCTAGCATAAGCACACCATTGACAACTTTGACCTACTCAATCATTAAGTTTTGATTCTTCTGGAAGATTTATATTTACTTTTTCAAGAGGTATATTTAAAACGTCTTCAAAGTATTTTCTCTTTTCTTCAAAGTTTATATCACAATCTATTAAAAATTCTTTAAAAATATATATTCATCTTATTTCAAATTTGTCTTTTACTACTTTTCTGTATTCATTTAATAAATATCATAATACCATTGAATCTTTTCATCATGAAACTCAAAGTAATACTGTCTCTCATGCTTGTATCATACTAAAATCCATTATAGCAGACCTTAATTTTTTTAATAGTCTTTTTTCAAGTGCGCTCATTTTTATAAATTATTCTTTTAAATTTGAGCAGATTTTAATTATTTTTGCATTTTAAACAAATAAAAAACTAACAATTTGAATTGTTAGTTTTTTATTTGTGAATTATTAATTAATTCATTTCAACTTCAACAGCTTCTTCAGTTAATTCTTCTTCAGTAACAACTTCAGTAGATTCAACTTCAGTACCAGTAGCAGTTTCAACCATAGTATCAACTGTATCAACAGTAGCTTCTACTTCAACACCAGTTGCAGTAGTTTCTTCAGTAGTTTCTTCAGCTTTACCGCAAGATGCTAATAAAGTTAAAGCTAAAACACTTAATAATGCGATTATTTTTTTCATATGCATTGTATTATATATATATAAAAGCGAGCTCATTATAAATAATTTGCGAATTAATCAATACTTAGGTCCTATTTTTTATTATTTTAAGTTTACAATAATGTTAATTTATTGTATAATATATAACTTTTTATTTTTAGTAATTAGTATTGTAATTTTTAATATTTTGCTTATTATATATGTATAAATTATATTATAATTTTGTTTATAATGACAAGAAGAAGATGAAGTAGTACACTTCAAAAAAATATAAAAGATTATATTGTTCCAATTATTTGATGAATATTAGTTTTATTTTTAATATTTTCTTTATTTTCATGAGATTCTAACGATACAAAAACTAGTATTGAAAATCAATCATGAATTACAATAGCTCTAGATTGAGAATCTTCACAAGCAACTCTAATATATCCAGGTGATTATAAAAAAGATTTAGAAGGAGAATGAACTCTTTATAAATGAGAAAAAATATTAGTTAAACAATGAACTGCATCTTTGACTTTTAATAATTTATTAAATTTTAAAGTTAATAGATTGTGAGAATTAAAATATTGAGAAGATTCTGTTTTTACAGTTAGTTCTTGAGAGGTTTGGTTAGATGCTTTAAAATCAGTTGATTTAAATTTAAGTTTTGCTAATTTAAAAATAGATGAAAATTCACATTTATCTGTTTCTCAAAATGAAATGTGATCAACTGTTTATTTAATATCTTGATTTGTTGAGGTTACAAATCTTGCATGAAAGAATACTGTTTTAGCACCTTGAGAAAAAATAACTATTTCTAGATCAGATGCATCAAAAAAGGATTTAGATTTAACTTTACTTAAAGAAAATATAGATCAATTTTTTATAAAATCAGATTGGTATATATTAAATAAAGGAGCTAGTTATGCTTTAGAAGCAGGTATTGAAGAATTAGAAAATGAAGACTCTGAAACTCAAAGTGGATCATTATCAAGTACTTCTTCTGGTGAAATATTAAGTTTTAATAGTTTAGTTGATGAATCAAATGTTTCTTCACCATTAATAAATATATCTTGAACATATTCAGATTCTGAAATTTCAAGTATTACTGTAAATTGAAAAGAAGCAACTTTATCAAAAACAAACAAAACATTTAAATTTGAAAATATAGATGTTTCAAATAAAGAAAATGATTTAGTATTTAAAGTTTACGATGATTCTAATGATATAATATACAGAGATGTTTATACTGTTTATTATAATTTAGGTTCTGATAAAAATGATTCTGTTGAAAATACATCTCAGTCAGTTGATTCTTCTACTGGACCAAAGGTTCATAATTTTACTGTAGATTGATCACAATTTTTATTTACATCTCCTACAACTCAAACAACATATACTACAACTGAAAGTTTTATTACTATTAGATGAAATGTTAAAGCTGAATGAATAGATTCAATAACTGTAAATGATTTTAAATTAAATTCATTTAACTGAACAACTTGGAGATACCATGCTGATGTTGAATATAATAATCTTGCAGAATGAACAAATGTTTATGAAATTAAATATTTTTCATGAACTAAATTAATTTATACTAATTATTTCACTATCATTAAAAAGTCTTCTTGAACTACAAGTACGTCTTCTCCAGAAATTGAAACTACCCAAAGTGAAGAAAAAACTAATTAAAAAAACCTGATTAAAATCAGGTTTTTTTTAATTAACAACTACATCAGCTTCCACATCATCCTGGAGCACAACTTGAACCAGTTTCTCATCAACCAATAATACTTATAAACATAGATTTAATTTCTTCATCACTTGGTATTATTCATTCAAAAATAGTATCTCTAAAATCTATAGATTCTTCCTCTATAATTAATGCAGGTTCCTTAGTTATGTTTAATTCATTTTTTAAACTTTCATCATTTGTAACTTCAATAGTTATAAATTCAGATAATCACAATTCTTCTAGAGAAGATAATACTTTATTATTAAGTTCTCATACATTTTCTGTACTTCAATAAATTTTTACTTTCATTTTTTTTAATTAATATTTAAATAAAAAGAGTATTTGAATTATATTCTAAATACTCTTTTTTAAAAATTATTTTTTATTATTTTGTTTCTTCAGTAGTTTCAGTAGCAACAGTAGCTTCTTCAATTTCTATTTTAGCTGGTTTGCTAGCAGATACAACTATATCATCAGCATGAGCATGTAGTTCAAATTTAGAAGAAATTCCTAAATCAGAAACTCTAATAACATCACCCATTTCAACTAATTTTGATAAATCAACTTCAAAAGAATCAACTAAATCTTTAGGTAAAACTTTTACATCTAATTCTTTAATATGTTCTTCTAAAATAGCACCTTCTTTAACTGCTTTTGAAGTACCAACAAAAGATAAATGAATTTTAGTATGAACTTTTTCACCTTTAGTAATAGCGAAAAAATCTATATGTTGAAAATCTCCATTAACTGGTTCTCTTTGAATATCATGAACTAATACTTCAATAGATTTTTTACCAATGTTTAAACTAATTATGTGAGATTCTCCAGATATTCTAAATAATTTTATAAATTCTGAATTGTCGATTTTAATAGCAATAGGTTCTTGATGTTTTCAATAAACTACAGCTGGGATCATTTTTGCAGCTCTAACTTCACTTAATTTTTCCTCATTATTTCTAATTTGAGCATTTAAATTTAAATTTTCCATAGTCTTGATTTGATATATATTAATAATGTTTTAAATAAAAGCCTGCAAATTCTAATCATAAAACTAAAATTTGCAAAACTTTTTTGAAAAATTGTTTTTTTATGTTTTAAAGATATATTTTTTGTTTTTATCTTCTTATTTTTTGTCTATTTTACCTAATTATTACTTTATCATCACTTATCTCAAAAGTTAATTTATATATTCAAGATTCATTTAATACAGTAATTTCTCAATCATAGTTTACATAAAAATCTTTAATTGTTTTAGTTGCTCATTCAATTTGTCATATATAAGTTAAACTTTGAGTATTTTTATAGTTTGTAGTATTTGGTTTAAAAATCCAAATTTTATCATTTAATAACATATAAACATAATTTAAATTATTTCTAGCAATTATTTGAGTTTTTTTTCATTCCTCTAAAACATAATTTTTAGGTAATTTATTTAACATAATGGATTCTAATCTATATGGGCTTGAGAAAAATTTTACTACTGTTAAATCTTTTTTTAACATATAAAATCATCAATCTATTGCTATTGAAAGTACATCTCAAATTTGAGTTAAATCTTCTTTTTTAAGATACGATTCAGCAGCTTTAAAATCATTTCAACTAGGAGAGTGTTTATTTAATTGATTATCAATTCCAAGAGTATATAAGTTATTTGAATATGATCACATAGTTTTAATATCTTCCCATTTTGTTTGTCAAACAACATTTACAAAGTTAAAATATCAATTTTTTGTAAATTTAACTATTTTTGAAGTATTAGTTAATAAAAACAAGTTAGATTCTATAAAAAATCAATCTATAAAATATTCATTTTCACTTAGATTGTTAAAAATATATACTTGTAGTTTTGCTGTTGTAAGAATTGGTCAAATAACTCATTTTTTACTTATTACATATGGAACTAAGTTATTTTTAGCAATTTTAACATTATCACTAGAGTTTAGAGCATATATTAAATTTGTCTCATTTTCTTCAAAAATTTCAATTTTATTGAATTGTTTTTTAAGTATATTTATTTCATCAGTAATTTTTGATAAATCTCATAAATATATTTCTTGTTTTTCTACTTCAGCAACTAAAGCTTCAGCATCTTTTATATTTTTTTCAAAAACATCTGGATTTGCTATGTTTTCTGAGGCAATTCTAATTATATTTTTTACTTCAATTAAATTATTTTTTGCCGTTTCTTTTACTTCTGTTTGAGTTGTAATAGAAACTAATGTAGAAAGAGAATAGTAAAGAAAAAATACAGCAATTGTTATACCAGATATCAAAACTATATTTTTAATAGTTTTAGATTGAGTTTTTAATTTATCAAAAGAATAAAGACATTTTCAAATAACTATTTTTGCAAATTTATTATCTATAGTTTTTGCTAAATAATTTTTTATTATTTCTTTTTTATCATTTTCTTCTGCAACAAATTTATTACTTTTGAATTTCATTGAACTAACTAGACAATTAGTATCAATAATTTCACTTTTTAGTATATTTTTAATATTTTTGTTAAATATTTTTATATCCTCTGATAATATCAAACCATCTATTAAATCACTTTTTGATAAATAATTTAATAGCTCAATAGTTGAAGAAATTACTATTTCTCAATTTAGTAATTTTCCTTCAGAGATATATGAAAATTCTTCTTTATTTTCTCAGCTTTCAGTTAATTCTATTATTTCAGAATTTTTGTTTATAAGGTATGCTGATGATTTTCAGACGTTTGAAAAAGTATAAGTATTATCATTTAATATACCTATAATCATATCTAGTGAATCCTTTTTTTCTTCATCTAATCTCCAAGTTTTTAGATAAGAATTAAGATGCTCAAGGGCAATCATAAAATCATTGTAAGTATCATTTTTACTTACTTTATCTATTAAAAATTCAAGAGTATTATTTATTAAATTTTCTGCTAAATTTTCGTTAGAAGAACTTACTAAAATAAAACAATCTAAATTTTTATCTAGATTTATATTTCTTTTTATTATTATATTTTTCTTTTCAAAATCTACTTTTTTAACACTAATTTCAAACATTTTTATTTAATTAAAAATTATTGTTTTAACACTTTGAAAATTATATAAAAAATTTATAAATTTCAAAATTGAAATAAAAAATTTTATTCATATAATATCATCCTAAAATATATTATAACTATTAAAAAGTGTTATTAATAAGATGAAAAAAAGAACTTTCTTGAGAAGTTAGAATAAGTGGTTCAAAAAATGCAGCTTTGCCTATTTTATGAGCAGCTTTGATGTTAAATTGAAAAGTAAAATTAAATAATATGCCTAAAATAGGTGATGTTAAAACATTTCTAGATATTTTAGAGGGTATTGGTGTTATTTACAGTTGGGAAGGAACAACTCTAAATTTTGATTCATCAAATATAAATAATGAAAATTTAAATTTTGAAAAAATTAAAAAAATCAGATCTTCTATTTTTTTATTATCTCCATTATTACATTTTTTTGGTAATATAAAAATTCCATTTCCAGGTGGATGTAGTATAGGGAAAAGACCAATTGATGCTCATTTAAATTGATTAGAAGCAATTTGATATAATTATACATTTGAAAATGATGAAATAATTCTTGATTGAAATTTAAAAACTTGAGAAAAAATTCTTAATTGAGGGTTTTGAGTAAGTTCTACAGAAAATCTAATAGTTGCAAATGTTTTAAGACCAGGTAATACTATAATAAAATCTGCTGCAATTGAACCTCATGTTATGAATCTTATAAGTTTTTTAAGAACAGCATGAGCAGATATAAAAATAAGATATAATCATGAAATTATTGTTACTTGAGTTGAAAAATTATCAGATAATTTTGAGTTTGATATTGTTTCAGATTATATAGAAGCAGGTACATATATGATAATTTGAGCATTAGCTTCAAAAGAATATATAGATATTGCAAATGCTAGAATAGATGATTTATATGTTTTTATAGAAAAATTAAAAGAAGCATGAGTTAAAGTAGAAGATTTATGAAATGATAAACTTAGGGTTTTTAAAGCAACTTCTTTAAAAGGTATTCAAATTCAAACAAATATTTTTCCATGATTCCCAACAGATTTACAATCACCATTTGCTATTTTACAATCACAAGCAGATTGAATAAGTAAAATTCATGAAGTTTTATTTGAATGAAGATTAAATTTTTTGGTTGAGCTTGAAAAAATGAGAGCAAATGTAGCACTTATAAATCCACACGAAGCACTTATATTTGGTCCAAATAAATTAAAAGGATGAGTAACTGTAACTTCTTGGGATTTAAGAGCTTGAGCTGCTATGGTAATTGCTTGATTAATCGCAGAATGAGAAACAAAAGTTACAAATGTAGAATATATATATAGAGGTTATGAAGATTTTATAAATAAATTAAAAAATCTTTGAGCTGATTTAGAAGAAGTTAATGATTAGTTATTTAATTAAATTATTATGAGAGTATTTTGATTATTTTTATTTATATTTTGAGTTATTATAATCTATAATCCTGATATTATTGCTTATTTATTATGAGGATTACTTGTTTTTATATGATTAAACTTATTTTTATTTTCAGTTTTTTCTAAAAATAAATCTTGAAGTGATAACTATGTTAAGTTTTGAAATTACAAAATATTTAGATAATAAAAAAAGAGTTTTTAAACTCTTTTTTTATTTTTTTGAAAAAATTGTATAATACATTTAGTTTAAAAAATAAGTTATTTTTATGTTAGAAACAATATTTATCTATATTTTTTTGTTTTTTATATCATTTTTCCCAATTGTTATTTGGGCATATTCTTTTTCATTTATAGATGATAATCCACTTAATAAAAAAAGATTTCTAGTTTGAATTTTGTGATGAATATTATCTGTTATACCTATATTGCATATAGATAAAATAATGAAAATACTTGATTTTGAGTATTTAAATGTTTTTTATTTTGTATCAAAAATATGAAATTTATTTTCAAGTTTAGAATTTTGATTATCTTTAAGTTTATTTTTATTTTTAGTTGTCTTATTTTCATTTTTTCTTTGAGGATTTTTTAAAAATAAATCTTCTATTTTCAAAATTTATTTAAAAAATATATTAGTTTTTTTAGTTTTTATATTTTCTCTAAGTTTATTTTTATTTTTATTAAATATATTTTTACAAAAAATTGATTTTTCTATTTGAAATCCAGTAGCTTTTTGAAATATAGTATTTAATACATTTAAACTTATTATATTTTATTATGTTATTGTTGCATTTATAGAGGAAGCATCTAAACATTTTAATTTTTTACAATCTAGTGTTTTCTATATAAAATCAATTAGAGATTGAGTTTTATATGCTATATTTGTAGCACTTTGATTTAGTTTTATTGAAAATATGTTATATCTTTATAATTACTATATAACTTATTGAATATCATGAGAATTACTAAAATTATATTTTTATCGTAGTGCATTTTCTGTTATGGTTCATGTTTTATCTAGTAGTGTTATGGCTTATTACTTTTCAAAAGCTCTTATGCTTTATAGATGAAAAGATTTAAGTTTTCCATATTTAAAAATATTTACTACTGGTTTAATTATAAGTATATTACTTCATCTTATTTTTGATGTTGCATTAACTCTTGGTTTTGTATTGATAATATTTATTTATTTTATATGAGGATACTTGTATGTAAGTAGTATTTTTTATAAAGAAGACTAAAAAAAGAAGCTGAATGCTTCTTTTTTTAGTCTATAGGATATAAATATTTTGTTTCTATTATTTTCCATTTAGGATCTTGTTTTTTTAACTCTTCAAGTACTCATTTAAAATGTAATAATCAATAAGTTATATATATTTTATCATATTCACTTTTTTGTATTTCATTAACTAGTATTTTGTTTCTTTCATCTAATATTACTTCAAATAATTCTTTATTAGTGAATTTATTACTTAACATTCATTGCACATCATCACTACCAATTATTAAGTTAAGTATTGCTTGATTTAAGTAAACTAATATTTTTAATTCTTTTTCGTTTAGTGTTGATAAAGTTTTAAGTATTTCTTTATTTGCATCAATAGGAGTATTGTATTTTTTTTTAATATTTTTTTGTATATTTTTTTCTTCGTATAATTTCATTATTTCATCAACACTTAAATCTACATTGAAATCTAGTTTATTTACAAGACCTAAAAATAGAGAAGTATCTTGAAATGTAACTCAGTATAATTTAGAAAAATTTTTGTATAAATCTTGATCAAATTCAACTCAAATGGCATTATTAAATGCTTGCATATTTTCTTCACTACCAGGTTTAACTCATTCAAAAAAGTAAACTCATCAATTTTCTTTAAAAGTTTTAAGATTATTTATAACTTCTTCATAATATTTTTTTGATCAGATATGAACCATTGCTTGAAATTTAACTGTTTTTTCTCAGTTACTTATAGTATATTCAGGCATTTTAGCTTTATATATTTCATTTGATAAATATGCTAAGCTTGAGAAAAAACTTATAGTTATTAGCAAAAAAATACTTATTCTAAAAGCAAAATTTTCCATGTAAACAATGGGGTCAATTATTTCTTTATTAAATATTTTTCTCCAAATTATGTGAAATGTATAAAATAGAATAGTATAAAATCATATACTTACAATAAAATTAAGTATTCATATTATTCAATTTAAGTAAAAGAATATTACAAAAAATATAAAAAAAGCTGATAATGAAAAAAATCTTTTTAAATTCATATATTGTTATTACTATTATTATAGGAAAATAGTTTATTTATTTTTTGATTTTAATAAAATTTTTTTTATACTTGTCTTATATTTTTAAATTTTATATATATATCATGAAAAAAATTATTACACTTTTAATTTCTGCTTTTATTGTATTTTCTTTCTGATTTTTAAATCAAACAAGTGCTTCTATTTTTTGAAATAGTAACACTGAAATAAAATATTGTGATGAAGGGGAATGCAGTTTACAACAATGAGTAGAATATACTAAATGAGTTGAATGACTTATTACAGAATGAACAGCATCAGCATATATTCAAAAAATAGTTGTTTATGTTTTAACATTTTTAAAATTAATAGCAGTTATACTTATAATTTATGCATGATTTAATATGTTAACTGCTGCTTGAGATGAAGATAAAGCAAAAAAATCAAAAACTATTATTGTTTTTGCTATCATTGGTTTATTAATTATCTATTTAGCTTGACCAATTACAAACTTTGTTATTGATGTATTAAGTAATAATCCTACTACAACTCCATAATTTTAATAGATTGATTTTTTAATAAAAGTCAATCTATTTTTTTGTTTTATTTATTATAATATGATATTATTTTATTGAATATAAATTAATTTAATAAATATATGAATGAAGTAAATTTTATTACACAAAAGAAAAAAGAGTTATTTTGACCACTTGTTTTCTTATGAGTTGTATTGGCATTATCAATTATACTTTTTTTATTTAATTTTAGTTTGGATTATTCTACTAAAGATTTAAATAAAAAAATAATTGAGAGAACTAATGATATAAATGTATTAAAAAATGATCCTAAAATCCAAGTTTATTCTTTGATTGAAGCAAATAAATCAACTATAATTAATTTAGAAAAAAGATCTACAATAACTAAATACATAAATCATCTAAAAGCTATTTCTAAAAAATATGATATAATTTTTGAAGATTTTTCTATTTCAGCATGAAATGTTAATGTTCAAGCTATTATAAATTCTTCAGATAAAGGAATTGCTTATGTAAAAACTAGAGATTTTATTAAAAATTATAGAGTTACTGAATGAGCATTGTTTAAATTAGACTTTATTAGTTCTATTGAATGAATGGATTCAATGAAATTTAATGTTGTTTTCAATATAAAATAATTTAAAAATTAACTAAAATCAAATGCAAATTGCTAATAAAAATAATAAATTATATGGATATATTATAATTTTAATTTCATTATTTATAGTTGTATTATTTACAAGAAATCAAATATCAAGTATGCAAGTAAAACTTGATGAAAAAGAACAAAAAGAAATTGAATTACAAACAAAAAGAGATGAACTTCAAAAATTAAATGATATAAAATCAAAAATTGAAACTGAATCTAGTGATATTAATAAATATATAAATAAAATAAGTGAAGATGAATTAATAAATTATATTTATTCTAAAGTAGAAGAAGATAATTTAAAATATGCAGATTGAGTTACTACAATTAGAAGTTTATCAATAAGTAAATGAGAATTAAACGAAATTGGATTTTATGAATCAAATATTAGTTTAAATCTTAGAGTTCCAAGTGAAGATAGAATGTTTAAAATTTTAGATTTTTTTATTGATAAGGATTCTAAGTATAAATTTTTTATAGAATCTTTTAATTACCCAAAAACAGACGGAGAGTCAGGTAGTTACAATGTAACTATACCTTTAAAAATTTTTTATAAATAAAATATGGAAAATAATAATATAAATACAGATACTATATTGATTAAAAAAGTTTGATTAATAGATAAATATAATTTTTACGAATATATTTCTGTTATGCTAGATTGATGAGTATGAGTTACTGAATCATTAGAATCTGTAAATTCTAAAATAAATAGTCCTTATTTTAAATCAAAAATAAGAGAATTAATTACATACATTTCATCTTGAGATTCTTTTTCAAAATCAATGAAAAAAATTCCTTCTATATTTCAATCTTCTGAAATATCTATTATAGAAGCAGGTGAATCTACTGGTCAATTGTCAAAAGCACTTATGAAATTGAGTGAAGATTTGAAAAAAATTCATGATTTAAAAAATAAAATAAAAACAGCATTAACTTACCCACTTATTATATTTTTATTTTTATTTTTAGCTTTATCTATTGTATTAACATATGTTATTCCTTCTATAAAGCCATTGTTTGCTGATGCATGAGTTGAATTACCAATTGCAACAAAAGCACTTTTGGCAACATCAGATTTTATGATAAATAATGTATGGTTTATATTTTTATTTATTGCATCTGTGATTGTATTTTTTATATGATATAAAAATACTAAAACTTGAAGATTATCAATTGAATGATTTCTTTTCGAATTACCACTTATCTGAAAAATATATAAAAATTATATTTTAGCAAATATTGCATCAAATTTAGCTACATTAATTTGATCATGAATTAATATAGTAAAAGCTTTAACATTAGTATCAAAATCAACAAATAGTTTAATATATATTGATTTATTTGAAGATATTATAATGAAAGTATCTAAATGAGGTTGAATAGTTAAGTCTATGGAAGAAGTTGATCCACAAAAAGAATATTTTCCTTCAGATTATTTACAAATGTTGTCTGTTTGAGAAAAAACAGCTAATTTAGAAAGTATCTGTTTGAAAATAAATAAACAATATGAAAAAGAGGTAGATTATTCTCTAGCAAGATTAACTAAATGGATAGAACCTATAGCAATTTTATTTGCATGAATATTTGTTTTATGGTTTGCATTTGCTATTTTCTGAGCTATTTTAAAAGTAACACAAACTGTTTCATAAAAAACAAAAAATAAAAACTAAAAATTAATTTTTAGTTTTTATTTTTTGTTTAATTTTATATAATGATTTTGAAAATATAATTATTATAATAATTTTATGTATTTAAAGAAAAAAGCTTTTACTCTTATTGAATTAATAGTAGCTATGTCTATTGTAGGTACTCTTATGATGATGACATATTTACCTTATAATCATTATCAAAATAAAGCAAAATTAAAATTATCTACTCGTGAAATTAGTCAAAGTTTTTATGAAGCAAAAAATATGGCGGTTTCTTGAATTAGAGATTTAGATTGAAATACTTCAGTTTGACTTTATATGACAACTAATGAACCTGATAATTGAAATATAGTATTTTTTTCTTATCCACATGATATAGATGAACTTTCTATAAATAATATTGAATCATGAAGTATAAAAAAAATAAAAGAAAAACAATTACAAGATTGAATTAAAATAAATAATCTTGAATGATATGAAAATTTATTATTTTTTTATAATTCAATAAATTGAGAATCTAAGATATATACATTTTGAACTTCTTGAAAAATAGAAGTAATAGATGATGAAATATCAATAGTTGTTTCTTATAAAAATTCTACTTCAGAAAGTTTAAAAAAAGAATTAATTTATTTTAAAAATACAAATATAATTGATTATAATTAATCTATGATTAAAAAAAATAAAAATGCATTTTCAATGATAGAAATATTGGTTTGAATATTTATATTTTCTATGTGAATAGTAAGTGTATATTCTATAATAATAACAACTTTAAATTTAAATGATTATAATAAAAATTATATTATAGCTTCTTATTTAGCTCGTGAACAAGTTGAACTTGTTAGAAATATAAGAGATAGCAATTATAAAAAGATTCAGATTTATAATCAAATTAATCCAAGTAGTGGTAATCATACTCAAGTTTTTGAAACATGATCATATTATAAAATTGAAAATAATTTTATAACTTGAGTTGGTTTTCCAATAAATGTTAATAAAATTATTGATTTTTGAGAGTGAGAATCAATGTTGAACAGTAAAATGTTAGATTATAAATTATGTTTAAATTCAGATAGTATTTATACTTTTGATTGTACTTGAACTAATACTCCAACAGTTTTTTATAGATATATAAAAATTGATGATGTTAAATATAATGATTGAACAGATAAAGTAATTGATGGTGCTTTTAAGGTTTCATCAAAAGTAATTTGGTATATGAAATGATATCATGAATTTGAAGTAGATTCCATTTTTACAGATTTTAAAAGATTTTAAATTATGAAAAAAAATAAAACTTGATTTACTCTTGTAGAAGTTGTAGTTTCAGTAACTATATTTTCTATAATAATGATATCTATGATTTCTATTTATATCTTAAGTTCTGATACGTCTCTTAAATCAGATATAAATAGAGCTATGCATGAAAATATTAAAAGTGTTATAACTGATATTTCTGAAGATATAATGAAAAATAGCATATTATGAGTTTCGTATGATGTTATGGATTCATGTGGCTTCAGTATTTCTGGTAATTATAAAGTAGGTGATAAGCTATGCATATCTTCATTAAATGATTATTATTTAGCAAAAAAATCATTATGAACATATATTAGAGTTGATAAATTTTCTTGTGAAAACCTTGAGGATCAATGTTATATAGTTAAAAATTGAAATCCTCTTACTAATAGTTTGGTTTCAGTAAAAGATTTACAATTTTATGTATCATCTGAGAATGTTAATAAAGCAACTATCAAGATAATTTTACAACCAACAATTAAGGCTGGAGTTAAGCCGGATTTAATTAAAAATAATAAAATAATATTTCAAACTACTATTAGTGAAAGACCTTTCTAATATTTATCTATGAAAAAAAATAATATAAATAAAAGTTGATATTCTGTTATCTTATCATTATTGTTGATAGGTTTTATTATGGTATTATCTATTTGAATATTTAGATTAATTCTTAATGAAATGAAAAATAATAGAGCTATGTGAGATTATATTAAATCTTATGCTTGAGCAGAAAGTGCTCAAGAATTAGCATTACTTGATATAAAAAAGATGTGATATTGATATGATTGACTTATAGATGATAATGCTAATCCTAAGTCTGTATTATTATCTAGTAATAATTTAAATTATTCATTATATCATCCTAAAAAAGATGTTTTAATTTCATATTTTAATAATTGAAAAGTCAATTCATATAGTTGAGAATTACTTCCTTTATGATATGATATAATTCCTCTTTTTTATATAAATGATTCTTGAGAACAAAAAGTTAATGATATAGTTTTAAGTGTTGTTACATGAGATTCAAATGATTTATCATGGAATGTTGTTTGAAATTTAAGTTGAATTTCTTGAGTATGAACATCTTTAACTTGATCTAAAAAAATATTAACACCATCTTGATTTTCATTTGAAGAAAAATCTGTTTGAGAATTTTTATCATCATCATCAACAAATTATCTTGTTTTATTTAACTCATGAAATAGTAATAATATTAATTATACTCTTTCAACTAATAACTCATTAGAATATTTTACAAGACCAGAACTTGATATAATTTCATCTTGAGAAGTTTGAGAGTATAAACAAAATCTTCAAACAACTGTGGATAATACAGAATTTTTAAACATTTTAAAATATTCAATATATAGTAATTAAAAATAAAATGGCTATTTTAAGCCATTTTATTTTTAAAACAGAAAATTTCCTTTATTTTTAGCTATTTTTTTAAAAATAAATTTGCATTTGCTGTAATCTTTGCTAAAATATAGGTGTTTATATTTATAACATTTTGTTACTATGAAAAAACAAGATTTTATTAAAGCAGTTGCTGCTGACGCTGGTTTAAGTCAAGATGCTGTTTCTAAAGCATTAGCATCTATGATTGATGTTATTACTACTGAATTAAAAAAAGGTAGAGAAGTTAATGTTACTGGTTTTGGTGCATTTAAAGTTTCTTCTAGAGCTGCTAGAAATGGAGTTAATCCAAGAACTAGAGAATCTATTAAAATTCCTGCTATGAATTCACCTGTTTTCAGAGCTGGTAAAACACTTAAAGAAGCTGTTAGATAGTATTTTAATTAAAAGTATATTTGTTATTATAATAAATATACTTTTTTTTTGTATTTTTTTTTAATTAATGTTATAATAAAATTAATTATTACTATGTTTTATTTATGGATAAAATTTATATAGATAAGTTATCTAAATGACATAATAAGCTAGATATTATAAAATCCTTATTTAAAGATGATTCTTTGAATATAGAATTGATATATATATCTAAATTTGAAAATACAAAAGACTTAAGAGACTTTGTAGATTCTGTTTGTTTATTTTTGAAATTATCAGATAAATTGAGATCCAGAATTGTACTTATTTCAGATGAATTAAATAATAATGCAATTGAATATTGAAGTAGTTCAGAAACTTATAATTATTTAAGAATTTCTACTAATGTTATTGATTGAGTCATAAACTTTAATTTAGAAGTTGAAGATAATTGAAAATGAAAATCACCTAAAAAAGCCTTAGATATGGAAACTATGAGGGCTCATAAATTAAAATTATGATATTTCTGACATGATTCTATAAGATGAAGGGGGTTATTTCTTATAATTGTAAAATTGGTTAATAGGCTTTATTTTAAAAATTCTAAAGATGGTTGATTAATAGTTTGAATAAAAATGAAAATATAAAAAGTATCTACTTATTGTAGATACTTTTTATATTTTCATTACATTGATATTCTGATTCTGTAGGGCAATAAAAGATTTTATTTTTTATTCTTAAATCAATATAAATTATTTTATTATCAGTAATTGAAGAATAATCTTTATTAAATATAACTAATTTTTCTATTTGTTCTAATACATCTATGTCATCATCAATTGAAAAAATTAATATGTTACCATTTTCTATTTCTATATGTAATTCTCTTTCAATATCATAATAGTATAGATTTTTTATTTTTACATTTATTAAATTTTCTTCTAATTTTTTAATTATATCATTTATTTTTTCAATATAAAATGGATTAAAAATTTGTTTATATTCTATAAATTTATTTTTATCTATATTTTTAATAATATTTAATGTTTTTAAATTTTTAGAGTGAGATGAAGGTATTAATGTACCATTTTCAACTAAAATATAACTTAATTCATTTATTGTTACATTAAATATTTCTTTATATGATTCTGCTTCTATTTTTAATGTATTAGGTAAATCAATAGTTAAATTTATACTTTTTATATTATCTTGATAACTTTTAAATTTATTAAAAATATCAATTTCTTGTACTTTTAATAATTGTTCTCATCTTAAATTTTCTACAGATTTATAGGCAATAGTCATATTTGTAACATTATCTTTTTTGATTATTTCAATATATTTAACTCTAAATATAGGTCATAATACGAAAAATATACTTATAGCTATAAATATTACTCATGCAATTAGGTAATATGGAATGTAATTTTTTTTAAAAAATTTTAAATAATCAAGAAAAGATAGTCTTATATTTATAGCTTTTCTTTTTTTAAAAAAAGATTTATTTTCATTTTTATTGAAAATTAATTTAGAATAACTAGGTTTCTTTTTTTTAAATTTATCTTTAAAAGAAAGAAAAAAGTCTTTTATTTTGTCTTTATTTAATGGTCTCACTTTTATTTTTGTTATTTTGTAACTTTATTTATAGCTTCACATACTTGTTGTCCAATTTCTCATTTATTATCGTATCTATATCTAATTTTTGGTAGTTTCCTTATGGCTATTGCTCTGTTATATTTTGCTTGAATTGCATTATTATGAGTTGCTATTGTTTTAGCAAGTATTTCATTATTTTTAAAAGCACTAACCCAAATATCAAGATATGATAAATCAGGACTTATAACTACGTCTGTTATAGTTATTATTCAAAAAATATTTTCACTATCTTCTAATTCTTCAAAAATTAGATTACTAACTATTTCTCTTGATAAGCTCTCCAATTTTTTAATTCTATCTTTGTTCATTTTTTCATTTTTATTTACATATAATTACTCTAAATATATAAAAATATTTAGTTTTGACAAATAAAAGTTGATAAATATAATCTACTCACTTTTAGGGCAACCTAAAATTTATATTTTAATTCCTTTAAGGGGATAGAAAGCATGATATACGCAGTTAAAAATGATGGTGAAACTAATGAAAAAATGATTTTAAGATACAAAAAAATGTTTTTTCAATCAAGAATCGCAAACAAAATAAGATCTGAAAGATATGCAATTTGAGACAAATCTAAGAAAAAAATTAGACACTCAGCTATCGTAAGAGAACACTACAGAATGCTTAATACAAAAGTTTACTTCTAGTTAACTTTGAAATAAAAGCCAAAATTTATATTTTGGCTTTTATTTTTTGTTTTTAAAGTTATAATTTTAAAAATATTTATAAATAAAATTATGTTTAAAAAAATAGTAGGACTTTGATTTTCAAGTACTTGAAAAAATGCAAAAGATGTTAAACAATATATTTGAGATTTAGTTTTAGCTTGAGCAACTGAATTTTTCACTTGATATAATCCACCAGATTGGTATACAAGATTTTGATTTGAAGTGAGCCCAAATGGTAGATTTTCTGAGCATGAACAAATAACAGATTTTGAAACTCTTAAACTAATTTGTGAAGAAGTTCATAATCATAAATTAGAGCTTTTTATAAATCTAAATGCTTGGTATTATACTGATGAAACATTTCCATATATAGAAAAAATGGTAAAACAATTCATAGAAATATGAATAGATTGAATAATTTGTTGAAATATATGAATTTTGGAGTATCTGAAAAGTATAGATTACTCATGAAAGATAAATATATCAACTATAATGGCTGTTTATAATAAAGAAGCTATATATTTCATGCTTGATAACTATAATGTGAATAAAGTCATTTTAAGTAGGGAAATAACATTAAAAGAAATTGAAAGTATAGTCTTAGAATTTCCTAATGTATTATTTGAAGTTTTTTGAGAATGAGATTTTTGTAGATATAATAATTGACTTTGCTATGCTGAACATAAATATTGAAGTAAAGATATATGTACAGTAGTTGTTAATGATTTAATTATAAAGAAAAAATTTAAACCAGATTTTAAAGAAATAATATTAAATAATGAATTATCAAATGAAGATAAAATTAAAATTTTAGATGATAATTATATTGATATATTTTCTGAAATTGCATCTACTTTGTGAAAATTGGATTTATGATTTTTGGATATAGAAGAACAAAAAAATCATTTAATAAAATTAATAAATTTATCAAAAAATAGAGTAGATTTATTTTTTGATGCTATGCAAGCTGTTTCATCAGATAGAAATATAGGTATTTTTACTTATCTTAGAGCTTTAAAATATCTTAACTTAGATGAATTTAGAGAACTAGAAAATGAAATAGAATTATCAATAAAATCATGATTACAATATATAACAAATAAATCAAAAGAAATTTGATGAAGTGCTAAACTTAAAGCTTTAGAATTGTGAACTTTTTATTCTAGAAGTGATAATTTAAATCTTTATACTTACTTATTTTTTTCAAAATTTCCAAATATAGAAACTGTTAAATTTCCAACTAGGTGAAGAAATAATAATGAAAAGTTAAATTTAATTACTAGTATAGTAAACTCTAAAAATATAGATAATTCTTACTTTGATAGAGGTATAAGTATTGAAAGAGCACATTATGATTTAACATATCTTTTTTGAGAAAAATTATGGTTTAGAAAAATGTTAAAAGAGTTTTATACTTTACAAAAAAGTTAAAACATATAAAATAAAAAAATAGTTTTTAAAATATAAATAATAAATTATGTGAAGAGGACCAGTCGTACAAGCTAGAAAAAATGCAGTAAATGCAGTAAAATGAAAAGTTTTTAGTTTACATGCAAAATTAATTGCAATTGCTGCAGTGAAATGATGAGATCCAGATCAAAACCCAGCTTTATATGCAGCTATTCATACTGCAAAAAAAGCATGAGTTCCAAATGATAATATAGATAGAGCAATTAAAAAAGGAACTTGAGAAGATAAATCTGCAGTTCAAATAGTTGAAATAATATATGAATGATATGCACCATGAGGTATTGCAGTTATGGTTTCTACACTTACTGATAATAAAAATAGAACTGTTGCAAATATGAGACATATTTTTACAAAATATGGTTGAACACTTTGAGAAACATGAGCTGTATCATGGATGTTTAATAGAGCATGAGTAATATTTATAGATCCAAATAATCATAGTTTTGAATCTATAGAAGAATTAGTTTATGAAACTAGTGCACAAGATATTATAAATGATACATCATATATAAAAATAGTTACAAGTGTTGAAGATTTTTTAGAAGTAGAAAAATTTTTACAAGAAAAGGGAATTGAAATTATGGAATCAAAACTTGATTTTATTCCAAATAATGAAATGGAGGTAACTGAATTTGAAAAAGTACTTAAATTTACAAAAATGATGGAAGCTTTTGATAATGATGAAGATGTAAATATAGTTTCAACAAATGAAATTATATCTCCAGAATTACAAAAGGAAGTAGATGAATTTATAGAAAAAAATACATTTAGAACATAAAAAATACCACTTTTTAAAGTGGTATTTTTTATGTTCAATTTTTTGCAAAAAAAAAGTAATTTTTGAAAATTACCCTTTTTTAATTTCTTTCATTTTTAACACTTCGTGTTTTCTAGTTACTTTGTTGTATTTTCTTAATTCAGGACCTTTTTTACCAGCTTCAAAATTCTTTTTTTGAATATTTGTTACGTGAACAAGGTTTCCAGTTTCAGTTGAATAGAATCCAACATAAGTTCTTTTACCTTTAGCCATTTTAGCTTAAATTAGTATATAAAATTAAATCTCTTCTTTCAGAGTTACTGGCAGATTATATAAGAAATATCTTATAAATCAAGTTTTTATTTTATTTTCATTATATCTGCTTCTTTATGTTTGTAATGCTCTTCTATTCTCTTATTTGCATCATCAATAAGTTTTTGAAGGTCATTTTCTGTTTGTTTTTTTATGTCTTCACTTATTTCTTTATCATCTTCAGCTTTTTTAATTACTTTTAATGATTCTTGTCTTGCATTTCTAACTGAAACTTTTGCATCTTCAGCTAAATTTTTTGCAATTTTACTTACTTCTTTTCTTCTTTCTTCAGTTAATAGAGGCATTCTAATCATTACAGAATCAGCCATTGTTTGTGGATTTAATCATAATCCAGCTTCTGTAATTGCTTTTGCAATTGGATGAATTGCATTTTTATCCCATGGTTTTATAGTCAAAGTTTGAGCATCTAGGTTTGAAACTGATGCCATATTTTGAATTGGTTGCATAGAACCATATTGTTCAACTAAAACTGATTCAACCATAGCTGGATTAGCTCTTCAAAGTTGTAATTTAGAATATTCTAAATCAAGGTGTTTTATAGCTTTATCTATTCATTCTTTTGCTTTTGTTAACATATTTTCTTTTTTATAATTTAAATCTTTTACAAATTATATAAAGCTTGAAAAAAAAATCAAATTTAAGCTTTACATAAGTATTATTTTTTATAAAATCAATGTAATTATATTGTTAAAATATTTGATAAGATGAAAATTTTAGAAGTAAAAAAAATAAATAAGACTCTAGCAAAAAAACAAGTATTATTTGATGTAAATTTCAGCGTAGAAGAGTGAGAAATATATGGTTTTTTATGACCAAATTGAGCTTGAAAAACTACTACTATGAAATCAATTTTGTGATTAATAGAACCAGAAAGTTGAGAAATAGTTATATTTTGAGAAAAATGACTTACATTAGAAGCAAAGAAAAAAATCGGTTTTATGCCTGAAAATACTTATCTTTATAAACATTTAACTTGAAGAGAATTTTTAGAATTTAATTGAAAGTTTTTTTGACTAAAATGACAAGAACTTGATAAAAAAGTAGATGAATTGTTAAAAAGAGTAGGTTTAGAAAAAGCATGAGATAAATATTTAAAAGATTATTCAAAATGAATGCTTCAAAGAGTAGGGCTTGCACAATCTATTATTAACAATCCTAAATTATTATTTCTTGATGAACCAATGAGTGGTCTTGATCCAATTTGAAGAAAAATGGTAAAAGATTTGATAGTATCTTTAAGAAAAGAAGGTACAACTGTTTTTTTTAATACTCATATATTGGCAGATGTTGAAGAAATATGTGATAAAATAAGTATTATTAATTATTGAAAAATAATAGTTGAAAATAAAAAAGTTTCTGAAATAAATGGAAGATTAGAAGATTTTTTTATAGAAAAAGTAACTGTAACTGAAATCAATTAAAAAAGACCTTTAAAGGTCTTTTTTAATTGATTTCTTCTATTATTTCTTTTAAAGTTCTCTCTATTTTACTCTTATCTTTTTTTATAAAATCAAGAGCGGTTTTTATCATAGCATATATATTTATATTTGATTTTACAGCATCAATCCATTCTGGATTTTCAGTTATTTTATCATCAATAAAATCTATTTTTGGAGATATAAATTTAATAGATTTTATAATTTTTAAATTATAATTATTAAAATTAGTTTCTTCTAAATAATTTTTTATAAATTTATTAGCTCATCATCCTACCATAAAAAAATTATCAGGACAAACTTCATCTTTTAATATATCTTCTAAACTTATAGCTATTATATCTTTAAATATTTCTAAAAATTCTGTTTTTTCATTTAAGAAATTTTCTGAATCAATAGTATTTATTATATCTATTTTTGTCAGATTATAATTTAGTCTTATTCTTTTGATTAAATCATTTATTCAAAATGAAAGTTTTTTTGCTCATAAAACAAAATTATCTTTTTTAACTATTATTGAAGTATGACTATTTCATAAATCAATTATTATTACACTTTTTTTATCATGAAATAGAGAAAGTAGAGCAAATTCAGTAGGTATTATATTTACTATATTTTTTTTCAAATATTTTGAAATATAATTTTTAAATTCTGTTTTATTTTCAGTTACAAATATATTTAATATCGATAAATTAATATTTTTTGGATTTGTTCAAATTATATTTTTAGCATTGTTTTCTGAATCTATTGATAAATTTAAGACATCACTAATTATAAGTTGCAAGTCACTTTTATTATATCAAGTTGAATTTTTAATTCTTTTATAATGATTTCTGAATGCTTGGTTTTCTAAATTTTTAAGTATTTCATAAGCTTCTTTTTCATTTATAGGACTATCTTTGTCTCTCAAAAAATTAATCCTACTTGATTCAAAAAATAGATTTGGAGATATTACATTTATCATAAAATCATCTATTTTTATTTTTGCATCATTTTGAGCTTTTTCAATAGCTTGATTTATGTTTTTACAAACATTTTCCAAGTTTTTTATTTCAAGTAAATCTATATCATTTATGTCTTGTCTTTTTTCTCAATATCAAATTAACTCAACATTTCTGTTGAGTATTTTACATATTCATACTCTTATTTTATAAGTTCAAATATCTATTATTCAAATGTATTTTGCAGGGATTTCATTTCTTTTAAAATTCACTATTTTTTACTTATGAAATATTTTTCTTTCATATTTTTTTAAGAAGTCCATTTCATTCTGAAACTTCTCAAATTCAAATTAAAGCCATTGCTAAATCTTCAGTGATTAATTCATCATTTGGTGCTATAACTAGAGCTCTTTTTAAAATAGATATTCATTTATCTGTTTCTCAAAGCATAGTATATGCCCATCATAGGTTTCTTAAAACTTCTGAATTATTTCACATCAAACTATTTGATTTTTCTAAAAATTCTATTGAATCTTTTATTCTATCTTTTGAAAGTAAAATAAATCATTTTAAGTAGTTTCAAGTTGCTGATAGAGGATTTAATTCTAATCAAAAATTTACTGATTTTAGAGCTTTTTCTAATTCTCATTTATATAAATAAATGTCTGCTAATTCTTCGTATAATCTATAATCTCAGCTATAGTTAACTAAATTTTTTTCCAAAATTTCAATAGCTTTTGTAAATTTTTGTTCAAGTTTTAATTTCTCTATATCTAAAATTAGTTCTTTTATTTTATCCATTTTTTAATTTTATATTTTTAAAGGCATTATTATATGCTTAAAACTATCTTTTACATCTTTTTCAGGGTCTGCAATAGGAGATATAAGTATAGGAGATAATGGGTTTTCAAAACTAATACTTACATGTGTAGTCTCAATTACTCATAGTACTTCTAGAAAGTAAGTAGAATTAATTCATACAATATTATTTTCTCATTCTACAACTCAAACCAAAGTAACATCTCATTCTCAAATTTGTGTCTCAGAAGTTTCTAATTCTATTCATCTTTCACTACTTAAACTCATTTTTATAGAATAATTATTTTCACGACTTACTAAGTTTATTTTTCTTAGTGCTCACATTAAATCAACTCTATTAATTTCTGCTTTTGTAGTATATGTAGTAGGGAAAAAACCAGCATAATCTGGAAATTTACCATTTAAAAGTCTAGAATAAACTTTTATATTTCATGTTAAAAACGCAACTTGATTATCTCAAGAAACAATCTTTACTTCATCATCGTCATTTAAAATTGATTTAATTTGATTACAAGTTTTACTTGGTATAATTTGTGAAAAATCATTTGAAACACTTTCATTTAATAATGTTTTGTATTCAGATAATCTAAAACTATCCGTTGATGCAAATATTACAGCATTATTTTTAATATTTACATAAAGTCCTGCAAGAGTTGGTCTAATATTTCATTCTGCACTTGAAAAAAGAGTTTTATCAATTGCTTTTTTTACTATTTTTCAAGATATATTTAAACTAACTTCTTCTCTAACAGAAGGGATAAGAGGGAATTCAGATGCTTCTAATCATTTTATTTTTAATTTTCAACTAGAAGTACTTATTTTTATACTATCATCAGTTAATAATTCTAATTTTATAGTATCATCAGTAACTAAATTTATGTAATTTGTAAAAAGTTTACTTGGAATACAAAATGCTCATTCACTTTCTATACTTAGATCTTCAGAAATTATATATTCTATTGCCATTTCTAGATTATTTGAAGTTAAAACTATATTTTTATAGTTTACTTTTAATAATATATTTTCTAAAATAGGAGTTGTTGATATAGATGCTGTTGCATGATTTACAACTTCAAGTCATTTTTTTAAGCTTTGTGTAGATATCGTAAATTTCATATTTCTTTAGTTAATATTCTATATTTATATAGTTAATTATTAAAAAAATGCTTAAAAAATCAAGAATAAAAAATATTTTTTGTTAAAAACTTTTATACAGCTTTCTTGTTTATTTAATCAAAAATAACAATTAAGTTACTATCTCTAAATATATCATTTTTTATGCATTCTAAATAATTTTTTAAATTATTTCATTTTATAATTATTTTATAATAAAATTGATTATATTTTTTACTATAATTTGGATTTAATATAATTTGAATTTCTTTTTTTTCATTATTTAAATCCAATTTATCTTTTATTTTATTTATGTATTTTAAGCCTTTTTCTATATCTTTACTTCTATATTCAATTGTTGCTAATTCACAAAATGGAGGATAATTAAAAGTTTTTCTTTCTTTTAGAGTTTTTATAAAAAATTCTTTATAATTATCATAAACTATATCTTTTACTAGTTCATTTTCACTAATAAAAGTTTGAATTACAAAATTTGTTTCTACTCAAAGTCTAGATCATCTTCAAAATAATTGTTTTATATTTGAATATACTTTTTCACTTGTGTTATATTTTGGAATTTGTAATTCTTGTTCTAGAAGAATTACTCATATCAGTCCTACATTTTCAAAATCAAATCAAGTAGTTATCATTTTTGTTCATATTATGATTTCTGCTTTTTTAAGTATTTCTAGAGCTTTTTCTTTATCAGATTTATTTTTTACTATATCAGTATCAAGTCTAAAAATATTTTTATCTTTATATGTTTCTCTCAAAATATTTTCTATTTGTATCGTTCATACTCATACTTTTTGAAGTTCACTATTATTACATTTATCACAATTTTTAGGCACTTTTTGGCTATAATGACATAAATGGCATGTCATATTATCACCATGAATACTTAAAGAGCTATCACAATTCGGACATTTATATAAATAACTACATTTATTACAAATAAGAGAAGAGTATTCTCATCTTTTGTTTAGATATAAAATAACCTTTTTATTATTTTTCATACAATTATCTATCTCTTTAAGTAGAGTATTAGATAGATACTTGTTTATTTTTGATTTATCTAGATTTAGGTTTACTAGTAGCATTTTTTATTTATTGAATTTATAATTTTTATTATTTTACAAGAAATTTTAGATTTCTCAATATTTATTTTTGTTTACTAAAATTTGCAAAAAATACAATTATATATTATTATGTATATGAGTCATAGCAACGGTGTAAAGTTTCCTCCTTTAACTTTCCACTGTTATATGTCTCTTTTTTTGTGTTTAAAATTTAATAATGTTATAATTATTTTAATTAATTAATAATCTTTTATTTTGTGAATTTAGAAGAAGAAAATATAGAGTTAAAGAAAAAACTTCTAGTGGCACAATCTTGGATGGAAAGGGAAGTAAAAACTCAAATAAATCTGATTTCAAAAGAAAAAATATCAAATTTATCATCATGAAATATTGAGGATTTTTTTCATGAAAATGTAGAAGAAATAATCACAACTTGAGTTCATAGTTTTTTTTGAGAACTTATGATTTTAAATACTCCTAAAACAGTAATGGAAAACATAATTTGAGCTGAAATTTTGTTTTATAATCAAAGACAAAATAAATTTGCAGACTGATTATGAATAATAAGTTCATATCATAAATCAATAGATTATATAATAGAAAGTACTATAACTAAGCCATTTAGAAAATTTGCAAAAAAACATGAACAAACGATTCTTAGAAGAAATGATCCACTAGAAAAAACTCTTAATTTGGTTGTAAATAGCTGATATATATTGTGAATTGCTAAACTTTTTCATGCACTTAGTTTGATAAAAAAATGATGAAATTTATGAGAATTTACAAAATGTTTTAGTGATTTTTTAGATAGTCATTTATATATTAAAGACATACTTTTAGAGGAAAATTTCTATAGATTATTAAAAATACTAATTGATAGTGAAGTTTTTTGAAAAAAAAGACATGAATGAAAGATAACTTATGAAGAAACTAAAAAAACTAGAACTATACTTATATGAGATTTAAAAGAGCAAAATTGTGTTATTTATAAACTTATAAAAATGGGACAAGTTGATATTTAAAAAAGCACTTAAAATTAATTTTAAGTGCTTTTTTATTATTATTGCATTTTACTATTTTATTTGTAGAATACTTTTATATATTTTTTAACTATTTTGCTTTGTTATATATAGTTGCAACACCAATTTGAAACCTAGAAGATATCACTTATAGAGCAGTTAGAATCTTGCAAGAAGTTGATTCTATTGCTTGTGAAGATACTAGAACTAGTTCTACACTTTTAAATCATTATGAAATTAAAAAACCACTTATTTCTTTTCATAGTCATTCTTGAGTAACAAAGGTTGATAAAATAATTTCTCAATTAAAAGAAGGTCATAATATGGCTTTGATTAGTGATGCTGGAACTCCATGATTTTCTGATCCTGGTTATGTTTTAATCAAAGAAGCAATAATTGCTTGAGTTGAAGTTGTACCTATTCCTTGAGTTACTGCTTTTTCAACTGCTCTTATGTGAAGCTGATTTCCTATGAATCATTTTTTATATCTATGATTTTTACCGGTAAAAAAGGGAAGACAAACTCTTTTTAATTCTCTAGTTGAAAGAAAAAATAGTAAAGCCTGACTTGAGACAGTAGTTATATATGAATCAGTACATAGAATAGTTAAAACTATAGAGGAAATATGAACTTATTTTTGAATGGAACACAATATAGTAATTGGTCGTGAATTAACAAAGAAATTTGAAGAATTTAATAGATGAACAGTTAAGGAAGTGCTTGATTATTACACTCAAAATAGTTCAAAAGTTAAATGAGAATTTGTAGTAATTTTTTAGATTATGAAATTATTTTTAAATGAAAAAAAGACTGAACTTTTTATCAAAACTTCTCTATGGAATAGTATAATAGAGGTTTTTTTGAAAGAAAAAAATATAGATATGTCATCATATCTAGTTTCTATACAAATAAAAAATCAAACACTTTTAATTAAAACAAATAACCCATTAATAAATTCAGAATTACATTTATTTTATGATAAAATTAACTCTAGTTTTCAGAATAAAATAAAAAATATAGATTTAAAAGATTATAATTTTGAAATTAAATTTATATAAAAAAACACATCATTTATGATGTGTTTTTTAATCTATTAATTGATATGTTTTTCCGTTTATAACTATTATTTCATTTGTTCTTTGAGTCTCAAATAAATTTGCTTTTGCACTAAGTAACATTTCATTATTTGAAGCATTTGTTAGATTTCAAACAGAGATTATTAAAAATGCTATTATTAATACTATAACAGTTCCATTTTGTAATTTTTCATCAAATAATTTGTAGTAGTTTTTTATAAAATTTTTAAGCATTTTCCTTTAAATATAATCTATTATTATTATTTAATCATATATTTATTTTAAATGCAAAAAAACACTTGAAATTCAAGTGTTTTTTACCATCTTTTAAAACTTGGACATGCTTGGTGAATATTTACAAGTGAAAAACCAGGATGAAGTATAGCTTCTTTTATGATATCTTTCATTTCAAGAAATTTTATACTATCAGCTGTTTTTGCAAAAGTACATCCAGCATCAAGAGCCAATTTTATTGGATCAAAAGGTTGTTTTGTATTTCCTAGAGGAGTAGTTTTTGTTTTTGCTCAAATAGGAGTTGTAGGACTTGCTTGACCAGTTGTAAGAGCATAATTTTCATTATCCATAACTATATAAGTTATGTTTAAATCTCTTTTACAAGCATGAATAAAGTGTCACATACCAATTCAGTATCAATCTCCATCTCAACCAGTAGCGAGTACTGTAAGTTCAGGATTTACCATTTTTATACCTGTTGCAAAAGGTAGGGTTCTACCGTGAAGAGTTTCAGCTGCATATCAGTCAATATATTGGCTAGCTTTTCAACTACAACCAACTCAAGAAACAACAACTCTTTGGTGAGATGCAATTCCTAGTTCTTCAAATGCTTTTTTTATTGCTCAGATTATAAGTGTGTCTCAACATCATGGACACCATTGTATATTATTTAATCAAGATCTCATTTTTTATTTTTTTAATTCATTAAAATCCTCAATGTAGAAAGGGAATAAGTCATATTTTCTCAAGTTTGATATCTTTAAATTTGGTATGTATTTTAATCCAAATTCTTTTGATATGTAATTTTCTAATTGACCAGAATAATTACTTTCTATAAAAATAATTTCTTCTTTTCATTCTATTTCTTTTCTCAGTCTAGCATCAAGTGGTTTTAAAAATTTGATTATTATAAGACCAAATTCACTATTATTTTTTACAAATTCTCTTGCAGTATAGCTCGTAAAACTTGTAACTATAAGCATTTTTTTAGCACTAGGATTTACAACTTCATATCAACTATATCATTCTTTTTCAAAGAAATTCTCTAGTTTTTTCCATCTTTTTTCTGTAAATGCTTTTTTTACAAGTGGATCTTCACTTGTAGCTCAATATTCGTCATGTTCATAACTTGTAGCTATAAAATCTCAATTTTTAGTACCAACTTTTACTCTTGGAGAAATTCAAGTTTCATTTAGTTCATATCTTTTATAATCAATAGGTGGATTATCAAGGATAATACCTCTTTCAATTTTTGGTACACTCAATTCTCAGATTGTTCCAACCATTTCACTTGATTGTTTATCCATCAAAACTAATACTATACTTTGATATTTATCAGCTATATTTAGAGCTAAACATCAAAAATAGTAAGCTTCTTCTAAAGAGCTTGGATACATAACAACATGATCAAAATCACCAAAAGTAGGATTTAGAGCATAGTTGATATCTCATGCTTCATGATAAGTTGGAGTTCCAGTACTTGGACCAGCTCTTTGAGAAAGTACAACTGTTATTGGAAATTCAGCTTGTACAGCAAAACTTAAAGCTTCACTCATAAGTGCAAATCATCCACCTGAACTACCACTCATAGCTCTAGCTCAAGTATAACTTGCTCATAGAGCAGAGTTAATAACTGCAACTTCATCTTCTGCTTGAAAAAATTTTACTCTACCATCATTTATAACTTCACTAAGTATAGTAGAAGCTGGAGTCATAGGATAAGCACTATAAAATTCAAGTCCTCATTCTATTGATCATTTTGTTAGAGATTTATTTCAATAAATAGTTTCTTTTGATTCTCAAACTCTTTTTAGAGTTATATTACTTTTATTTTTAATTTCATAAGTATCAAAAATATTTTTAACTATATTTTTGTTTAATTCTACTGTGTCTGATCATTTTTTAGCAAATACTTTTTCTATTTTTTCAAGTATAATATTTAAATCTAAATTTAAATATTTAGCATATATTCAAAGTAGGTAAGTATTGTCATATTTATCAGTAATTTCAAGTTCTAAAACATTGAAATTATCAAAATTTAAACCTTTTTCTTTTAATTTATTTATCCATTTACTATTTATAATTATAGTTGAATTTTCTTTTAAGCTATGCATTTGTTTTTCTAAACTTTCAGCATTAAAAGCAAGTACTATATCTACATATTTTGTAAGAAATTTTTCTTCTTTATCAGAAATATTTACATCAAAAAAATTTACTCATCATTTTATTCTTGATTCGTATTCTATATCAGTTATTAAATCATAACCAAGCTCTGCATAAAGCTCTGAAATAATATCAACTGTTGAATTAACTCATGCTCATGCAGGTCAAGTTATTCTAGTGTTTAGTTTCATTTAATATATTAGTTAGTTTCTATTGTAGTTCCTGTTTGATTTAATTCTCAAAGTTGAAGTATTTCAACTTTGAGAATTAATCATCGATTGAATTTCAGCAATTTGTTCAGGAGTTAATTCAGTTTCAGAAGTATTTTTATTATTTCAAACTATTACCATTAATCATGTTCAAAGTATTGAAATAATTATTCATAATAATGCTAGACTAGCCATTATTTTTGCTCATTTTTGTGCCATTTTTATTTAATTAATTTTAAATTATTTTCAAAGTCATACACAGATGTAGGCTTTGGAGAATACTCTTTTTTATTATAAATTATAGAATATATTGCAATTCATTTTAATTTAACACTTATTTTTTCATTATCAATATAAAACATATTTTCACTATAATTATATTTTATTGATAACTCAGTAATTCAAAGTTGATTATCTAATGCTGATACTACAGTATATAAATTACTAAGACTATCAAAAAATATTTTTAAGTCATCTTTAATTGTTTTTACATTGAAGCTTCAAATTATCTTTATTTTATTTCATCAAAATAATATTCTATCAAAATCATCATGTAATGAAATTTCTAAATCTGTAAAACTATGATCAGGAATAAATATATATTTTCAATATAAATATCATTTATAATTTTTATTATCACTTATATAAGTTATGTTTCATTTTTTTACATATGTATCATAATCATTATTAATTTGTTTAACAATTAAATTATCATATTTTATATCTATGAATCATGATAATATATTAAAATCTCATTCTTCTCATAATAATTTATTTCTTTTAAATATTTTAATAATTAAGCTTTCTTCTAATGTTTCTGTTTCAATTTCTGTATCTTTTACTACTATTTCTTTTGGAGGATTAAATATGTATAAAAAAAAGTTTTTGAAATCATATTTAGCTATATCTAATGCTCATGCATTTTTTTTATAATTATTATCCCATATTATTTTTTCATTATCTAATTTATAAGATCATTTATTGATATTTTTATCTCAATTAATAGTAAAATTTGATATTTTATTGTAGTCGTTTGGAGATAAAGTCATATTTAAGTATAAATTACTTCAAACTATTAAATTTTCTATTTTATAACAATATGGATCTTTAATTTCATCAGTATCATTTTGAGTATTTGGATTTTCACAATAATTGAATCATCTTAAATTAATCTTTATATTTGAAATATCTAAATATTTAAATTGACTTAAATATTTTTTAGCACTTTCAATAGAAATAATTATTTCTCATTCTCCAGATTCAGTAGCTGTGTCTCAAAATAAAATTTGTTTATTCTGTTCATTATAATTTGCTATATATGAGCTATAATCTTTTAATGCAAGTATATATTGAGAGTATTTAACTCTATTATTTGAAAATTCATTTTTAATTAATCCATCTTTTGATTTTTCTCATAATATATCTTGATATTTATCATAATATTTAAATATAGATTCTATATTATTTTCTAGAATTTTAATTTTTTCATAACTTATAGAGTTATTTTTATTTAGTAAAAGCAATCAATTTTCATCTTTGTTTTTTTCAAAATAAGTAGTTTCTATTTTTATTGCTAATTTTTTTAATATTTCATTATAATCTTCTATTCAAGTTCTAATTCTTGTATCATCATCTATAGAATAATAATTTATACTTGTTTGTATATAATCATCAAATATATTTAAAATATCTTCTAAACTTATTTTTTTATCCTTAGATAAACTATCAAATCAAGAAATTATAACTTTTTTTAGAAAAAATATAAAATAACTTTTTTCTGATTCACTTAATTTTTTAGAAAGTATTTTTTTATTTATGTTGTTTAAATTAGTATATATGTTATTTTCTTTTTTGAAATCATATATAAAGTATAAATCATTAAGTGTTAATAAAAAATCCTCATTAAAATTAAATTTTCTATCTTCTATTTTATTATATATTTTAGAAAAATTTATTTTTGAATTAATATCATTTTTATTTGAATCTATAACAATATTAGAATAAAAATATAAAATATTTTTTAATTCATTATAATCATTTATGTTTAAATTTTTTAATTCATTCAAAGATTTTATTAAAAATTCATTTTTTGCTTCATCTATTTCGTTTGATTTTATTATATCTCAAATAGCTCTTAATATAAGATTTTTATAATATACTATTTTTTTAGAGTCATTTAAAAATAAATTATTATATTTTTCTATTAATTTTTCTCATATAAGAGTTCAAAATTTATTAGATTTAAAGTTTAAAAGTATTTTTTCTTCATTTATATTATTTATGAATATAAAATTAAACATTTTTTTAATTATATTAACTTCATTTTCATCTTTATTTCAAACTATTTTAGTTATAAAATTATCATTTATTTCATCATTTATTAATATAGATTCATTAAAATATTCAATAGGGAATCTTTGAGTTATTCTTAGTAAATCAGCTTTTTCAATATTTTTATTTTGTTCAGGTATAATTTTTATTGAGTTATGTGGGTATAAAAAAATTGTATTTACAATTTCTTTATTTTCTATATTTACTAAGTTTAATTCAATTATAGAGTTTAATGAAAAAATAGTAGTTCTAGTTCAAGAATTATCTATGTAAAGAGTAAGTGGTCAATTGTTTTTAATTTCAAATCACTTTCAATTAATTTTATATTTACCATTTATTTCTGATATATTTATAAGAAAAATTCAATTGTTTAATGTTATATTATTTTCAGAAACATTAACTTCTCAACTATAGCTAAGAATTTTATCAAAAGGATTTAAATAATTTATTTTTAATCAAGAGTCTATACTTCAAGTATTAAAAATAATTTCATCATTTTTTATTTCTAATCAAAAAACTCATTTTTCATTATTTTTATAAAAAACACTTTCAAAAGTGTTTTGATTTTTACTTGTAAAAGTATTAAATATAAGCAATGTAAATGCGAATAATGCAAGAAATGCGAGGAATATTTTATTTAATGAAATCACTTTTAGATAATTTAGTAAATATATAGGTTTTATTATATGAATTTTAGCTTTTTGTAAAGGTTATTTATTATTTAAAATCGTAATTAAAAATATCTAAAAAATCAGAAATTACTTCATTATTTTTTATAATAAATCATATTTCTCTATTTTTATCTAGTGAGTAACTAGAAAAATTTTCACTTCAAATAAAAAGATATTTTTCATCAATTAATATAGCTTTTGCATGCATTTTATATTTTGGTATTTTTTTTATTTCAATACCTGATTTAATTAATTTTTTAGTATTTTCATCTTTAGTAGCAGTATCAGGAATTATTGCACTTATTTTGATATCTTTTAATTTTTTTATTTCAATCAACTTATTATTTATTTCATCGTCATTAAAGTATTGAATATAGATTTTTATATCTTTTTCTGCACTTTCAATTAAATCTATTATTTTATTTCTAGAATATGAAGGGGATAAAACTAGATTTTCACTATATGGAGAAGATTTAATTCAATTAAAGTCATTATAAAAAATTTCTTTAAGTAATTTATTTGTATTATCATCTTTTATAAATAGAAAAAAATCTCTATTTTGTGTAAAAGTAGAGTATGTTAAATTTCAAGTTGAAACAATATTTAAATCATCGATTAATATCATTTTACTATGATTTAATGCATAATTTTCTGTATTTGACCAGACAACATCTATATTATTTTTTTGTAATTCATTATATGTTTTATCATTTATTGTATATGCCATATAAGGATCTTTTTCTAAAATTATTTTTACATCTACTCATCTTTTTTTTGCTTTTATTACAGCTTCTTTTATTCTTTTTTCTGTAAACATATAAACTTCTATGTAAACATATTTTTGAGAATTATTTATTTTTTCTACTATATTATTAAGTAAATCTTTTGATGGGGTATAGTAAAATTTTATTTCTTCTATATTTTCTATATTTTTTAAATCAAAATTTTTTATTTTTGATTCTAACTCTATTTTATTTTTATTAATTTCTATTTTTTCTTTATGAAAATTATAATATTCTTCAAAATTAAATATTGAAAACACTATAAAAAAAATAGATATAATTAAGGATGTTATTATTTTTTCTTTATTCATTTTTATTTTTTAAATTTAAAACAAAAAAACTCCTTTTATTTTAGGAGTTTTTTAAATTAACCAAATATTTTTTCAAATACTCATCATTTATTTACATCTATTTTTCTTTCTTTTGCTATCTCTTCAAATAGTTCTCTTTCTTTTTTACTTAGTTTTTTAGGTATTTTTATATTTATTTCTATATATAAATCTCATTTTTTATCATTATTTATATATTTAATACCATCTCAAGATATTTTTATTATATTAGAATGCTCTGTTCAAGCTTTTATTTCTATTTTTCTTTTTCAAATAATTGGTATATTTATTTCTTTAGTTGCTCACAATACAGCTTCAACAACATCTATTTCTAATTCATAATGCAAATCACTTCAATCTCTTTTTAGTCATTTTTCTTCTTGTTCTACTTCAAATTTAATATATAAATCTCCAGATTTATTTGTTCAAACTCAATGATTTCATTCACCAGTCATTTTTATAATCATACCTTCATCAATTCAAGCTGGAATATCAACTTCAATTTCTTTTTTTATTACTTTTCTTTTTTCTCAATGACAATCATGACATATATTTTCAAAAATTTCTCATGATCCACCACAATTATCACATGCTACTGTTTGTTGAATCATTCAAAACATACTTTGAGTAGTATGAGTAACTTGTCATCTACCATTACATTTTGGACAAGTTTTTTTACCACTTCAACCTTCTCAATTACAAGTATTACAAGATTCTTTTTTATTAAAACTTATTTTTTGTTTTCCTCAAAAAATACTAGTTTTTAAATCTATATTTAATCTGTATTCTAAATCTTCTCAAGCAAAATTTGTTTTTCTTTTTCTTGATTGTCATCAATTAAATCATCCTCAGAAAAAAGATTCAAAAATATCTCATAAATCTACATCTACTCATCAATTAAATCATCAACCAAAAGGGTTTCATCTACCATTTGCATCTCAAAACATATCGTAATTTTTTCTTTTAGATTCATCACTCAATGTTTCATATGCTTTATTTATTTCTTTGAATTTTTCTTCGGCTGCCTTATCTCAAGCATTTCTATCAGGATGATATTGCATAGCCAATTTTCTATATGCTTTTTTTATTTCTTCATTTGAAGCTTGTTTATCAACTCATAAAACACTATATAAATCCATTTTTCTTATTTATTTAATTATTAATCTAAAAATATATTATAAAAAAAAACTTAATTGTAAAGATAAAAAAAATCCTTTTAAATTGTCTAAAATAGTCTAGTTTAAAGGATTTTTAATTTTTTTTAGAATGGAATATCTTCTATAGAAATTTCTTCTTCTTGTTTAGGAGATGATTTTCTTATAGCAGGTGATGCATTTTCATTTGAAAATGAATTACTTTCAGTATTTTCATTTTTTGAATCAAGCATTATCATATTTTCTCAAACAATTTCTGTTTTGTATCTTTTTGTTCAGTCTTGTGCTTCCCAAGTTCTTGTTTGAAGTCTACCTTCTATAAAAACTCTTCTTCATTTTCCACAATATTGCATAGCAATTTCTGCTAATTTACCCCATAATACCACATTATGAAATTCTACTTGTTCTTGTTTATTTCCACTTCAATCAACCCAATTTCTATTTGTTGCAACAGAAAAACTTAAAACATTTTGTCCATTTGGTGTTTGTTTTAGTTCTAAATCTTGTGTAATTCTACCAATAACTTGTGCTTTGTTTAAATCCATATGTATTGTTTTAATAAAATAATTTTTAGAAATCTTTTTTTAATTTCTTTTATTATTATATATCTATTTTATAAAAATCAAGAGAAAATATAAAGAAGTATATAAAAAGTATATTTAGTTGTATTAAAAAATAGAAAAGTCAAGTCAAAAATATAAATATATATGTTTAGTTTTTTGCCTAGTATTTTTAATTATGTTAATATTTACTAAATAACTATTTGTTAAAAAATGCGTATGTTAAAAAAGATTTTTATTATAATTGTTAGTTTCTTTATATTAAGTATACATTCTGATTTTGCTTACTCTGCTAATACTTGAGCAGATGCAACAGAACAAACGTATACTACATTATGAGTTGTTGATTTAAAAACTTTTAATGAATATAGATATAAAATTACTGATCAATATCTTGATCTAAGAAATAAATTTGAGGTTGATTGAAAAATTGACCAATATATTGCTGCAAGAATTTTATTGTACGCTAAAGAAGGTTTAAATTACCTACCAGATAGTTTATCAAATAAAAACTATTATAATTATTTAAAAAGTTCTATTGAAAAATGAGTTAAATATCCAGAAAACTCATCTTATTTTGAAGAAATAGCAACTTCTATAGAAAATTATTTAGAAAAAACTACAATTCAAAAAATAACATGAACAGTTGAATCATATCCATCTACATGAAATGCTCCTTTAACTGTTACTTTAAGATGAAATGTAAAAGATCCTACTTGAACTAAATTAGAAAATTATAATTATACTTGGTGGATAAATGAATGAGGTAAAAGAAAGATTATAGGTAATAAAATTTCTTTAACTTATATTTTTAGAGAAGAGTGAAATTTTGCAGTATTTTTGGATGTAACATCAAATCATAAAAATAGTTTATGATATACTGATGTATTACCATTTTCTTCTAGAGCTAATATAGTTGTAAAAGAAAAAATCGCATCTATATTATTAAAAGTTAATAGTGAAAATTTAGGTCAACAAGAAGAACTTAAATTTTTACCAGAAGATGCTAAATATGGTTTATTGTTTGATGCTACAAGTTCAACTCCAACTTCTTGAAGTAAATTTACTAAAACAGAATGGGATTTTTGAAATGGTGTAACTAGAACAAATACTTGAGGTCCAAAAATAGAAAGAGTAAGTTACTGAAGAGAAGGTGACTTTACTGTTAAATTAAAATTGACTACAAATGAAAATAAATCCGTTGAAAGAAAATTTATATTAAAAATTCATAATCCTATTGCTACAATAAAAACAACAGGTGAAGAATGATATATGTGAGAAAAATTTACTTTTACTGCTAATCCAACTTGAAGTAATTCAAATTTAACTTATGCATGGAAAATTATTGATATAAAAAATGATACAGAAATTGTAAATAAAAATTCTTCTACATTTACTCATACATTTACAGAAAAATGAAAATATAATGTAAAATTATTTGTTACAGATGCATCATGAGATACTGATGTTGATTATAAAATTATTCATATAAATTCTAGAGCTCCACAAGCAAAATTTGCTTATAATATTCCTTATTCAAATAAACCAAATACAGTATTTTTAGATGCTAGTTCATCTTTTGATGCGGACTTTAGTGATGATTGAAAATTAGTTTTTTCATGGATAATAAATTGAGAAAGAGTTAACTTAGAAAATCCTAATTATAATTGATCAAATTGATATTATACTTTTTCTTCAATATGAGATCAATCAGTGGTTTTAGAAGTTACTGATCCTGATGATATGACTTCTCAAGCAACTCAAAAAATAAGTATTAAATCTATACTTTCAGTTGAATTTTTTGCACTTCCTAGGGTTGTTCAAAGAGAGAAACCTGTTAGATTTGTTGCTGATTCTCCAGAAGCTAGTTTTTATGAATGGGATTTTGGTGATTGATATAAAGAATGATGAAAAAATGATAGTATTACTCATAGTTATAGTAAATCTTGAGTTTATAGTGTAAAACTTAAAGTAATTGACGATAACGATAATGTAAATACATTTTCAAAAAATGTTTATATATGAGATACAGATGAGCCATTTGCTTTTATTACTTTAAAAGATTCAAAAGCTAATAATATTTCATTTGATAGTGCTGCATGTAATTGAGATTGAGCATATATTGTTAATAGAATGGATACATTTACATTTTCTTGAGAAGAAAGTTTAGATGTAACATGAGAACATAAAGGTTTATCTTATTCATGGAAAATTTGAAATAATATATATAGTAGCGAAAGCTTTGCAAAAAAATTTGATGAATTATGATGTTCAAAAGTTAAACTTACTGTAAAAAGTAATAAAAACTGAAAAGAATCTACTCAAGAAATAAATATTAAAACAGATAATTTAAAACCTGTTTTATCTAATTTAGATATTAGGGTAAAAGATAGTGAGTCTGATCCAGTTTTAGTTACTCTAAATGCACTTTGAGCAAAAGATTTAGATTGAGTTATACAATCATATTTATGGTATTATTATACAGATATAGATCCAGAACCTCAAGATTTTAGAGCAACTAAAACATCAACAACAACATTTGTATTACCAAAAGTAACTTGAAATTATTATTTTGTTGTTGTTATGAAAGATAACAATGAAGCTAGATCTAATTCTGAAGAACTAAGTGGTTCTAAATATTTTATTACTTTAACAGGTGATAATGTAAATACTCCAATTGTTGATTTAAGTGTAAATAATAATTCAGTTTCAATTTGAGATGAAGTAGTATTTACTTCAAATGTTGAAAATATATTATGACAAAATCTAAATTCTAAAGTATCATTTTCTTGGGATTTTGATTGAGACGGATTTTATGATAAAGAAACAACAACTAATTCAGTTAGTTATAAATATGAAAGTTCATGAGAAAAATTTGCAAAAGTAAAAGTTAAGTATAAATGATTTTCAAATACAAAAACAGTTACTATGAACGTTGCAAATGTATTAAAACCAGATTTTGATTATGTTTCAATTTGAAATGATTTTGTATTCTTTGATACAAGTCTTTGAAATGCAACAAGTTATTTATGGGATATGTGAGATGGTAATAAAATAACTAAATCTTGATCATTTACATATACTTATACTGATTGAAAATCAAATCATTTGGTTTCATTGAAAACATCTGAATGAACTAAATCTAAAGAGATTAGTAAAAAAGTATTTAAAGATTTATGAAACTATATAAAATCTAAAAAAGAATGATTAATAGTATTTTCTAATTTAGAAATAAATGACGAAGATGTTATAACTATTGAAGAAAAAGGTAAAAATGCATATTTTTATTTATGAGCAAGCTCTTGAGATATCGTTAATTATGTTGCTGATTTTGATATAGCTTATGATTCTGATTTAAATTGATGAAATGATGATGATGAAGATAATAAATTTCAAGATAGTTACATTTCAAAAAATGCAATTTTAGTTGAATTGAATAGTTCTAGAGAACAAGTTGTAAGACTTTATACAAAAGATATTACATGAAATCTAATTTCATCTAGAGATATAAAAATAATTAAAACTTATGTTGAAGAGGCTATAGATGTAAATACTATAATATTTGAATGAGTTTCAGATTCAATTAAATTTAAATTAGAAAAAATTAAAACAGAAGTTTCTAATTTTCCAAAAGAACATAAATTAAAATGATTAATGTATGTACAAAAATTGAAAGAAGAATGGAATGATAATAGAGAAAAAACAAATATTATAATTGAATTTGAATGATATATTGAAGAGTCAGCAATTCCAAATAGCAAAGAATTAATTGATTTACTAGAGTCTTTATTGATAGAATGAGATACTGATAAATCAGAAAAATCTATAGCTTTTAATGCATTAAAAAATCTAATTCCAAAAGATATTAAATGTATTGAATCAACAGCTAGCGAATTAAAAGAATGATTAACTTGTTATGATTTACTTGTTGCAAAATTAGAAGTTATTTGAGAAAACTCAAATATTGATGAAAACAAAGAATTATGAAAAATGATTCTTGAGAACATAGCAGCAGATGAAATCATGACAGTTAAAGAAAAAACTGATTTTAAAGCAATTTTAAATACTTTTGTATATTGATGAGTTTCAAATATTCCTACAGAAGAAAAAGAAACAGTTGTTGAAGAAACTACAAATGCAGAATGAAATAGTATAATTGATATTTTTATTTGAATTTTAAAAATAATTTTCTTTATAATTCTATTATTTTCAGGAGTTATATTACTTTTCTTTATTTATTATAAAATAGTTAATAAAGATAAAAATATAAGTTTTTCTCAATTTGTTTCTGAAAAAACTTGATCTAAAAAACCTAAAATAAAACAAGAAGAATCATTTCAAGATATATTATGAGAATCACCAAAAGATATATTTGCAGATGAAGATTCCTTTGACTTTGATTTTAACAAAGAAGTTCCAAAATCTGATTTTGTTGAAAAAGAAGAACCAAAAAAAGAAGAACCAAAAACAGAAAAAGTTAGTGAAATACCAGATTGGTTAAAATGAAGTTTTTCTGAAGATCCAGTTTGAGATTTAGTAAAAGAAGAGACTAAAGTATTTTCTGAACCAAAAATAGAAGAACCAAAAATAGAAGAGTCAAAAAAAGAAGAACCAAAAACAGAAAAAGTTAGTGAAATACCAGATTGGTTAAAATGAAGTTTTTCTGAAGAGATAAAAGAAGAATTGACTCCTGATGAACCAATAGTAGAAGAACCAAAATTGGAAACAAAAGAAGAATTAGATAATTTTACAAAAATTGAAATAGATGAGGATGAAAAATCTTCTTCTATAAATAATGATTCAAATTTACCAGATTGGTTAAAATGAAGTTTTTCTGAAGAAGTAAAAGAAGAAAAATCAAAGGAAGTAAAATCAAAAGATGAAGATTTCTTAAATGTATTGATACAAAATAATGAAGAAGATAATTCTAAAAAAGAAAAAAAATCTATTTCTAAAAAAGTAGCTAAACCAAAAGAAAAAAAATCTGATTCAGAATCTAAAAAAGATGATTGATTAGATAATAATACATCTAATGATACTGAGTTATGGGATGATTGAATGAAAATTCCAGATTGGTTAAAAACTGATGATGATAAATAATAAAAAGTACCTAAAAGGTACTTTTTATTGATTTTATTTTTAAAAACATATAATAGCTCTATTAATAAAATAAATAAAGATTAATGATTTTTAAATTTAGAAAAAAATTAAGTGAAGAAACACTTGAAAATACAGATAATTCTCAAGATTTAGATATTATAGAAAACAAAGAAACTATAGTTAATAATGAAAAAAAACAAAATTCATCTGAAGTTTTGGATTTTTTTAAAGATTTATTAGTTATAGTAATAGTTGTAGTTGTAATTAGAAGTTTTATTGCTATGCCTTTTCAAATAAGTGGGCAATCAATGTATTCATCTTATTATGATAGAGAATTTATAATTGTTGATAGAATTTCATATATTTTATGAGAACCAAGTAGATGAGATGTAATTGTCTTTAAGCCATATGTAAATGATAATAAGAAATATTTTTTGAAAAGAATAATTTGAGTTCCATGAGATACATTAAAAATAGAAGACTGAAAAATATATATTAAAGAATCTTGAAAAGATACTTATAAAGAAATAGATGAAAAATATTTAAATGAAGAAAATAATGGTTATACATTTGTTTGAATAAGTAAAGATACTAAAATTTATTCTTTAGGGAAAGATCAATATTTTGTTTTATGAGACAATAGAAATCATTCAACTGATTCTAGAGAATGTTTCTCAAATTGTGTATGAAGAAGTGAATATATTTCTAAAAATGATATGATTTGAAAGGTATTTTTAGATTTAGGTTATTTTAATTTTAGAAAATTTGATTTTATTCAACCAGAACTTTGAATAGATACAACTCCTAGATTTTTATCATCTCCAGGAACTTTTCAATATGATTTATAAATTATGTTTTATTTAATAGATAAACCTTTAGAATATACTAGTTTCGACATACTTAGAGTACTTAGAAAAAAACTAAATATAAAAAAGATGTGACATACTGGTACACTAGACCCTCTGGCAACAGGAGGTCTTTTAATTGCTGTTTGAAATTATACAAAACTTATTCCATATTTCGAAAAAGATACCAAAGAATATGAATTTAGTATCAATTTTGATTGAATTTCAGATAGTTATGATTTATGAACTACAGTAAATTACATAAGTAAATCTGAAATGGATTTAGCAAAAAATAGTATAACTATTGAAAAAATAAATAACTTATTAAAACAAAAATTTACTTGAGAAATAAAACAAATACCACCAAAATATAGTGCTTTAAAAATAAATTGAAGAAAAGCTATAGATATGATTGTTTGATGAAATGCTGATTTTGAAATGAAGGAAAGAGATTGTTTTATTTATGAAATAGAACTTTTATCATATTCTTATCCTTGTGCGAAATTTAGAGCAAAAGTAAGTGCTTGAACATATATAAGAACAATTGCATATGATTTATGAGCTTTTTTCTGAACTTGAGCTTATGTTACTGAACTTAGAAGAATAAAAGTTTGAAATTTAGATTTGAGTTTTTCTCAAACATTAGAAAATTTTGATAAAGATAAGTTTTTTGATTTAAAATTACTTTTCAAAAATAAAAATTTTATTGAATTAGATTTTAAAGTATTAGATGAATTGAATTTATGAAAAAAAGTAGAAATAAAAAAAGATTATAAAATAGGGGAAGAAATGTTTGTTTTTGATTGAAAAAATGTTACTAATATAGTAGTTTATGATTGAGTTTTTCTCATACCTAAGAGAAAAATATAAAAACTCTAAAAAAAGTAAAAAAAAGATTTGCATTTGCTAATTTTTTTTATACAATACACTAGCTTTTTAGAGAAGCGGGATATTAGCTCAGTAGGTAGAGCAGCGCCCTTTTAAGGCGAAGGTCTTGGGTTCGAGCCCCGAATGTCCCACCATTAAACTATAAAGTAAAAGCTGACTTAGGTTGCACCCTAAGTCAGCTTTTTTTTGTTTTTAAATTTATTTGCAAAATATAAAATTATTACTAACATTTTTTTCGTACAATTTTGTACTTAAAAAAGGGGACGATCATGAAAAAACGGAATTTTAAAAGTACTCGTACTTTGGTTTGTGGTTCAACTGGGATTATTTTGACCCGCCAAGTTGGTGGAATTATTCAATGCCCAAATAAGGGAAAATGTCCAAGATGTGTCATTGTCCCTTCAAAATAAAAAAAGCACGCCCAAAAGGCGTGCTTAAATATTTTTAATATAAAATTTATATTAAAATAGTCAATATATATAAATTTTTATTTTAAAAATTATCTATATAATCACATTTGTTTTATACTATAATAAAAAAATATGAATAAAATTATTAAAATATTATTTGTTTTGTTTATTACATGTCAAATATCTTTTGCAAATACTCAAAGTTTATGAAGTAGTTCTATGGATTCATCTTCACAATGAATGTATTCTGAAGAAGATGATACTGAAATGGAAACTGAAGATGTAAGTACTTATGATTTTAATTATACTTTTGATTATGATTATGAATCTGATTTTTCTGCTTGGGAAGATTCATTTGAAAATTTTATGTCTGATTTTGAGACAAATATAGATTCTCAAATGGAACAAATGTATGCACAAATTGATAATATGATGGAATGAATTATGTCTCAAGTTGATGCGCAATTAGAAGATACTTTTGCAATGGTAGAACAATTAAGTGAAGAGTTACCAACAAAAGTTGTTGATTTAATGGATACTAGACTTGAAAAATATTTTAATAATTTATGAAAATATAGTTCAGAAGTTACACTATCTAAACTAGATAAATTAACAAGTACTATTGATAAAGTTGAATCATCATGAAAAATTAAAGATGAACAAGTATTAGATATTCTTAATTATATGTGAGGTTTAGCAGATATTGAAAAATGAGAAGTTATAAAAGAAGAAGCTCAAACTATAATTGATTCCGATGAAGAGGTTACAAAAGATGATTTACAAGATATTAAAAGTCTTTTTGAAGAATTAAATGTATCTGATGTACAAAACTAATTTTATTTATTAATTACTATAATATTATGAAAAAAACTATATTATCTACTATTGTTGCTTTATTATTAGTAACAAGTACTTATGCAGCAGATTCTGCAATGGAAATGTGAACATTAGGTTCTGATTCAGCTGTTTGAACTTCTGACTCAATGATTAATCAAGATGGTTCAGTTATGACTAATGATACTTCTATTCAAACAAATGATGTAGTTGCTTGAAGTACTCAAGTAACTGATGAACAAGTTGTAGCATGAGATCAAGTTGTAAATTTATGAGCTGAAACTACATTAACTCCACTTAGTGAAGAAAAAGTTGATTTAAATTCAGCATGATTAGCTTGAGAAAATGAAGCAAATTGAGTAACTATGGGAAATGTTGAAGTAAATAAATTACCAACTACTTGATTAGAAGAAAGCTTTTTAATAATAGTATCATTATTAATATCTGGTGCATTATTATTTAGAAATAGATTTATGAAAAAATAAAAAAAAATAACTCCAATTAATTGGAGTTATTTTTTTTATCAAATTTACCTATTATATCAGCAAATATTTTATATAATTTTTCATCATATCAATTTTTTTCTGTAAGCCATGTAGATAGATTAAATGCTATAGTAGGTTTAGAATATTTTCTAAAAAATGCATTAAATATTCATTCATAAGCTGTAGATATTTTTTTTGCATATTTTAAATTTTGTAAACGAGATTCTAATTTTATTAAACTTAATTGGTATTTTTCTGGGTCAAATTCATCTCAAAAATCTTTTGCTCTTTCATCTATTTCATCTTTTATATATTGTTTAATAGAATCAATTTTATAGTAATTTTCAAATTCTCATTCTAGTACTATCCAATTATATTTTTTAAATTCATTTTCATATATTTGTCATACTTTATGAACTTTTCTAATAGCTTTTATTATCATATCATGATCTACATCAAAATTTTCATCTTTATCTATAAGAGCAACTACATTTTCTTTTCAAAATAATTCACTTGCAAATATATACCATTCATATAGTGCTCATTTTCATCATACATCAATTACACTTATATTTTTATAATTTAAATTGAAGTAATTTTCTGATTCTTCTTTACTTAAATTTTCTTTGTTTATTTTTACATATTTTTCCCAAGGTGTATTTTCATATATGTTTGGAATAGATATTTTTTCAGTTTCTCATTCTACAAGTATAACATAATCAGAGAAAAATATAGAGGCATTTTTAAAAATTAGGTTTATCATTATTTTATTAAATCTACCTCCAGAATTATCTATTTTTTTTGTTTTTGTTACACCATTTTCCATTCTCACAAATACAATATCTGAAATTTCATATTTATTTTTTCTGAAATTTGAAACTAAATCTGTTGAGTGTGTAGAATAAAATATCTGACTATTTTCACTTTCTCAAATTTCTTGAAGAAGAGAATCTATCATTTTTGTTGCATGTGGATGAAGAAAATTCTCAGGTTGATCTATGATAAATACAGTAAAATCATCACTTTTTCTATCTGAAATACTATATAAATATAATTTTAATAAACTTATAAGTAGGGTTGTTTTTTTCTCTCATGATTTATCGTTTAATTCTTTTAATTTATCTTTTCAATATCTTTCTTCTTTTAGTTTTTTTTCTTTATTTTTTAATATTAAATCTATAAGTTTTAAATAACCATCTTCTTTATTATCTTTATTTATTTTTCTATCACTAGGAATATAAATAACACTCATTTTTTCTAATAATTCTTTAGTTTTTTCATTTTCAAATCTATTATTTATTATTTCTTTTCAATCAAAATATGATTCAAGTTTTACACTTATATCTTTTCATTCATAAGAAATTATAGCTTCTAAACTTAGATTTTTTTTAGTATTTTTAAAATCTTTTTCTTTGATTTTTTTTGAATTTATAAGTTTTTCTATAGCTTTTAAAATAACAGTTTTTCAACTACTATTTTTTCAAACAAAAACTGTTTTATTTTCTCAAAAACTTATAGTTTCATTTTCAATACTTCTAAAGTTTACTATATGTATACTTTTGATTTGAATCATAAATTTATATTTATTATATATTACTTAAATTCTATCATTTTATAGATTAAAAGTAAAAAATAATAGTTAATTTGTTGGTAAAAATTCAAAAAATTATATACTTTATGAAAATACTTTAATTTATGATTAAATATGAATAAAAAAATAGATTTTTATGTAGATGTTGTAGATAATTTTTGAGATTTAGGATTTGCTATAAATTTGATATTTATTATGTTAAAAAATGATTCTAAATTAGAAATTAGATTGTTTTCAAATGATGAAAAACTTTATAAAAATATGGTTCAAAACAATATTTTTTATAAAAATATTGTTTATTTTGATTTAAAAGAAATACATAAATTTGAACCAAATAATTTGATTTTTAATTTTTTTGATAGAAAAATAGATTTCGAATTTTTAAAAACTAAAAAGTATGAGATAAAACTTATTAATTTTTCATATTTTTTAATGCATAAATGAGTTGAAGATTTACATTTAACAAATTATAGAGATAAAAATATAGAAATTACTCATTTTGTTCCTAGTTTACTTAAAAATACTGGATGAGTTTTAATAAATAGGGAATTAAATATTTATTCAAAAAATGATTTTATTCTACTTTTAAAAGATAAATATAATTTAAATATAGATATAAACATTGAAACTAAATTTGTGTCTGTATTTGTGTATTTTGATACTTTAAATGAACTTTTAGATTCTTTTGATGATAATAAAGTAACCTATTTTATATTTTGATACCCAAACATACAAATTGAAAGTAAAAATGTAGTTGTTATGCCTTTTTTAGAGCTAAAAGATTATAATAATTTTTTAAGTATTTGTGATATAAATTTTGTAAGAGGCGAAAATAGTTTAATAAGTTCTATCTTATCTTGAAAGCCAACTCTTTGGGATATATATAAAGAAAAAAATAATGCACATATAGAAAAAATAGATGATTTTATAAATTTTTTAAAATTATTTAAAAGTTTCAATGTTTTTTATTCAGAGTTATTTATTAAGTTTAATTCTTTATGACAAAAAAAAGATGCTTTTAATGATTTCTTTAATTGCTATAATTTATATGAAAATATGTTTTCGGACTTATGAAAATATGTAAATAATAATTGTGATGCTTATGCAAAAATAAAAAAAATCCTGAATTAATTCAGGATTTTTTTTATTTTGCTCTTTCTTGGTATTCACCACTTTCAGTATTTATCATTACATATTCTCCGGCTTCAACAAAACCAGGAACTTTTATAGCGTGACCAGTTTCAAGAATTGCTTCTTTAGTAACTCTACCATCAGCAGTATTTCATTTTACACCTGGTTCACATTCAGTAATTAATAGTTTAACAGATGCAGGAAGAATAACTCATACAAGTCTTCATTCATATCTTTGAATATCTACAATTAAAGAAGGAGTTATAAAATTTACAGCATCTCACATATCTTCAACATTTATTTCTATTTGTTCATATGTTTCTTGATCCATAAAATAATATTCTCAAGCTGATTCATATAAAAATTCAAATTTTGATCTTTCAAGTACTATATCTTCAAGTTTTTCTTCACTATCAAAAACTTTATCTACTGTAGTTCAAGCTATTACATTTTTAAATCTAACTTTTATGTTAGTAGCTCATCTACCACCTCTATGAATTTCTTTTTTAAGAGTAAGAAGTAAGTCATTACCTATTTTAATAACTCAACCACTTTTTAATCACATTGCTGTTATCATAATATTATTTATAATTAATTTTTAAATACGCCACCATTCTATAAAAAAAGTTAATAAAAGCAAAAAATTTTAACTATATTGTCTTTTTATAGGCAATTCTAGCTAATTTTTGAGCATCATTATGATTTACAATTATATCTTTATAAATAAGTAAATTATCTATTGGATTATGAATTCTATCAGCTTTTTCAAACTCTAATTCTTTTATGTATTTTTTTATAAATTTTGCTTCGCTATCAAATTTTTGTGATTGTAAAATAGGACTAAAAATACGAAGTGGTTTTGGATCTGCTCAAACACTAGCTGACCATTGCCAATTTCAAAAATTTACGTTTTCATCATAATCAAGTAAATGTTTTTTGAAAAATGCTTCTCACCATCTCCAATCTATAAGTAAATCTTTTGTCAGAAAACTTGCAACAATCATGCGAGCTCTTCAATGCATCCAATTTGTTTCAATTAATTGTTTCATTGCAGCATCTACAATAGGATAACCAGTTTCTCAATTGCACCATTTTTCAAATAAAATATTATCATGGTTCCATTCTATATGTCTTTTATTTTCTTGAAATTCTATTTTTTTTGTAAAAGTGAAATAGTAATTTATATGTTGCCAAAATTCTCTCCAAGCAATTTCTGATACATAAACACTACTTTTTTCTTTAGCTATTTCATATATTTGTCTAACTGAAAATATACCAAATCTTAAATAAGGAGATAATTTTGAAGTACCATCTTTATCTAAATCATTTCTATAAGTTTCATAATCACTTCTTATATAATTTTCTAGTCTATTTTTTCAAAAATCTATTGTAAAGTATGGATGTTTTTCTCAAGGAATTTTTTCATCTAAGAATTTTTTTATATCAAAATTGTTTTCTATTTGTTCAAAATTAGAAGGAGTTTCAATTTTGTATCATTTTTCACTAAGCTTTTTTTGCCAAAGTTTATAGTATGGAGTAAATACTTTTCTTTGTTCAACTTCTTCAGGTTCAATAAGTAAAAAATCATTAAAACTTAAGAAATCTATATTATTTTTTAAGCAATAATCAAGTATTTTATTATCTCTATTTTTTCAGTAATTAGAGTAAGATTTATTTGTAAAAATAGCTTCTATTCAATAATTTTTACAAATTTCTGGAATTATTTTTTCTGGATAATCATGATATATAATAAGTTTTCATCCAAGTTTTTTTAATTCTAAATCCAAGTTTAATAAAGCTTCTTTTAAGAAAAGAAACTTTTTGTCAGTAAGTCACAAAAAATCTGGAATTATATTTTTATCTAAAATAAAAATAGGTAGTAGTTCTTGGCTATTTATTATAGCTTCAATTAATCATTTGTTATCAAATGTTCTTAAATCTTGTCTAAACCAAAATATTGATTTTTTATACATATTATTTTATAAGGTAATAAACGGGCGAGAGTCTTACCTTTTGCTAAATTATTATAATCTTTTTGTTTAAAAAACAAAGTATTTTAAATTTATAAAATACTTTGTTTTTCTATGTAATCTTTCTTATATTTTATGCTTAATTTTTTTATAAATTTAAGTAATATTTCTGTTTCTATATTATTGTCTAGATATATTTTAGTTAATTTTTCAAATTCATTTTTTTCTTCTTTTGTTATTTCTTTTTTAAAGTATCAAAACATATGAGATATTGCATTTATATATTTTCATTTTGTTATTTCTTCTTTAATTATTTCATAATATATTTCTAAAAATTCTTTTTTTATTACTTCAAAATTTGTTTTATCATATTTTGCTATTATGTTTCAAAGTTTTTTCTGCTTTTCAGGAGAATATGCCATAAATAAATATTTATTTATGGCTTGAAACTCTATTAATTCATTTATATTTTTGAAATTTATTTCCATAATTTAATTCTAGTTTGTGCTAAAATCCAAAGTATTATTACTATAATCATTGCTGGATATATTTTCATTGGAAAATATTCAGCTGCTATTATTCATCAACAAATAAAATAAAAATAACTACTTCTTTGTATTCTTTTCCACCATATTCAAAGTGTTTTTTGAGAAAAATTATTTGAAGTAAAAAGTAAAATGATAGCAGTTACTTCACTTATTCTAGATATTAATGGATAATATAATCACCATTTTATACTTGAAAAATAATTTATAAATTTTGAAAAATCTAAAAACATTGGTCATATTAGATTTACTACAATTATACTTGAAGATAATATTCAAAATGCTTTTCTCAAGCTTACAAGTTTGTTTAAAAATCAAAGTTTTGGAAATAAGTCAGCCAATGGTCTTATAGCCATAACAAAAACAACACTCCACCAACTTAAATCAAACATAAATCACATGAAATTATTTATAAATAAATAATTTCAATATAAATTATCATTTAATTTATTATAAAACCATGAAAAAGGAATAAAAGTGAGAGAAGATATTATAATAATCCATGAAAAAATGTTTATTCCAGGAATATTTCAATTGAAAATTATATCTTTACATAATCAAGGATAAACTCTAGAAATTGTAAAACTTTCATTGAAAATTAAATCTATTGGATGTCATCTATTTATAAGTCCCTCTTTAACTGCGTCAACCATTTCTGGATTTCAACAAATATAAACTTCATCTTCTAATCATATTTCATTTAAACAATCTGTTACTCTTCAAGTTTCTCATTTATAATTTTCACTTGGTTTAGAAACTTTTATTATGACTTTTGTATTAGGATAACTTTCTAATTTTTCTTTATAATAAATATCTTTTTCAAATCTAACTCAAAAAATAATTACTTTTTCTATTTCTTTTGGGCAAGTTTCTATCATAGCAATCATAGGTGCAAGTCCTGTACCTGTTGCTATAAAAACTTTTTTATTTATTGTTTCTTTTAAATAAAAATTTCATAAAGCTCATAAAAATGAGATTTTATTTCATATTTTTAATTTTTTTAGGTAATCTGAGCCTCTTCATTTTTGAAGTAATTTTACATTTAAAGTAAAACTATTTTTTGATGCAGTTGCAATAGAATATGACCTAGAAAATTTTCAAATTAAATCTGAAGCTTGAAGTGAAATATATTGACCTGGTTTAAAAGAGAAATCAGATGTTTCAAAAGTTATTTCTAAAACATCATCATTTAGCATATTTTTTTCTTTAACTATAGCTTCTTTGAAACTAAGTTTAAAATCTCATAATTTTTCTACTTTTATAACATTAACAGGACACATAAGTTCTGCTTGAAGTATGTCTGATTCTTTTCATTCATAATTATGGTTTACAACCTTTGAAGTTGGATTTACTTTAAATATACTTGGACAAACTGTTTCACAATTTTTACAACTAATACATCAAGGTATTACTTTTACTTCTTTTATCATATATCATTCAATTTACAATTAAAGTTATTAGATTTATAAATATTTCAAGACTTATCTATTATTAATCATTCTAATCATTTTATACTTCATAAAATTTTTATAGATTCTTCTAGTGGAGTAACAAATAGTGCAGTTGAAAAAATATCAGAAAAACTTGAAAGTTTATGAGTAATAAATAATGCTATTTTATCATTTTGAGACTCACTATTTTTTGGATTTATTAAGTGATGTCCTAGTTTTGTTTTTCTTTTATTGGGGCTAGAAGATGCTATTGAACAGTTTTCAATTTCTATTTCTCATATTATTTTTTTATCGTCATATGGGTCTTCTAAGTATATTTTATGTTTTCATTTTACTCTTATATCTCCTCAGAAATTTATTATATAGTTATCAAATTTTTTGTCTAATATAGTGTAAATTTTGTCTATTATATATCATTTACCAACGGCTCATAATTCTATTGAAACTCAGTTATTTAAATATATATTATTATCTTTTATTTCTATATTTTCATATCAATAATTATATTCTAATTTTTTTTCTTCTATTCAATAACCCATATTTTCTAGGAAGGGAAGTATAGTTATATCAAAATATCAAGAAGTAATTATTGAAACTTTTTTGCATAATTCTAAAATAGAAAAAAGTTCTCAATCTATTTGAGAACTTTTTTTCATATTCAAATTATATAAATAATTTCATTTTATAAATCTAGAATATTTATTCTCAAAATTTTGTGCTTGCAAGAAACAAGTTTCAATTAATTCGCTATCTATATATTCAGAATTAATTGTTATATCAAGTCTTGATCAAAATAAATTTCTAGAGTATTTCATATAATTATTTTAATGCTTTTTTAAATGCTTCAGTAGTTAATGAACTTCAAGCTACTTCAAGATTTTGAGCTTCACTAAGAGGTTTACCAACTAATGTTTGAATTTCATCATTAAATTGAGATAAATCATAAGTAGTTGAAGTTGTATTTATAGTTGCAATAGAGCCACTTCAATCTAATGTATAGTTAATAACCATATCTACTTCTCAAGCAGAATTATTATATTTAGCATCTACTTTTGTTATATCAGTAATGTTTTCATCAACTACAAGAGTTTCTAATTCATTATTAATATCAGCAACAACTTCAGTAGTAGTTTCATCTTCAATTTTAGTAGTTTCTTCAACTTTAGCACCACATGAAGCAATAAAAACAGTTAGTATTAATAAATATAAATATTTCATATTTAAAACGTTATAATATAAATTTAACAGATGTATTTTATTTTTTAGATGTGAAAAGTCAAATTTTTTACTATAAAAAGTATAGTAAAAAAAGAACTCTTATTAAGAGTTCTTTTTTATTTTTTGAAATAATTATTTTACTTCAACAGTAGCACCAGCTTCTTCTAATTTAGCTTTAATTTCAGCAGCTTCATCTTTAGAAACACCTTTTTTAACATCACCACCATTATCAGCTAAGTCTTTACCTTCTTTTAATCCAAGACCAGTAATTTCTCTAATAACTTTAATTACACCAATTTTTGAAGCACCAGCGTTAGTTAAAACTACGTCAAATGAAGTTTTTTCATCTTCACCAGCAGCAGCTCCACCAGCAGCTACCATAACAGGAGCAGCAGCAGATACACCAAATTCTTCTTCCATAGCAGTAACTAAGTCATTTAATTCAACAATAGTTAATTCTTTAACTAAGTCCATAATTTGAGCAGCATTTTTTGATAATTCAGCCATTTTTACAAAATTATAATATAAAATAAAATTTTTAATTTCATTGTAGAATTTATTTCAATATCTGTTAGATTCAGTTTTCTTTAACAGACACTGAATCAGTTCCACAATGACTTCTAACTTTAATAGTTAGTTTATGACTCCCTATAAATAGGGAATCATCATACCAAGTATTAATTATTCAGCATCTTTTTTAGCTGTTAATTCACCAACTTTAGTTTTTCCTTGTGCTTCAACTTCTTTAGCAGCAGCATCAACGAATCTTGCAAGTTTTGAAATAGGAGATTTCATAGAACCAACAAGTCTTGAAAGTAGAGTTTCTCTTGAAGGCATAGAAGCAAGTACTTTTGTTTCTTCTTTTGATTTAACTTCTCATTCAAAAATAGAAATTGACCAAGCCATTTTACCAAGATCACCTTTTTTACCATTAACTTCTTTCATATAAGCGTTAACTTTTCCAAGTCCAGAAACTGCATCTGTGTTTGAACAAATAGCTCAAACTTGACCTTCTAAAGATGAAACTTCAATATCTATATTTAAAGCTTCTTTTATAGCTTTAACTACAATTGTTTTTTTAGCTAATGTATAAGTAGCATCAACTTCTCTTAAAGATTTTCTTAAATCTGAAAATTCTTCAACAGTCATTGTATTAGTTGTAGCAAATCCAATAGATTTTGCTTCTTTAAATTTAGATACTAATTCATTAAATATCTCTGATTTTTTTTGTTTTGTAACAGCCATTTTCGCTTAGTTATAATATACAATTACTTTCTAAATAAAAAAATCCTTTTTCTTTAAATCAAAGAAAAAGGATAGAGTTTTTATAAAAATCTTTTTTAGTTTTTTAAATCTATTCCTCTATTATCTCGGTAGGTCTTACGAATTGCCCACTGTCTTTGATATAGAAAGTATCTAGATTATATACAAAAAAAATATAAGTCAAGAAAAACATTAAAAAAACTTCCAATATTATTGGAAGTTTTTTTTGAGAACTATTTTTTCATAGATTCTGCTTTTTTCATTCTAGCATAGAATTTATCAACAGCACCTGTTTTAAGTATTTTTTGTTCACCAGTATAGAATGGGTGAGAAGCTGAAGAAGATTCTATAAAAATACAAGGGTAAGTTTTACCTTCAAATTCGAAAGTATCAACTGTTTTAGCTGTAGAGTTAACTTTTAAAACAAAGTCAGCACTTCTATCAACTAACAAAATTTCTTTTGATTCTGGATGTATTCCTGTTTTCATAATTGTTAATTTTAATTTGTTCGCCTAGTACGAAGCAAAAATATAAATATATTTGGATATATGGTGCCGAGGGCGAGACTCGAACTCGCATGCGATTAAGCATTGGTTTCTAAGACCAACATGTCTACCAATTTCATCACCCCGGCTTATTTTATGGTGGGCAGAGAGGGAGTCGAACCCCCGAAAGCATAGCTAGCGGATTTACAGTCCGCCCCATTTGGCCACTCTGGAATCTGCCCAAAGTATAAAAAAATTACGAGTTACGAATCAAAGATAAAAAATTATTTTAAACTCGTAACTCGTAATTTAATTTATTGTAAATGGAGCCAATAATCGGATTTGAACCGATGACCGTTCGCTTACAAGGCGAATGCTCTACCAGCTGAGCTATATTGGCATATTTCATTTGCGAGAGACATATTATTAAAAATCACAAATATGTCAAAACTTTTTTTGAAAAAAATATTTTTCTTGAAAAAAAGCTTTTATATAGTACACTTTTAAAAATATTTGTAAAATTTAATTATGATTTTTCTAGAAAAAATAAATGATTTCTTAAATAAAAAAACTCCTAAACAAAAATTGATTGTTATTTACTGACCTACAGCTAGCTGAAAAACAGGTCTTAGTATTGAGGTAGCTAAATATTTAAATACTGAAGTAATTTGAGCAGATTCTAGACAAATATTTAAAAGTTTAGATATATGAACTTGAAAAGTTACAAATGATGAAATGCAATGAGTAAAGCATCATATGATTGATATAATAACTCCAGATATAGATTATAGTGTATGAGAATATAAAGTAGCAGCAGAAAAATGCATAGAAGATATAATAAGTAAATGAAAAATCCCAGTACTTTGTTGAGGAACTTGATTATATATTGATAGTTTAATATATGATTTTGATATACCAAAAATACCAGCTGATGATAATTTGAGAGATATTTTAGATAAACAAAGACAAGAATTTTGAAATCAATATATATGGGATAAGTTAAATAAAATAGATCCAGATTATGCAAAAGAACTTCATCCAAATAATTATAGATATGTAATTAGAGCAATCGAAGTTAAAACTTTGACTTGAAAAAGTAAAACTGAATTTAGAACAGAAAAATCACTTAAATATGATGTTTTATTCTTAACTCCTTATAATGGTAATAGGGAAGAACTTTATGATAAAATAAATTTAAGAATTAAACAAATGTTTGATTCTTGATTGGAAAGTGAGGTAAAATGACTTTTAACTACTTATAAAAAAAATGATTTTTGACTTAAAACTATTTGATACAAAGAAGTAATTGATTATTTTGAAGGTAATATATCTTTACAAGAATGTATAGAATTAGTACAAAAAAATAATAGAAATTATGCAAAAAGACAATTAACTTGGTTTAGAAAATACGAAGAAGATTTGGAAATATAGAAAAAAGATTTAAAATGAGTTAAATATATTTTAAATATCGTTTTATGGAAAATAATGAAAAAAAACCACTTTTTACAAAAAGTAGAATTTTATTTTTAATATGTGTATTTTTTGTTTTTCTTATGCCACTTTATTATAGATTACTTGAAAAATTTTTATAATGAAAAAAAATATTATTATATTTATTTGTTTGATTTTTTTAGCTTCAAGTTTTATATTTGGAGTTAATTATTATGTTCTTAGTTTTTCTAGAGATAATTATTTTTATGATGTAGAAGGTTTAGATCAAAAATATTTGTGACTTGTTTTTTGAGCTTCAATATTACCAAATAAGATGCCTTCAGATATATTGAAAGATAGGTTAAAAGTAGCTTATACAGCTTATGAAACATGAAAAATAAAAAAGATAATCGTCTCATGAGATAATTCAAAGATAAATTATAATGAACCAGAATCAATGAAAAATTATTTAATTTCTCTTTGAGTTAATGAACAAGATATTTATCTGGATTATGCTTGATTTGATACTTATGATTCTTTGTATAGAGCTCGTGAAATATTTGATGCAACAGAAATAGTTTTATTTACTCAAGATTTTCATCTAAAAAGAGCAATGTATATCTGAAATAAACTCTGACTTCAAACTTATTGAGTAGAGACAAATTTACAAAAATATATAAAAGAGGATTATAATAATAGGAGAGAAGTATTTGCTCGCACTAAAGCTTTTTTTGAGATAGAGGTTTTTAAAAATAAACCAAAATATCTTTGAGAAAAAGTACATATAATTACAGATGAACAAATTGAAAATACAAAAAAACAAATATTAGAAGTTAAAAGTGAATAAAGTAGCTTTTTTCTTTTTTTATGTTAAAATTAGACTGATTATTATTAAATTAATTTTATGTGAAAAATAATAAAAAAATCTATAGAAAAAATAGTATTGAATAAAAAAAAATTTTCTCTTTGAATGAAATGAGAATTTAAAATTGAATTTGCAAATGATAGCTTTTGACCATATCAATATAAATTTGAGAGAGAAGACTGTTATTATAATGATGGTTTAGAAGATAGATGAAGTGTTATATTTCCATTAAAAAATAAGAAATTTGATAATATTGAAATCTTTATTGAAACAGATGATATAGTAGTTTGTATAGGAGAAAGATGAAATCTATCGTGAGGTGAAAAAACTTTTATAGATATAATAAACATTAAAACAGAAAAAAAATATAGATTTTTTACAGATGAAGTAAATCTTATATTTAATTCAGAAGATAAGATTATCATAAATGCAAAAGATGAGTGAGTTTTTAAAACAATTGTTTTAAATAGTGTAACATTGGAAAAAATAGAGGAAGTTGAAGAAAGTTTATTATCATTTTTTAAAAGTGTTTATAATGCAAAAGAAGATTCATGGTATTTACTTGATTTCAATGCAAATGATAAAAATGAAATTGATGAAGAAAAAAAATATAGAAAATGAAGTTTTATTTTACAAAAAGTAAATACAAAATGAAAACCAATTAGTTTTGATAGAAAAAAATTTGAAGTTAAAACTGATATTTGATTTATAGATATTTGGGAAGAAAGTTTAATATAATTTTTATTTTTATGCATAATATTGCTTCAATTTACCGTTTTTACACTCCATTTTTAGATTTTTCTTTGGAAAAGAAAAATCTTTTATCAGTGATAAAAAAAATAGAAAAATCTATAGAGTTTGATTGAATTGATTTTGAAAAAAAGGCTATTTTAGAATGAAATTATAATAAAATAATTTTGGATTTAAAATGATGATTATGAAAAATTGAGTTTTATTATATCTCAAAATTTGATAATAATTATTGTCTGCCTTTATTTAAACTTGATATTTTTCTTGACACTAGTTTTTTATTGAACAATAATTCAAAAAAGAATACAGTTTGATTTTTAAATAATATTTTTGAATGTTTTGATTGATTAAATGAGAAAGAATTTTTAATAGATATAGACAGTAATTTATATTATAAAAATTGATTAATCTCATCTAAGAAGTATCCAAGTTATGATTTTTCTGATATAAATACTATTAAAGATATTTTTGAAAACTGAAAATGAATGAAACTTTTAGAAGATTTTATAGTAAAATTTAAAGATAAAAATTTTATATTAACAAGAGAAAATTCAAATTTTTATCATGAAATACATTCTGTATTGTTATATTTTATATATTTGGTATTTTTAATGAATCAAAATTTAGATAATTCAAAAAAAATATTATATTCAACTGAAAACAATAATTCATATTTAGATTTTGCTTTTAAAAGATTATCTTATGTTGAAGATTTAAATACAGAAGTTTTTATAAGATATAAAAACAGATTAGATTTATTTTTTAAATTATTTTAATGGAAACAAAAATAAAAACATCTATAGAAAATAAAAATTTTTTAAATAATCAAAATTATATTATTTCTAATTCTAGTAAATGATATATATTTTCTAAGTTTTTATTTTTTAAATATTTATCTATTTTTTCTAATCGCTTTATAGGAACTATTATTTTTATTTTATTATTTAATTTATTTTTAGCTGTTTTTCATTTATTTGATTATTTTTACGGATATATATTTATTATATTAATATTATTTTTATCTTTTTTACCTTATATTATATTTATTATTTTTTTATTTATATTTTATTATAAAATCAAAAATAAAAAATCTTTTGTGAAAATAAATAATTTATTTCCAAATAATAATAAAATAAAATTTAATTTTTTAGAATTTTCTAATCCAATATATAGTTTAAAAACATTTTTTATTTTAGATGAAAGTAATACGTACTATAGAGTAAATTTATTTTCTATGATATTTCGTACTTTGTTATATTTATTTTTCATATTAGTGATATTTATAATTTTTATTCATGTTACTAAATTAGTATATTTTGATGAAATTTTAAATTCTAGTTTCTTAAATTTAATTTTAATTTCTAGTTTCTTAAATTTAATTTTAATTTTAGTTTTTTTATTATTTTTATATTTATTTAAGTCACTTTACTTTAATTTTCTCAAGTTTAGATTTATAAATATAATCTTATTTCCTATTTTTTTAATAATTTTTTTACCAATTTTTATTTATAATAAATTTGTAAAAATTAAAAATTATAATATTTTTCTTTTAAAACCATTTAATTTTAGATTTGAGTGATTTTCTTACATATGATTAAAAGAAGCTTATAATGAATACTATAAAGTAATTTTTATATGAAAAACTAAAAAAAGAAAATATTAGAGTTTAAACTCTAATATTTTCTTTTTTGTCTTCATTTAACCATTCATCATATATACTCATATCTACAAATTTAGTAGATGGAGTAGTTTCAGAAATTGCTTTTTCAAGTAATTCCATAGTTATTATATGATTGTCTATACTTTTTTCTATTTTTTCATAATCTATGTTTTCAGAGTCTAGTGAATTTGCTAAATTAAGTATTGATTGACTAGCATCACGAGCAACTTCATCACAAATTGTTTCTATATCAGCTGCTACATAGTTTTCTGTAAGTGTCGCCAATTTTTCATAATCAAGGTTACTATGTGGTCTAGATTTTTTCTCTATATGTATTTCAAAAAGTTCTTTTCTAGCTTCATAGTCAGGAGCTCAAATATAAAACTTTTTATCAAATCTACCAGATCTAAGTATAGCACTATCTAAATGATCAGGTCTATTTGTAGCAGCAATTACTATCAAGTTTGGAGCTTCATCAAGAGAATTAAATTCTTGTAAGAATTGACTTATTTCTTCTGCTTTATTGTTATCTATATTTCAAGTTCTTTTAGAAAGTAGGGAATCAATCTCATCTAAAAATAGAATAATTGGTCATTTTTCAGATTCTCTTTTTGCTGCATCAAAAAACTTTTTAATATTTTGAGATGTTTGATGAATATAACTAGAACCAAATTCTCATACAGATTTTTTAATCATACCTGCTCAAAGCTCTTCTGCTAATTTTTTTGTAATAAATGTTTTACCTGTTCATGGAGGTCAATAGAAAAGTAGTCAAGTTGGAATTGAAACTCCAAATTTACCATAAGCTTCATTTATTTTTTTATACATCTCATTTTTTTTGCCTAGTTCTAAATCTTTATTTTTTTCTAATTTTTGAACTAAAAATTTAAACTTTAAAGGTTTTATAAAATTTTCTTTAAGTTCATTTTTTAAATCAGACATTCAAGCAATTCATGCAAATCAAAAATTAGGATTTCAATCATTTTTAAAATAAATGATATCCAGATTTTCGTCTTTTTCTTCTTCTTTTCAAGTTCTATTAATATATGGTTTATCTTCAGCTTCTTTAGCAGATTTTATAACTTCTGGAGTTTCAAATTTTTCTTTGAAATTTCACATCATATCACTAGCTTTTGCAATATTTTTTTCCATTTCAGCTAGATTTTTTTCAAAATCTCATTTCCAATCTTTTTTTATTGCTCATTTAAATTCAGGAGAACTTGTCACTGCTTTGAAAAAAGCATCAAATCATGTATCTTTTTGAGTCATATTATTTTAATTTATTTATATACAAATCCATTTTCGAAATATGAATATTTATTTCTTCTATCCTCATTTCAACTCTTTTCTTACTTGCTAAAATTGGTCAAGATTTTTTTGGATCATTTTCTATTTTTAATAATTCTTCAATTTCTTTTTTTTGATTGCTAAGTATTTCTAAATTTTTTTCAAGTAATGTTTTTATTTGTTCTAGAGGAATAATTATTTGTTTTTTTATCCAAGAGTTATAAGTTATATAATCAAACATTTCTTTATAATTTGAGTTTTCAATATCTTTTTTAAGTTCTATATTTGTATTTATAGCTTTGTTTGCATTTGAGTTAATTAATTCAAGTTTTGAATTAATTTTTGTTAAAAGAGAATCTATCCAATTATTGTTTTTTGCTTCATTTAATAAATTTTCTAATTCTGTTCTTTCATCACTTAAATTGTTTGAGAATAAATCAATATTTTCAAAATTTGAATTAATTTTTGTTATTTTATGTCATTTTATTAAAAGAATTTTCTTATTTATTAAATTTAAAAATATTCAAAATATCCATACTAAAAATATTCAAATTATATATATTAATAATAATGTAAATGCATAAACCAAGTATAATAATATTAATATTAAAACTAATTGTCATGAGTTTTTACTATTTCATCTTCATAATTTTAATATTTTTATAAATCATAGAGTAAATTTTTCTCATAGTTTTTTTGTTAAACTAGATTTTGAATTTTTTATATTTGATTCTTCAAATATTTTTTCTTCAAATAAAGTAGAAATTTTATTTATTTTATCAAAATCATTTTGATTAAATTTATTTTTGTTTTTTATATTTCAGTTTATAGAAATATAATTATTTGTTAAAACTACATAAGCATTTTTTCTAAGAATATTAGATCTTTTTATAGATAAAAAAATTAAGTAAGATAAAAAAATTATATTTAATATAAGTATTAATGCTAATATATAAACTATACTTCAATAGCTATAGGCTATAAATCAAGGTATTAACATTAATAGAGCTATTGCAATTCAAAATTTATCTATACTTTTTAAAAAATCTCTCTCCAAACTTTCTTTTACATCTTTTTCTCAAATCCAATTATATAAAAAAAATCATCTTTCATTTATTTTTTCTTCTATATCTTTTGGAATAGCAAATAAATGATTTGTTTCCAAATCATTTATTTTTGTTTCAATTTTTTCATTTTCTCTTGTTTTTACTTCCATATCAAGGATTATTTATTAATTTCTTCAGCTAATTCTTCTTGACCAGCTTTGTTTATAACTTTTATATTTTCAAGTTTAGTTTTTGCTTCATTAAATAACTCCATTTCTTTTTCTGCTTCTAATTTAACTTGTGCTCTAAAAGAATCAATTTCATCAAAGTGATTTTTAAGTTTTGTTACATTTTCTATAAATACAGTAGTTGATAATACAGATTTAGATGATAATTCTTCACTTCTTTTAGAAGATTCTATTGCTTTATCAGTTAATTCTGATGACATTTTATCAATTGTAGATCACATTATATCAAGTGCTTTCATAGATGCATCAATAGCTTTTTGACTTGATGCTTCAATCATTGCAGTAGATAAAAGAGTTTTAAATATTGGTCTACTAGAATTCATAGCTAGAGATAATTTTGTAGCAGAATCAAGTCTCATTAAAAGTCTTTTTCTAGCCATTTCTAAATTACCAATCAAAATTATTAAATTTCATTGAAAATATTCAACATTTCTAATAAACATTGATAATTTTAATTTTTCATCTTCATCAGTAGTTTCTTCAAGTCTAGCTTTAAATTCTACTATTTTTTGTTCTATAAAAGTTTTATATGCAATTACTTTTCATAAGTTTTCATCTATACCATCAACAAATTTCTTTTGCATATCAATAGAAGTATTTATTGATTCATATGATTGGTCAAAACCAGAAAAAATAATTCAGATTTTTCATTCTAATCATTTCATATTAAATTTAGCTTCATCTACTTTATTATCAATTGCTGTTGCTACTTTTCAAATTCAAGGAATTGATTTCATGATTTTCATAATTGTACCATCATTATCAATGATATCATTATATACAACTTGAACTTCTCAATTCATTTTTTCTAATTCAGTACTTACATTCATTATAGGATCTTTATCTATAATTTTAGCAGTTTCAGAAATAATACTATCAAGTGGTGCAGTTATTTTTTCTCAAATACTTCTAAAATCTTTTGCTTCAGCAAATACTCATTCTACTTGAATAGTTTCGCTTTCTGATAAAACAATTTTATTTTCTTCTTCTAATGTTTTAGTTTGAATTGTCATTTTCTTATAATTATACATATAAAATACTATATAATTTTAATATATTTATCAAAAAAATACAATAAAAATTTTTGTTTGGTAAATTTTTCTATGGATTAATCTAATTTTTAATTTTTAATTAACTTAATATAATCTAAAGTTAAATGCAATTTTTTAAATTATGAAAAAAGAAAATGATTGCTGCTTTAGAAGCACTTTAAAAAATGTAATATATATCTTTTCTTGATAATTTTAAATTAGCAACAAAGAAAGTTTCTACAAAATAAAAATGATGAATAATGTTTTTATTTTTTACTCATCTAGATTAAAGCACTTGAAAATTTAAGTATATAATAAAAAAACAATAATTATTTTAAATTAATTATTGTTTTTTTATACTTTTAAATAATTCTTTTTTGAAAATATTATTAGGAAAATATATTTTCAAATCAGCAAAATCATCACTACTTATTTTTATATAACATTCAATATATATTCATATATCATCATGTATTAAATTTCAACTTGATTGATTAGGACTAAAATAATTAAAAATATTTTCAAAACTAAATTCTCATTTTATATACTCAGAAACTTCTATTTCTTTAGAAATATAATCTATATTTTTAGAAAATAATATAATGCTATTTATAGGATAATTTACTGATTTTGAATCTTTTCATCAAGTATTATATTTTTCAATATTAAATGCTATAATTTCAACCTTAATATTTTTTAAATCAACCTTTGATTTTCATCATATTATTTTTGATATTTCATATTTTTGGTTTATATTTTCTATAATTTCGAAATCTTTTATATATATATTTATATATTTACTAAGATTTGATTTTATTATACGATAAATTATTATTAAAAAATAATAAAATGTAAATATCGCTACTACTACTACTCTTGGGTCTAATGACTCATTTGAATATTTTTCTTTAAGTATAAAAAATAATATTGGAATTGATAATATTACAAAAATAATAGATAAAATTATTATAGCTTTATTTATGTTATTTGTACTTTTAAAATTTTTTAAAAAATTTATTTTATCATTTATTTTATACAATTTTATAGATTCTTCATTCTTTAAATTATATGTATTTATGCTTAAATCATTATCAATAATTTTTTCTTTATATATTACTGTTAACGGTCATTTATCTGCAATTATTCTTAGAATATAATATAATTTTATTTCTTTTCAAAAATAATTAAAATAATTTTCTTTGTTAAAATTATTAATTATATTTTTATGATATCAATTAAATATAAATTCCTCTTGATGTTGAATACCTATATTTAATCATATATCAATATTATAATTTTTTGCTACTTTTAATTTAATTTTTTTTCATATAAAAGAATTATCTTTTCATATTATTTCGTAAATTAATGTATTATTTTCTATTTTTGCAATTATTTCCAATTCATTACTCATATTTATATATTATAATACTATATATAATTATAATACTATATATAATTTGAAAAGTAAAATTTTCTATATAATTTTATTCATTTTTTCATTTCACGAAAATTAGTTATATCTTTTAGATTACATATTATTTTTTTAAAAGTTACATTTCGTGTTAGATTCTATTCTTTAATTATTGATTTAAATATCTTTTTATTTATAATAATGAAACTTCGTTTCATGAAATTTAAAAAAGGGGTTTAGGAAATGTGGTATAAAATCTCTGATAAAAATGGTGAAGTTGTTTTTTTCTCTGATTGCACACATGAGCAAGCTGAAGCTCTGCTTCAAAAAAAGATTGATACATGTAAAAGAGAATTAAATCTCAAAAAACTTCCATCAAAGCCAGAAGGAATAATTGTTTATGGTTGTAGTCGCGTTGACGTTCCACAAAAAAATGTGTTCGTTGAAGTGTTTGTGCTCGGCCAGAAAAAGTGAATAAAAGACCCGCCGTAGGCGGGTCTTTTACATTACATCATAAATTTTTAAATCACTATCTATAAATCTGTATAGTTTTGCAGGTCTATTTGTAGATTTGTCTAATTCTCAAGTTTCTTCTATCATATTTAGTTTAAATATTTTTTTTCAAAAATTTCTTTTATCTATTTTTTCTCAAAGTACTATTTCATAAATCTCTTGTAATTGACTCATTCTAAACTTTTTTGGAAGCATATCTTTTGCTATATTTGTGTATTCCAATTTCCATTTTAGTCTTTGTTTTGCATATTTTATGATGTCAAAATGATCTGTTCCTATTTTTTTATCTTTAAATCAGATATTATTTTCATTTATTTCACTATATTTTACTATTGCAACTTTTGTTAAATCTACATTTTTTAGGAAATTATCCATTCAAACTAATGCAAAATAAGTTATAGAAATAGTATGTCATCTTTTGTCTCTATCTGGATTTCAAAAAGTATAAAGTTGCTCTTTATAAACTCATTTTATACCTGTTTTTCTTTCCAATATATTATCAAAATTTTGTTCTAGTGAATATCATTTTGCAACAATTCAACCAGGTAAGATATAATTATTTTTTCAATCAAGCTCTTGTTTTAATAAAACAACACAAACTTCATTTTGATAAACCGTAAAAATAACTATATCTATAGCAGGGATTGGTATGCTTAGATTTGGATTCCATATATCTGAAAAATTATTTTCTTTAATTAAATGATTCATAGGATTTTATTATTGTAAATATTACAATTATTATAATCTTCTATTGTTTTTTTACAAGTTTTATTGTCTAAAAATTATCTTTTCTATAAGTGGTTTTATACTAAGAACCTGCATATTTACTATATCTTTTGCTCTGTTTATATTTTCAGGAATAGAATCAGTTACTATCAGTTTATCTAGACTTTTTACTAACTCAATATGAGAATTATTAGGGAATACTCAATGAGTTGCATAAGCTGAGACAGATTTTGCTCACAGATTTCTAAGTTTATCTGCAGTTTCTTTTATAGTTCATCAAGTTTGAATTAAATCATCTATTATTATGACATCTTTTCAATTGGGGTCTCACTCTTTTATTTGAATAATTCTTTTGTCATTTTCTCTAACTTTCCCACAAACTATTACATCAAAATTTTCAAAATCTCTACCAAATCTTTTTTTTGCTCAATCATCAGGAAAAACTATAGTTTTTCAAATTATTTCTTCTTTTAATAAGCTCATCGCAGTGTGAATTTCTGCATTTACTTGACGAGAATCAAACAAAAATCTTTCTACAAGAGCATGTATATCAAATATATGAATTGAAGTTTTTGCTTCTCTTCAACTAGGTAATAAACTCATAATATCAGCAAAATATTTAGCAGTTGCAATCTCTCATTTTGTTTCTATTCTTTCCATAGTTCAAACAGGGAAATAAGGAAGTATAACTCTTACTTTATCAGCATAATAATCAATTATTCATCTAATAGCTGCAAAATTTATAAATAAATCTTCTGGTTTTGAAAAGTCTCAAATATAAGTAATTTCTCTATGTTCAACCAAATCTTTCACGTCATTTATGAATATATTTGGCCAAGAATCAGGAAATGTTTTCATTGAAATATCAGCTTTATTTATTTTATCATTATTATCGTTAGCTATACTTTCTGCTAAATATTCAAAATTTGGATGTGACAATATTGTTTTCATAATTTGTTAATTAAAGTTTAATAGACTATTTATTTTATATGAGTTTAATAATTTTCTTGAATCAAGATTTTTTAAATTTTCTTCATCAAGTGAAATTACAAATGATAGATTATTTATTATTCATCAAGATAATTCAACTAAATCAATTGCTGCTTTTATAGTTCCTCAAGTTGCCAATAAATCATCTACCAAAGCTACTTTTTGTCATTTTAATATTGCATATTCTTGTATTTGTATCTTGTCATTTCAATACTCAAGTCAGTAACTTATTTCTTTTGTTTTTCCTGGAAGTTTCCCAGCTTTTCTAATCATTACAAAAGGTTTATTTAATTGTTTAGCTATTAATGGTCAAAAAATAAATCATCTTGCATCAAGTCAAACAATTACATCTGCTCAAATGCACGAATTTGCCATTTCAAAAATTGCATAATTTAAGGCTTCATTATTTGCTATTAATGGTGATATATCTTTGAAATTAATTCACTCTTTTGGAAAATTTTCATAGCTAGAAATAAAATCATTTAGCTCTATTTTTGGCTTGTATAAATCTTTTCTTGAATCAAATTTTTTAACAGCTTCTTTTATTATTTCTTCTAAACTTAATTCTGGATTTGTAAAAGCAAGCACTTCACTAACTAAACTTTTTGTTATATTTTCAACTTCTTCTAATCATACATTTTCTCTAGAATATCTATTTCTTAATGCTTGTACTTTTGAGTTCCATTTTCAAAAATTTATAATTAAATTATTTATGTTAGAATCTTTTTTTTCTCAAGATAGTGCATCTATATTTAGGTCACTACTTATTGATAATAAGTTTACTAAAACATCAGATGCTTCTTTGTAAGTTTCTTCTTGATTTCATAATTGTTTTGCTTCTAATAATTCTGATATTTCTTGTGAAATCTTGTTCATTACATCATCAAAACTTATGTGAGCACATCTTTCTATATCTTTATATTGTTGTAAGCTTTTTTCTATAAGTGTATTTTTCATATTTTAAATTTAATAAATAAATGCAAGAGCAGTATAAATTAAATATTAAAAATATTTTTAAAATGTATGATTTTGTTACAAAAAACTTTTGTAAAAATATAGTATTTATTTAAAATAGAGAATATATAGTATAAAATATTTAGTAACAATTTGTAACTTATGAATAAATTTATAAGGATATTAGAATGAATTTGATTATCTAAAAATCATTCAATTATTTATCTTAAATTATTAGAAAACGGAAAATCAACTATTACTGATATTTCAGAATATACTCTTTTACATAGAACACAATTATATAGATTATTGCCATATTTAATTGAATCTGGTTTTGTAATTGTTACTTTGGAGTGAAAGAAAAAATATTATTTTCCTGCTTCTCCAAACATTATAAATGATGCATATAATGAACTTCAAGAACAAACTAAATCAAATATATGATTATTAGAAACTATGTATTCCAATATAGACAAAAAACCTACAATTGTCTATAATCAAGGTAAATCTTGAATTACAAATTTGTTTAATGATATAGTTGAATCAACTAAAAAGTGAGATGTTTTTTATCGTGTTACTTCTGAAGTAGATACTGATTTTATTAATCAAAATTATCTACCAAAAGACTATAGAGAAAAAAGAGATAAAAAAGATTTAGAAAGATATGTTATCATGTCATCAAAATCTGCTAAATCTAAAAAAAATAGACTAGAAAGGGAATTAAAAGTAATTCCAGAAAATATAGATGAATTTCAAGATGATATACTTATGACTATTTACGCAAACAAGGTTTGATTTATAGATTTTAATACTGAGACTTCTATCATAATAGAAAATAAACAGATTGCAGAGTTTCAAAAGAAATTATTTAAGTTACTTTACAAAAGTTTAAAGTAACTTTTTTGTTTTTTCTAATGTCATATAAACTGCCATGCAAACTTTTGGATCTATTATCATTCACTCTTTTATTTTTGATTTCATAAAATTATTAAAATCATTATAAGGAACTTCTATAACTTTTATATCTTCCATTTCTCATAAGCTTTGTTTTTCTTTTTCTCAAGTTATTTCTACATCAAAAAGTGATGTAGTTTCACTAGATTTTCAAGCACTTCCTGAAGTTTCTCATAAAAATTCTATACTTTGAATTTGAGAGTATCAAGTTTCTTCTACTACTTCTTCTTGCATTATTTGTTCTTTTGAAAGTCAGTCTTTGTCTATTAATCAAGCTACAAGTTCAAGTACTTTTTGTTTTACAGGATATCTATATTGTTCTATTAAAATATAGCTATTGTTTTGTGAGTGTCTTAATAATCAAGCAACTGCATTTTTATTTCATACTCTAGAACAAGCTTCATAAACTCTACCTCATTCTAGATTTATTTTTACAAGTTCTAAGTGTTTAAGGCTTATTATTGTTTCTCTATTTATTTCTTTTAACATAATCTTTTTCTTAAATATATAATCAATTTTCTTCTATATAATTTCTTACTTTTGGAGTTAATATATGATCAATTCTCATTTTATTTTTTATCATTTCTCTTACTGTTGTTGATGAAATTTCCAATATATTTAAATCAAATATTTGATAATTTTGCATATCTATATTTTCTGGAAGCAGAAATCATTTTCTGTTTATAAATATTTTTTTCAGTTTATTTTCTATGTATTTTTCATCATTTCATACCCGATTTGGCATAGTAGAAATAGTATCAATACCAAATATATGATAAGGAAAAAATCATAATTTATTTGTAAAATAATTTTCAACTTCCATAGTTGTAGTATTTCAAGATTTTTTTAAAAAGTAATCTTCAAAATCTACATTTAATCATCTTTGTTTTAGCTCAGCAAAAAATATTTGTAGCATTTTAATTCTGTTTTCATCACTTATTTTATAATCTTTATCTTTTCTAGTTCAATCAGGAGAAAATATTATTTTTGAAACCTTATTTTGAGTTAAAAGTTTTTCTATAACAAGTTTATGTCATATAGTTGGAGGATTGAATGCACCTCAATAAATAGCTATATTTTCCATAGTGTTTAAATTTAAATAATATTTATTTTTCAAGAAAACCTTGTTCAGAAAGCACTTTATTATCCCAAATATCTATATAATTTTTTGCTATTATTAATCTGATTTTGTTTTTATATTTTTGAATTTTTAAGTTAAATTCATTTGCTTTTAAAAGTTCTACAGAGTCATAGTATATTTCAGATATATTTTGTCTTCATACATTTTTTATTTCTATTATTTCATCATCTTTTATCAAAATCGGAGCTTGTAATTTTGGTTTCCAAGGAGCTTTTGGTGTAAGTACAAAAGCATTTAGAGTATGAGGAATT
>Ga0209016_1000138_pt1 | contig 103671 bp, 77 predicted proteins | sample EPASupsiteSAE305_FD_187265 | JGI IMG/M metagenome (GOLD analysis project Ga0209016, IMG submission 187265) | Bioremediated contaminated groundwater microbial communities from EPA Superfund site, New Mexico - SAE3-05 (SPAdes) (version 2) | ecosystem: Environmental > Aquatic > Deep subsurface >...
ATGGCGGCGGCGGTCTCCGAACCTCCCAGCGCCGGGACCGAGCCGATGGGTGTGCCGGTCGCAGGATCGACAACCGTGATCCGCCTGCCATCCGCACCTTCAATCCACTTACCGTCGGCATAACATTGGGAGCGCAACAGCTCTTGACGACGTAGTTTCATTCCCCCTCTCCCCGAGTGCACCTAAAAGAAAACTGGCAGCGCAGCACAAAAAAAAACGCGGCTGCCTGCCGGTTTGAAAAAAATTGGTTCAGGTTCCGACTGTATGGTATTATGTTCGAAAAGGCGTCATCATACACCGTACCCTTTCATTTTTCATCCCCGATAACAACCGTTCAGCAAAAGACTAGGCCTCCATGACCATCGAAAACCGAAGATCCGAACGGATCATTGATTTCCTCCCCCTTGAGGTGCATGTAGTGGACCTGAATAACGGCCAGGTGATCGCCGGCCCCTTTTCTGGGAGAATCATCGACATTTCGGCCCACGGCGCCTGCCTCCTCATGACCCAGATCATGCATGACGGCTTCCACGTCTTTCACTCAACCCGCGACGCAGACAATACCGCACTCCGGCTTACCATCGACCAGCCTCCGGACATCGACCCGTGCGCCTTTATCGCCCTGCCCGTCTGGATGGACGTATTCCGCCAGCAGGAGATCAGGGCCTTCAAAATGGGGGTGGAATTCACGGAAGATCCAGAAAAAAAACAGATGCGGGAGATTCGATCGGCACTTCGCAAAAATCAGGAACAACGGGGTAACTGGTGGCAGAGGCATTGCCGGATATTTGGGGAAAAACAATAGCACCCGCATCCAAGCGGTCCTTTACGCCCTCTGCTTTTTTTCTCCAAGAAGAGAGAAGGCTTGGGTCTTTTTTTCAACCCCTCGAAGCTGAATCGCGCCCAATCCCTCCACTTCAAACTGGTCGGCTATCTCGTGGCACACCGCCTCGGTAATGTAAATTCGGCAATCCGAGGACTCCGCCGCCAGCCGTTGCGCAATATTGACCTCATTGCCGATCACTGTGTAATCAAGCCGTCTAGCCGAGCCGATATTGCCGAGAAAAACCGTCCCGCTGGTCACGGCAATCCCCAGATCGACCCGCTGAAAATCCTCGCTCCGATCCATCCACTGTTGCCGGAGCGCCGCGAATCGCTCCTTGATCGCCATCGCGGCCTGTGCCGCCGACAGGCTTGGTGCTTCCAGCTTGACCGGCGCCCCGAAAACAGCAAGCACCGCATCGCCCATGAACTTGTCGACCGTTCCGCGGTGCCGGAAGACCTCTTCGGTAAAAAATTGAAAAAATTCGTTGAGAAACGAACGCAGCGATTGCAAATCGATACGCTGGACCAAACGGGTAAAATTCCTGATGTCGGCAAAGAGCACGGTCACCTGCGTAACCTCGCCCAGTCCCATCAGATCAGAATTTTGCGCCAGGAGCAATTCGGCCACCTCGGGGGCGACATACTGCTCGAAAAGGGTCCGCATGCGCGTTGTTTCCGTCAACTGTTGACGGGCTCGCAGATTCTCCAGGGCAATGGCAACCTGGCTGCAGAGGATGGCAAGCATTTCGTTATCCGCCTCGGAAAACCGTTCATCAGTCTGCTTCTGACTGATATTGAGCACGCCAATAATCCGCTCACAGATCCTCAGGGGAAAGGATATGGCCGAAACAATATCCGGTTGCTGCAACAGGGGAAAAAAGATAGATTCAGCCTGGTTTTCCTTGTTGAGAATGACAGGTTTCCCCTGCTGAAAAACCCAGCCGGCAATCTGATCACCGGGCTGTAGCCTGATCGACTGCACCAGGGCGGCATCCAGGCCGCGCGAAGCGATAATGCGAAGACAATTCTCCCCCGAGTCATGCAGCATCACCGAGCTGCGGCTTGCGCCGGTCTGCTGCTCGACGGCATCGAGTAGCCGCTCGAGAATCTCCTGCTCGCTGGATGCCGCCGCAAATTGTTCGCCCAGTTTGTACAACGGAATCAGGGTCCGCAGACGGGTATTTTCCTGTTGCAATCGGTATCGCTCCAGCGCTTGATGCACCACCCTGCCAACATGCACAGGATTGACCGGCAGCTCAACCAAACCGGAAAAACCCGCTTCCAAGGCGCCGTGCAAGATGGCTGTATCAACAGTGGTGGAAAACAGGACGCCGACAAGCCCAGGATGCCGTTGGCTCAATTCGGAAAAAAAACCGCGGCCATCAACCTGGGGCGGATCCTCCACAATCAAGATCAAGCAGACCTCCTGGTTCCGACAGAACGCTCTCACCGACTCTTCGTCCCGGCAATGGAGCACCCGCAGCCAGGGCAGGGCCGACACAATGGCCTCAGCCTGGAGGTCGTCAGGGGTGTAGAGAACAACAGCAGTCTGCATCGAAACATCCATCTAAGTGAAATTGATCTTTTTTCAAATCGTATTTTACCATTCCAAAAGAGGCAAGGCAAGGAATAGGCCGGAAATGGCGTCTCTCGCCTCTCGCGCCTGTTCATTTTCCGCACACCAGGGTATACTCAGCCATGCCTGAAGATCAGCCGCGACATATCCCGCTTGCCGAGCGGATGCGCCCCAACCGCCTAGAAGATTTCATCGGCCAGCACCATCTAGTCGGCCAGGGAAAATTTCTCCGGCAACTCATCGACGGAGGCACCATTCCCTCCCTGATCTTCTGGGGACCGCCCGGCTCGGGAAAAACTACCTTGGCAACCATCCTTGCCCAGGCCGTCTCCGCCCAATTCGTCTTTTTTTCCGCCGTGCTTTCCGGAGTCAAGGACATTCGCCAGATTGTCGAGCAGGCCAAATCCCTCCGGCGACAGAGTCCGAAACCCACCATTCTCTTTGTCGACGAAATTCATCGTTTTAATAAGAGCCAACAGGATGCTTTTCTGCCCCATGTGGAAAGTGGCCTCCTGACCCTGATCGGAGCCACGACCGAAAACCCCTCCTTTGAAATCACCGCTCCCCTGCTCTCCCGCTGCCAGGTCCTGCTGCTTGCCCCGTTGCAACCCGAAGACATGCGCCAGGTAATCCAACGAGCGCTCACCGATACCACAGATGGACTGGGCGAGCACCTGCTCGGCATCGAAGACCAAGCCCTGGCCCACCTCGCCGAAGCCGCAGATGGCGACTGCCGCCGGGCCTTAAACTATCTAGAGACAGCCGCAGCCCTTACCCTGGAAGCACTCCAGCGGCATCCTCCCTACAGCGGCGAGGAACGGATCATCTCCCTGGCCTGCATCCATGAAACCCTGCAGCAGAAAACTCTGCGCTACGATGCCGCCGGCGAGGAACACTACAATCTCATCTCAGCCTTGCACAAAAGCCTGCGTGATAGTGACCCGGATGGCGCGGTCTACTGGCTGGGACGGATGCTGGCTGGCGGCGAGGACCCCCTCTATCTGGCCCGGCGAATGATCCGCTTTGCCTCGGAAGATATCGGCAATGCCGATCCGCAGGCCCTGCAGGTCGCCCTCAATTGCCGGGAGACCTATCACATGCTGGGGTCGCCGGAGGGTGAACTGGCGCTGATCCAAGCCGCCCTTTACCTGGCCACGGCCCCGAAAAGCAATGCCGCGTATCGGTGTTATCACAAGGTCCGGGCCGACATCCAACGCACTGGTTCCCTACCGGTCCCTCTCCATCTGCGCAATGCACCAACTGCGCTGATGAAGGATTTCGGATACGGTCGGGGATACCAGTACGCCCACGACGATCACGATGGCCTAGTCCTGCAGGAACACCTGCCGCCGGAACTGGCCAACACCGTCTACTACGAACCGACCACCCGCGGCTATGAGGCGGTCATTAAAGACCGCCTCACCAAATGGAAACAGATCCTCAAACAGCGAGCACAGCACCATGCACACAAAACGAACAAGGAATAAACCAACTTCATCGCTTCTTCTTGTCCTGCTCTTCCTGGCGCTGCTTGCCGGGACCGGAGCCGAGGCGGCCGGATTCCGGCTCATCTATGCCAACGATAACCTCGGCGAACTGGACGGCTGCGGCTGAGGCAGCAGCAAACTGGGCGGTCTGTCCAAAAAAGCGTTCTTGATCAAGGGATTGATGAACGATCCTAACCAACCGGCTCTAGTCGTCACCGGCGGCAACCTGTTGTTCCCAACGGATCAACAGACCCCGGATGCAACGGAAACGGCCAAGATTACCGCCGACGGCGTGCTCCAGGCCACACAAAAGATGCACGCCACTTTTGCCGGTATCGGCTCGCATGACTTGGCGGCAGGCATAGCCTTCCTACAACAGTCGCACAAGCCGCCTGCATTCAGCTGGCTTTCATTGAATCTCCTTGACCCTACCACCCGCAGACCGTTGTTTACTCCTGCGCTTCAGCGTCAAGTCGGCGGCGTCAAAATTGCAATCCTGGCATTGAGCGATCATACCAGTTTCCAGAAGGGCTCAAGCGATTTTCAAGTGGCCGACTGGCGGATATCGCTGCCCGAGGCCCTCGTCCAGCTGAAGAAAGAGGCGGACTGCATTGTGCTGCTTTCCAACTATTCGTTGTCTGAAAACATGGAAATTGCACGCGCCCACGAAACCATCGACCTGATCTTCCAGACAGGTCACTCCGTCGGCAATATGACGCCAGTGGTGATCAACAAAACCTTGATCACCCAAACCGAGATTCGCGGCAAATATCTGGGGGTTCTGGATATTGACTGGAACGGCCGGGGCGCATGGAGCGAAGCGGCCCCTTCTCCGCAGGGCAAAAAAAAGGAACTACCGGCTTCCACCTATGCCAACCGCTTTATTGCGATCAAGCAGTCCCTGGTCAGCGATCCAGAAATTGACGCCCTGATCAAACAGACCCAGCGGCGCATGGATAAACTGCGGCATGGGCAAACGCCATGACCGGTTGCTGAAAACAAAAAAAAGGCCGCCCAAGGGCGGCCTTTTTTCATACATAAAGAAAACGTTGACTTATTAGCAGCCAAAAGCCTTCTGCAGATTAGGAATGGTTTGTTTCTTGCGGCTCATCATGCCGTCAATCCACATGGAGTTGCCGGAAAGTTTCTTTCCGAAAGCACCTTCGATCATGGCCGGATCGTCGGAAATGACCATCAGGTCAGTGCCTTCCTTGACAACGTCGGTGAGCATCAGCAGAACCGAATGACGCTCGCTGCCTTTCTGCTCTTTCATGGCATTGTACAGAGCCTCGCGCATGTCGGCAACCTGATCCAGGGTGGCGAGTTCCAACTGGCCAACGCCGACTTTTTTGCCCTTCATGTCGAAATCCTTGTAGTCACGATGCAGCAGATCCATAGCCGGAACGCCGGCAACCGCGCTCTTGGCCTTCAGCATCTCCATGAAGATGGCGTCGGTGTCCTTGACGCCAGCGATGGCGGCCAATTCAGCCACGGCCTTCTTGTCGGCAGGGGTGCAGGTCGGGGATTTGAAGTTGACGGTGTCGCTGAGGATGGCAGAGAGCATAATTCCAGCAACCTTGGGAGCAACCGCCACGCCTTCCAGATCATAGAGAACCTTGAGGACCGTGCAGGTGCAGCCAACCGGCATATTGCAGAAGAAAATCGGCTGGTTGGTGGTGACGTCACCGATTTTGTGATGATCAACCACGGCCACAACCTCGCCGGCGCTGAGGTTATCCGGAGCCTGGGCCAAATCGCTATGATCAACCAGGGCAATTTTCTTGCCGGTGGCGTCGGTCATGATCTCGGGAGCGGCAAAACCGAACTGTTTGAGAACCGTTTCGGTCTCAGGATTCATTTTTCCTGACATAACGGCAACATAATCTTCGCCCTTGGCCTTCATCAACTCAGCATAGGCAATGGCGGCGGTAACAGAATCGGTATCCGGACTTTTGTGGCCAACAACATAAACAGACATAGCGTAATACCTCCCAGAACTTGATAAATGACACATACAATATGTGCGCTTCTCTTCTATCCCAGGCCGTCAAAACGGCCGGAAACAATTAAATTGAACGACATTATAATGTTCGCTGATAAGCGTCAAGCAGAAAAAGGGAAATTCCCCGCCAGCTGCGGCTCTGCATACAAAAACAAGGGGATCGACAACGCCGATCCCCTTGCATGACACCCTAAAAAAGGCAGATTGATCAATCGCGATTGCCGCCAAAAAAGCGCAGCAGCATCAGGAACAGGTTGATGAAATCCAGGTACAAAGCCAGCGCCCCGATAATGGCGCCTTTACGGATGGCGGCTTCCCCCTGCTGCATGATGCCCTCTTCGCCCATGGTTTTGATTTTCTGCACGTCATAGGCAGTTAGCCCGACAAACACCAACACGCCGATGGCGGAAATCGCCCAGTACAGAGCGGAGCTTTTGAGAAAAATATTAACGACCGAGGCCAGCAGGATGCCGATCAGCCCCATGAACATGAACGAGCCCATGCCGGAAAGATCGCGCTTGGTGACCATGCCGTAGACCGCCATCGCCGCGAACATGCCCGCCGTGATTAAAAAGGTGGCGGCAATTGAGGCGTGGGTATAGGCGAGGAAAATGGTGGACAGGGTCACGCCGTTGAGGACCGAGTAACCGACAAACAGGCCCGTGGCGGTCCCCGGCTGGATCTTATCGATGCGGGCAGAGAGGAAAAACACCAGGCCCAACTCGGCCAAAATCAGGATAAAGAAAAGCGGACTGGCGATCAGCGATCGCACCAGGCCCGATTCGGCGGTGAAAAAAGCCACCCCGCCGGTGATTGCCAGCCCAATGGCCATCCAATTGAACACCTTGGCGAGAAAGACGGTCGAGGCTTCCTGCCTGGCCTGGGCCAAGGTTATATCGCGTGTTCCATACTGCGTTTGCATATCAGCATTCTCCTGTGTTTGATAGTATTCAACAAAGTATTGCGTGCAAATATTAACCATTCTATGCGGAAAGGCAATAATATCTCGCCCTGGCGGAATCGAATAATCCTAGTGGCAGCATCAATGATCAATGGAGTGCATCGCCTGACACTGCTGCCCCACAGCTGGCGCCAGCAGCCTCCAAGGATGGGCAATCTTTACCGCTGGGTAGGCTGCCTGGCAGGGACTCGATAAATTGCCGGATCTGATCGCGAACCGTGCGGTAGGCTTGGAGGATAGCTTCTTCCGAGGCGGCATTTTTCGCCAATTCAGGCGGATCAGGAAATCCCTGATGAATGGTCCGCCCGGGGAAATAAGGGCAGGTTTCATGGGCATGCCCGCAGAGGGTGATGACATAATCAAAGGTTGCCAGCGGCAGCTCCGCGACCAGTTTGGAGTGTTGGCCGGAGATGTCGACGCCGGCCTCGGCCATGACTCGGACCGCATACGGATTCATGCCGTGCTGTTCAATGCCGGCGGAATAGGGTTCGATGACCTTCGGCCGCAAGTGCCGCGCCCAGCCCTCGGCCATCTGGCTGCGGCACGAGTTGCCGGTGCAGAGGAAGAGAATGGTTGTTTTTCTGTTTGTATCTGCCGGGTTGTTTATGCTCATCGAATCATCACCATTTCATTCATTCTTCCCCGTTGCAGCGGATTCAAGGTAGCCAAAGTGCTTCGATCTCACTTAACACGGACGTGACAGACCCCGGTGAGGGTCCGTTGTTCATAGGGGAAATATTTGTTCTTCAGCCGCAGGGCCACGTTGACCAGTGCAATCAGCACCGGCACCTCGACCAGAGGGCCGATAACTGCGGCAAAGGCCTCGCCGGAGTTGATGCCGAACACGGCGATGGCCACGGCAATGGCCAGCTCAAAGTTATTGGAGGCAGCAGTGAAACTCAAAGTTACAGTTTGCTCGTAGGTCGCACCGGCCTTCATCGAAAGGAAAAAGGAGACGGCAAACATCACCAGGAAATAGATGGTCAGAGGCAGGGCAATGCGCAGCACATCCAGGGGCAACTGAACAATGTACTCACCCTTGAGCGAGAACATCACCAGGATGGTGAAGAGGAGGAAGATGAGCGTCAGTGGGCTGATCCGGGGAATAAACACCCCTTCATACCAGTCCTTGCCCTTCAGCTTGATACCGATCAACCGACTCATCATGCCGGCGATAAAGGGAATGCCCAGGTAGATGAACACCGATTGGGCAATCTCGCCGATAGATACATCAACCACTGCTCCTGCCAAACCGAACCATCCGGGAATGACGGTAATGAAGATCCAGGCGTAGAGAGAGAAGAACAGCACCTGGAAGATCGAGTTGAAGGCCACCAGGCCCGCGCAGTACTCGGTATCGCCATCGGCCAGGTCATTCCAGACGATGACCATGGCGATGCAGCGGGCCAGGCCAATGAGGATGAGGCCAACCATGTAATGCTGCTGCCCGGAGAGAAAGGTGATGGCCAGCAGAAACATCAGCACCGGCCCGATCACCCAGTTCTGGACCAAGGAGAGGGTCAAAACCTTGCCGTTGCGAAAGACCTGGCCCAACTGCTCGTATTTGACCTTGGCCAGGGGCGGGTACATCATCATGATCAGGCCGATGGCAATGGGGATGTTGGTGGTACCCACCTGGAAGGCATTAATCACGCCCTGCACGCCGGGGATGGTATAGCCGAGCATGACCCCGGCGAACATGGCAAGAAAAATCCACAGGGTGAGAAACCGATCAAGAAAACCGAGTTGCTTGGGGTGCTGGCTCATAACAATTCCTTCATTGCATACTATACAGGAAGTAATCCGGACGGGAAGCGTTTCACGCGATCTATGCTCGCTGTATTAATCCGCCTGCACGGATGAGTCAACCCCCGCCATGGAATGAACAGCGCCCGGTTGAGCATCTGATCAAGAATTGATGAGAAAAATGTTTGTCAGCGAGTCAGCGAGAATGTCGGGGGGAAGCCGCAAAAGCAAACGGGCCGCCCGAAGGCAGCCCGCATGTGTGTGGTTGAAACGATGGAATCTTACACTTTAACCAGCTTCACCTTGGTGTCATAGAACGACACACTACCTCCGACCTTGTCGATCATGCAGGTGTTCTTCAGGTGGGGATCGACCCACATGGCGGCATTGGCATGGACGCCGCCCGCCCGTTTCTTATCCCCCTTGACCAGTTTACCATCAATGGTCACATCCACGGCCCCCGAATCCCAATGGCCATGGCCGAGGGTAAAGGTGACCACGCCGGGCCGGATGGTTTCGGTAACCTGAACCTTGCCGATCATCGGCTTGGTGTTACCGTTGCCCAGATTCCAGACGCCCTCGGGGTTAGTGGCGGAGAGGACTTGCACCTGATCGCCGGTCTTGACCCCCAGCTTTTTGGCATCGATGGTGTGGAGAATAATGCCGTTCTCTGGCATGAGGTCGGTGAGATAGGGCATGGTGATAGTCCGCGCCTTGGTATGACGGACATCGCGTTGGGTAATGAGATGGAGCGGAAAGCCTTCACTGAGCTTGACCGGTTCATTCCCCAGGGTGTCAGCTACCGGCACATAACGGGCCAAGCCGTAGTAGGACTTGCCGGTGAAGGCATCCTTGCAGCCGGCCGTTTTCTCCTGGTAGAGGTTGATCTGCTTGCCGTACTTGTTGGCCACCTGCTCGCCCTTGTAGGTGGCACCCTGGCTGTCGAAGCGGCCACCGCGATTGAGTACGGTAACCACCTTGGGCCAGGCATCCCCGGCGATCTTCCGCCAGCGCTCGGCATCAAAGACGTTCTTGGGCAGGTGGCGGCGAGATTTGAGAAACAGATCGATCTCCTCCTGAGAGGCGTCAACCACCGGTTCCTTGCGGTCCAGGGCGATATTGGCCACCATGCGGATATAAAAGTCATCCGGTCGGGAGAAGTCCTGGCCCTCGCCAAAGCCGTTCGTGCCAAAGCCCTTGAAGCCGAGCTTTTCCGCCAGGGCGAGCCAGAAGGTTTCGTAGGAGATCGGCTGTTCCTGGCCGAATACCGTCACCACCTCGTTGGGCGAGGCAATCACCGGCTGGCGCACCGGCTGGATACGCACCGGCATGTTGGGGTGGGACCCCTGGAATTCCCAGCGCTCCAGAAAATGGAGGTCCGGGATGATGTAGTCGGCGTACATCGAGGTCGGCCCGATGACGATGTCACTGGCGATATAGAGCGGCAGCTTATCGAGATCGAGCAGAGCGGCAATCTGCGTATGCCCCGCCGGCAGGGAGTAGGTGGGCGCCCCCATATACGAGAAAACCACCTTGGCCTGGTAGGGATAACCGTCGGCAATCGAGGGCAGGATTTCCTCGTAGACATCCGAGGAGAGCGGCCACCAGTTGCGTTTGGCCGGATAGGATTCCTTTCCCTTAAACAGGGTGGACTCCTCGTACTTGATATCGTGGCGGATAATCGAGGTGCCGAAGGGTTTCATCCCCTTGGGGCCGATCTTTTTGAAGTTGAACGGCTGTTTGTCGGTATTGGTGGAAGTGCCGTCGATATTAAAGGTTGAGGCGGCAATCATACCGCCCTTCCAATCGAAATTGCCGATCAGCAGGTTGAGGTTCATAAACGAGGCGATGTTGTAGAAGCCGTTGGTGTGCTGGGCCGGGCCGCGATGGACATCGACGCAGGCCTTTTTGCCATGACTGGTGAATTCTTTGGCTACAGCCTCGATGGTGGCGGCGTCGGTGCCGCAGAGGGCGGCGTATTCGGCGATGGTTTTTTCCTTAGCGGTCTCCAGCATCACCTGCAGGCCGCTTTTAACCTTTATTTCTTTACCCTCGACATCTTTGAGCACGGTGTCGATGAACAGTTCGCCGGTCACCGCTTCCTTGTCGTCGTTGGGGTCAAAGGCCACTGGCTTGCCGTCCTTGATGGCGACGAGGTATTCGAAATCAAATTCCTTACCGTCCTTGTCAGTGCGCTTCTCAGCTGCCTTCAAACCGATCTCCTGGGCGCGGAGGAACTTGCCGGGCTTGCCGTCCTTATCCACCTTGATCAGCCAGGCTCCGTTACTCCAGGTTTGTTCTTTAACTGCGGTGGCAGCGGCTTTGTTGCAGCAGGCCAGGAAGTTAGCGTCGTATTTCTTGTTTTCCAGAATCCAGCGGGTCATGCCCATGGCAAAGGCCGCATCGGTACCCGGCAGCACCGGCACCCAGCGCTGGGCCTTGGAGGCTAGCTTGGTAAACCGGGGATCGAGCACGGTCATCTTCAACTGGCCATCCACCATCCGCTGGGTCATCCGCATGGCGCGGTTGGTGGGGCCATAGTTACCGTCAAAAAGATTGGCGCCGACAAAGAGGATGTAGTCGCTATTCTCCTGATCCGCTTGCCAATAGAATTTCTGTCCGTCCTTGAAGCTGTTGCCCACGTACTGCTCGCTCATCGCCTTGCAGGCAAAGTAGAGCGAACCCTGGCAAACCGTGGTGTGGCCATGGGTATTGTTGGTACCGAAGGCGCCGGTGAAGGCGGCGGCAAAATTGGAACGGCCGGCCTTCTTGCGCCCCCAGAAGTAGACGAATTGGTTGTTCTTCGGTCCGAAGTCGGGATGATCGGGATCGATCAGCACCCCGAGATTGGCGGCATGCTTGACCTTGAACTCCTCGACTGCAGCAGCACGTTCCTCAGGTTTTTTCTTGCGCAGGGCAGCGGCATCCTTACCCATCTCCTCGAAGGCCTTGCTGTCGGTCAGGGCGTACAACTCTTTCAGGCCAGTGACTTGGCGGGCTTCCTCTCCAGGCACATGCGCAAACAGCTTGCCGCCGTTCACAACCTCCTCAATGGCCTGGTTGAAAGGGATGGCGGTCCATTTATTTTCTCCCCGCTTGCCGGCCCTTTTCAGCACCTTGGTCACCCGGTAGGGGTCATAGGCGCCCTGATGCCCAGCCTGCCCCTTGGGGCAGAGACCGCCATCGACCATGACGGCGTTGGCGGGCGTTTCTTTCATCTCCAGATGGGGATGGAGGTTGAAGGGGTTATAGGGGTTGCCGTCGATCTTGACCGCGACGCCGTCCAAGATCTTGACCTTGATGCCGCAGCCGGTGTTGCAGTTGAGGCAGACGGAATACAGGGTGTTTTCTGCTTTCAGCAACTCGTAGGCCTCGGCCTGAGTCAGCTCGCCGGCCTCGACCCGGGCAATGAGATCGCGGGCAAAATCAAAATGGGTGGCCACGATGGCGCCGCAACCGGCCAGGGCCGATGTTTTGAGGAAATCGCGGCGGGTGACGGTGGTTTTTGTCTTATTTGCCATAGAGCACCTCCAGCTTTTCAGTAGCGACGTAATACAGCCGCGGCTCCGTTTTCTTGCCCGGCTTGAGCACCTGGATCTTGTTGGCCTTTTTAACCTGGGCGATCAGGCTCTGGGGATCGTTTTCATCTCCGAAGTAGCCGGACCTGCCGATGCAGGTGGTGATACAGGTGGGCAATTGCCCCGCAGCCAGCCGATGGATGCAGAAATGGCATTTACGGGCAGTGCCCACCGGCAGATTCTTGCCGGAGCGCGGCCACTGTTTGCCGTATTCGTAGCTCGCCATGGTTTCGTATTTCTGAATGGCCGGAGTGCCTTCGCCATGAAAATGGCCTTCATCCATGGTCCGGGCATCGTAGGGACAGGCCGGAACACAGGCGCCGCAGCCGATGCATTGCTCGTAATTGATCATGACCACTCCGGCGCCCAGGCCGGCAGTCTCCTTCCAGGTGGCGCCCTCCTTGCCCTTGACTGGACAGGCGGCAACACAGGGCGGTTTATCGCATTGCATGCAAGGACGAGGGAGAAACGTCCGGGAAACCTTGGGGTATTTGCCCTGCTCATATTCGTAAACCGGGCGGTAGTACATCTTGGGCGGTAGCTTGTTCTCGGAAACACAACCGACGGTGCAGGCGTGGCAGCCAACGCATTTGCGCAGGTCAATCAGCATGGCCCATCGGCGATTCTTCTCGGGCTTCGCCAGCGCCCGTTCGAGATCTTTCTGCATCACAACCAGAATATCTTCGTTCTGCATTCCCTACCTCCTCTGATGGGCTTATTTCTTATGGCAGCTTTCGCACTTTTCCTTGACGCTGAAGGCTATTGTGCCGTTATGGCAGGCGCCGCAAGACTTCCCCTGTTCCATTGCCTTCATGGTGACCGCCTTGTGCTGCTTGGCATTGGTGTACAGTTTCGCGTGGCAGCCCTGACACTTGAGACCGGCCCCCTCCACATGGGTTTCGTGACTAAAGACAGTTTCTCCTCCTTTGTTGGTTAAGGTGATGTCACCGCCACCGACCACAGCCAAGGCGACGCTTCCGGACAGCAAAACAAGTACCGCAGCTAGAGCCAACTTCATGGTCACCTCCTTGAAAAGGTTAATCGACACCATCAATATATCCGGATAAACGGATTGCCACAAGATGGTAACGAGAAACGTTGACGGTCTTTTTTCCCTGGAGTACTTTGCCCCTATGCAAACTATCGTTGAAATTTTCAAATCGCTGGCCGATGAAACCAGATTGCGCCTTCTCGTTCTCCTGCAAGGTGGCAACGAATATTGCGTCTGCGATCTGATGCAGGCCCTGGATATGCCGCAATCGACCGTTTCCCGCCATCTCGCCTACCTGAAACGAAACGGCTGGCTTCAGGACCGGCGCGGAGGCGTCTGGATGTATTACTCCCTGCATAAAGCAATGGAAGCCTTTCTCCAAGCCCAGTTGCTCCTGGTCATCAGCAACTTGGCAGACAGTGCGCAATGCCGGACAGACAGGCAACGGCTTGCAACATATCTGCAGAACAAAGACGCCCACTCCTGCGGATAAATCGGGCAGGAATGGGTGGGCGACTAAATCCAATACCGCAATCACCCAAGATTGAGCGGCTGTCTCTCTGCCCGCCTCCACAAATATCCCCGACCTCCGACAGCCTGTTTTCAAGCCCACTCTCCCCCCACGCTCTTTCTCCACACCAGCATATTTTTTGCCGGTAACGATTTCCGGTGGCCCGTCCTCGACAACTCCTTCAGTTAAATTCGCCATCAAGCGCTTCTTCCTTGATGAAAAAAGTGCTATAGCAATACAGTGGTTTCATGAATGCGGTTACGAAGCAACACTGAGAGCGGCTGTTTTTTCCTTGACGTGACATCGAAAAATCTAGGGCGGGGAATGCAATGACCATCGCGGTATCCATGAGGGCACTACCTTTTAGCATACCATCCCTTCTTTTGATTTTCCTTTTGGGCCTGTTCAGCCACGATCTAGTTGCATCCGAGACCTCCCGCCCTCCCCAGATTGTCGTCGTCGACGATGCCTCCTATGCACCCTTCAGCTTCCTCGACGGCAACGGCAACCCTGCTGGTATCACCATCGACATCTGGAGGTTATGGAGCCGTAAAACAGGCATTCCCATCGAATTCCGCCTCATGCAATGGGACGCCGCCCTTGTGGCCGTGCGTGCCAATGAGGCGGATGCCATTGGCGGTCTGTTCAGGACCGAGGACCGGGAAAAACTCTTCGATTTCACGCAATCTTTTTTCACAATCACCACCAGTGTCTTTTTTCATGAACAGATCCACGGTATTCGAGGCCTTGATGATCTGCATGGCTTCCCCATCGGAATAGTCAGCGGTGACAGCGCACAACAGTTGATCCTGCAGCACGACCCTAAAGCACAACTGCTGGCATATCCTGGCACAGAAGATTTGGTCAAGGCGGCAGTTCAGGGTGAAATCAAAGTTTTTGCCGCCGATTCTAAGGTGGCCCGATTCTATCTGGCAAAACATGACCAGAAAGGCGTTGTCCGCGAGACCTCCGCGCCTGTTGCCTCCAACTTGCTCTACTCGGCGGTCAACAAAGGGAACGAATCGATGCTGTCCGTGCTGCGCGATGGCTTCAGCCGCATCTCCGAGGATGAGGTCAATGACATCGTGGTTTCCTGGCAAGGGCGGTCACTGTTTCCCCATGTTTCCTGGGCTGATGTCCGATTGTACGGCAGTCTCTTTGCCACCCTGATCGGGGGTGTTGTTTTGTGGAATTTCCAGCTCAGGATAACGGTGCGCACGGCCTTGCGAGATGTTGAGCAGCGCAATCGCCAATTGCGTGATAGTGAAACCCGGCTCAAAACCTTTTTCGACCTCGCTCCCTTCAGTTGCGTTGTTAACGACCTGCAGGGACGTTTCCGGATGGCCAATAAGGTTTTCTGCAACCGGCTAAGCCTGACGGAAGAGGCAATCCTCGGACAAACGGGAGAAGAACTGGGACTATATGCCGATCAGAATTTTTCGACGAATGCGGTCGAGGAAGTCCTGCGCAACGGTGAGGTGATCCAACGGGAGATGACCCGCCATTCACCCCAAGGGCCGCGACAGGTTCTGTACTCAAGCCGGCTGCTGGAACTGGAGGGGGAACAATTGATTCTCAGCGCGGCGATCGACATCACCGATCGCATCCGGGCAGAGGAGGCCCTGCGGGAAAGCGAAGAGCGTTTTTCCAAGGCCTTCGCCTCATCGCCTGCGCCCATGGTTATTTCCGACATCGTCACCGGCCGTTTCATCGACATCAACGAAAAGTGGCTACGGATGCTCGAATACACACGGGCGGAGACCATCGGCCGCACCTCCTATGAACAAGGCATATGGGAAGACGCCGACACCAGAACCCGCCTAGGGAAAAAACTCAAAGAGGCAGGAGCTTTCCGGGATGAGCCGATTCGCTTCATCACAAAAACCGGCAAGATAAAGGATGCCTTGTGGTCGGCGGAGAAAGTCAATCTCGGCGGGGTGGAGGTCATGCTGTCGCTGATCTATGACTGCACCGAGCGGAAAAAAGCCGAAGACGCCCTGCGGGAAAGCGAATCCTACAACAAACTGCTGTTCCATGATTCTCATATTCCCCTGGCGGTCCTTGATCCGGACGCAGGCCACTTCATCGACTGCAATCAGGCGGCGGTCAGGATGTATGGATGCGCACACCGGGGAGAACTGCTGGGTGAAACTCCGAGGGACTTCTCTGTTCCGGTGCAATATGACGGTCAGCCCTCGGAGATTGCCGCCGTGGAAAAAATTAATGCGGCCCTTGATCAGGGGTTTGCGGTCTTCGAATGGCAGCATCAGCGTCCCAACGGCGAACTCTGGGATGGCGAAGTGCACCTGATGGTCTTCACCTATGGCCACAAAAGGCTGATCCAGCTGAGCCTACAGGATATCACCGGACGCAAGCAGGCTGAGCTGGAGAAAGAAAAGCTGCAACAGCAGTTGCTGCAATCCCAGAAAATGGAGTCGGTCGGCCGCCTCGCCGGTGGCGTGGCCCATGATTTCAACAACATGCTGAGCGTCATTCTCGGCCACACTGAACTGGCCCTGCAACAGACCGCTCCCGGCGAACCGCTCTATGGCCGGCTGCAGAGTATCCAGGAGGCCGCCCAACGCTCGGCCGATCTCACCCGGCAGCTGTTGGCGTTTGCCCGGAAGCAGACCGTGACTCCCAAGGTGCTCGATTTGAACGAGACGGTTGCGGGAATGCTCAAGATGCTGCGGCGGTTGATCGGCGAAAACCTTGACCTCGCCTGGATCCCTGACCCCAATGTAGAACCGGTCAGGATCGACCCCACTCAGATCGATCAACTCCTGGTGAATCTCTGTGTGAACGCCCGCGACGCCATCGGCGACACAGGCAAGGTCACCATCGAGACCGGTTCCGCCGTCTTTGACACGCACTACTGCACCAAACATCCAGGTTTTATCCCCGGCGATTATGTCCTGCTGGCAGTCAGTGACAACGGCAGCGGCATGTCCCCGGAAACGATCTCGCACCTGTTCGAACCCTTCTTCACCACCAAGGATTTGGGCAAGGGCACGGGCCTGGGATTGGCCACGGTGTACGGCATCGTCAAGCAAAACAATGGATTCATCAATGTCTACAGCGAGCCGGGCTGCGGCTCGACCTTTAAAATCTACCTGCCCAGGCATACGGGCCAAGCCGAACATCGTGAAGAAACAATCCTGCCGGATACAACTGCGCATGGCCAGGAAACCATCCTGGTGGTGGAGGATAATTCCATGATCCTGGACATAACCAAGGCGATGCTCGAACTACAGGGGTATACCGTCCTGCCCGCCGCCACACCCGGCGAGGCGCTGCGGATGGCCCACACCCACACTGGCACCATCCACTTGCTGATGACCGATGTCATCATGCCTGAAATGAATGGCCGGGATCTGGCCAGCAAACTGCAAACCCTCTCTCCCGGCCTCAAATGCCTGTTCATGTCCGGCTACACGGCCAACGTCATCGCTCACCATGGCGTGCTCGACGAGGGGGTGCACTTCATCGCCAAACCCTTTTCCGTGCATGAACTGGCCGTCAAGGTGGGGAAAACTCTGGCCAGCCCATCCCGGCCATCGGCAGGTGGATGACCCAGATCCACAATACAGGGAGCTTCAGTTGAGCCAACACAGCGGTCCACAGAAGAAAAGCATGCACCCCCACCAAAACTCCTCCAGCCAAGTGATCATTGAGGAGCAATCGCTCCGCGATGGCTTGCAGAATGAAGCCCGGCTATTCAGCCTGGCGGAAAAGTTGGAGATAATTGGTTTACTGGTGGAGGCCGGCATCGGTCGGATGCAAATCGGCAGCTTTGTTGATCCCCGCAGGGTGGCACAGATGCGGGGAATCGAGAAATTGGCGCAACGGGTCCATGCACAGTGGCCGCAGCTTGTCTGTTCGGCCCTGGTGCTCAACGCTCAAGGTTTAGACCGGGCGGTGGGCTGCGGCATGCGCCATCTCAGCCTGTCGGTCTCGGCATCGGACAGCCACAGCCGCGCCAATGCGGGCTGCGCGCCAGGGGAAGCCCTTGAGCGGATGACCGGGCTGGTGCGCAAGGCAGTTGACCTTGGCATCACGGTGAGGGCCGGAGTGCAATGCGCTTTTGGTTGCGTTTCTGAGAACGAGGTTCCAGCGGAGGCGGTCCTCGCCGCCGTGCAACGACTGGCGGCGGCTGGCGCCACCGAGATCAACCTGGCGGATACCGCCGGGCTGGCCCACCCCCTCCAGGTCAGACAACTGGTTACCAAAATTCAGCCAGCGGTTGCGAACAAGGCGCTTTCCCTGCACCTGCACGACACCAGGGGCTTGGGGCTGGCCAACCTGATGGCCGGTTATGAGGCTGGGGTGCGCCTGTTCGACGTGGCGGCCGGAGGGCTCGGCGGGTGCCCCTTTGTCAAGGACGCGGCCGGCAATGTGGCCACAGAGGATGCGGTGCACCTGTTCGGGCGGATGGGCGTTGCAACCGGCATCGACCTGCACCGTCTCGTCATGGTGGTCCGGCGCTACGAAGAACTGCTGGGAAGGGATCTGCCGGGAAAAATGCGGCGGGTGCTTGCTCCCACCAATGTCTGACGCCCCTTGCGGGGCTTACGTGAAACAAAAGACATCGCTCTCCCCCCTGGCCCGCAACAGCCTGACCTGCTGCGGGGCCAAGGGTGCCCAACTGATCGGAGGAGGAGGAATCAGGGGCTTTGGAGGGCAAATTTTTTGATCCGGTAACCCATCTGCCGCTGGGTCAGGCCCAGTTCGCGGGCGGCCCTGGACTGGACCCAGCCGTTGCGGATAAGGGCTGACTCGACCTGTTCCCGCTCCAGATCGCGCAAGGATTTCCGGGCCTGCGGCCGCTGCACCGCCTGGGAATCGGTCGCGACCGGCTGGTGAACCGCCGGCCGTAGCGCCGGAGGAATGCTGCCGACTTCCGGATGCACCATGTAGTCGGGCAGATCTTCCACCCGCAACACCTCACCCGCCACCAGGATCACCAGCCGCTCCACCAGATTCTGCAACTCACGCACATTGCCCGGCCAATCGTAATCAGTGAGGAAATCGAGAAATTCCCGCGTCATCCGCAGGGATTTTTCGTTGCGCTTGTTGCTGGCCCGGAGAAAATGATCGAGCAGGAGCGGGATATCGTCGCGGCGTTTGCGTAGCGGCGGCAGGTGGAGCGGCACCACGTTGAGACGATAATAGAGGTCATTGCGAAACAGTCCCCGGGCGACCGCCTGCTCGAGGTTGACATTGGTGGCCGCGATGATCCGGACATCGACACTCTGCGTCCGGGAGGCACCCAACCGTTCGAACTGCTGCTCTTGGAGCACCCGCAGCAGCTTCGCCTGCAACGGTAACGGCAGCTCACCAATCTCATCCAAAAAGATGGTGCCGCCATCCGCCTGCTCAAAACGGCCGATCCTGGCCACCACCGCTCCGGTGAAGGCCCCCTTCTCATGGCCGAACAGTTCACTTTCCAGCAGATTTTCCGGCAGCGCAGCACAGTTTACCTTGATAAAGGGCTTGTTTTTCCTGGAACTGGCGTCATGCACCGCCCTGGCGACCAGTTCCTTGCCGGTGCCCGATTCCCCCAACAGCAGCACGGTAGCCGTCGAAGGCGCGACCCGCTCGATATTCCAGTAAACCTCCTGCATGGCCTTGGACTGGCCGATAATCTGATGGCGGTGGTAGCGTCCGTGCAATTTCTCCTTGAGGCTGAGATTTTCTTGCACCAGCAATTCCCGGTCCTTGTGAATGGCACGGTGGAGGTTGAGAAACTGGGCAATCAGCGCGGCCAGCACGGTGAGAAAACGAACGTCCTCTTCAAAGGAAATTTCAGGCCCGAACAGCCGGTCGACACTGAGCACACCGACGGTGGTGCCGGTAAGCAGGACCGGCACACCGATAAAGGAAATGGTTTTTTTAGAAATCTTGGCCCTTGCCCCGGTGCGGTTGAGAAACAGCGGCTCACTATGGACATCGGGCACGATAAAGGGCGACCCAGTCGAAAAGACCTGGCCGTAAATCCCCTCGTTCAGGCCATAGACACCGCGTTGTTCTTCCTCGACGCTGAGACCGTAGGAGGCCCGGATAACGAGATGGCGGCCGGATTCGTCCAGCAGGGCCAAGGTGGCGCGTTCCATGCGCAGGGTGTCGTGCAAGACCTTGAGAATGGAGGACAGCGCGGTGTCCAGATGCACTGCGGCACTGATCAGATTGACTATCTTATACAGGGCCTGCACTTCAAGCGCTGAAGTTATTGTAGGTTTTGAAGGCTCATCCACAGACATGATTGTTATTCTCCTTTGTGAACCGCACACACCTGGGGTGGCGGTGCAATGTTCCTCCTTTATCTTAAGCAATAATCGATCCAGATTGGATTACAGTGGCGCGACCGCATCTTTGTTGGCTAAACAACACAACAACATGCTAATTATACAATAAAAATAACCAGAAATTAAACCAGACACCCCCACTCAACGAACTCTCAGCTATTCAAAATTGCAAATATCCTCAGTTTATTCTTACATAATTGAACAAGCGCGCCACACGCTCCCACCCTGTCCAAGGGTGTAAAGACCTGTCCCTCTTGCCTCCTCTAAACCGTTTTTCCTCCATCCACCGCACCCCACGACAATTTTGTCGTCACCCCACCTAATTGTTAAGAATGCGACAATCATGAAGCGAACCATTGCCATCCCCCACCTGTTCACCCGCCAGTATAAATTTGAATAACAATTTGATAATACAAATAAAAAATAAATAAAATCCTCCTGGCACACCCCTTGCGTTAAAGGAGGCAACCCGGAAGTGCAGTGCTTTCCTCCCGGGCATCGCTGGCTGCAAAGGAACCCAACAACCCTGTGAATAGAGAAAACACGAAGGAGTCATCACAATGAGAAAAGTAGCTATCTACGGCAAAGGCGGCATCGGCAAATCCACCACCACCCAGAACACGGTCGCAGGCCTGGTTGAAATGGGCAAAAAAGTCATGGTCGTTGGCTGCGACCCCAAGGCGGACTCCACCCGCCTGCTGCTGGGCGGACTCGCCCAGAAATCGGTCCTCGACACCCTGCGTGAGGAAGGCGAGGACGTGGAGCTCGACGATCTCCGCAAGTTGGGATATGGCGGCACCTGGTGCGTTGAGTCCGGCGGACCGGAACCAGGCGTCGGCTGCGCCGGCCGCGGTATCATTACCTCCATTAACATGCTCGAGCAGTTGGGCGCCTACGCCCCCAGTGAAGGATTGGACTATGCATTCTACGATGTTCTCGGCGACGTTGTCTGCGGCGGGTTCGCCATGCCCATCCGCGATGGCAAGGCGGAGGAAATCTACATTGTCTGTTCCGGCGAGATGATGGCCATGTACGCAGCTAACAATATCTGCAAGGGTATCATGAAGTTTGCCCAGTCCGGCAACGTCCGCCTCGGCGGCTTAATCTGCAACTCCCGGGCCGTTGATAACGAGCGCGAGATGATCGAAGAATTAGCGAAGAAGATTGGCACCCAAATGATTTCTTTCGTCCCACGCGACAACGACGTCCAACGGGCTGAGATTAACCGCAAAACCGTCATCGAGTGGAACCCGGAGGTCAAGCAGGCCGACGCCTATCGGAGCCTGGCCAAAGCGATCGACGAGAATCAGATGTTCGTCATCCCCAAGCCCCTTGCTATTGAAGAACTTGAGCAGCTGCTCCTGGACTACGGCTTGATGGAAGCATAAGAAAACCCCGCTTGGTTTAACGGGAGTCTTTACACGCTCCAGAGCAACAACCCAGCGCCTGCAAACAAAACACTACAAACAATTAGTTTTTAACACCAAGGAGCCACCACCATGATGATCATGATCAGAGCCATTGTTAGACCCGAAAAAGCAGACGCCGTCCTTGCCGCCCTGATGGATGCCGGATTCCCGGCGGTCACTAAATATTCGGTTGCCGGCCGCGGTAAGCAACGCGGCATCAAGATTGGCGAGGTCACCTATGACGAGATTCCCAAAACCATGCTGATGAGCGTCATCCAGGAAGAAGACAAGGATTTCGTCATCAACACCATTATGAATACCGCACGCTCTGGCACCAAAGGAGCCTTTGGCGACGGCAAGATCTTTATCAGCGATGTCGAATGCGCTTACACCATCAGCTCCGGCGTTAAGGAAGGAGCAACGGAGGTTGCAGCATGAAAGAGGTTATCGCCATAGTGCGGATGAATATGATGAACCAGACCAAAAAGGCATTGACCGATGCTGGAGTGGATGCGTTTTTCGCCCACGAGGCCAACGGCAGGGGGGTGGGATTTGTCAATACCCAGATTCTGGCCGGCGCCGAGGACGGATATGAAGAGGCGGCTTCTCTCCTTGGAGAGAAAGGCAAACTGTATCCAAAACGGGTGGTCACCATTGTGGTTGAAGATGATTTTGTCGACACTGTGGTTGATTCAATCATCAGCGTCAACAAGACGGGAAAACCGGGTGACGGCAAGATTTTCATCCTACCGATCAAGGACGCCGTCCGCGTGAGAACGGGCGAAGCCGGTACGAAATCAATAGTCTGAGCGCCCAAGGAGAATAACATGGCAACTGCAAAGAAAAAGCTCGTTCAGTGGGAACCCACGGACATTAAAAAAGAGCTGCTGAAAAAATATCCGACCAAAGTGGCCCGCAGACGGGCCAAGCAGATTCTCATCAATGAGGCCCAAGAAAACACTACCCCGGAAATTACCGCTAACGTGCGGACCATTCCGGGCATCATCACCATGCGTGGCTGCACCTATGCTGGCTGCAAAGGCGTTATCATGGGTCCGACCAGGGACATCGTCAACCTGGTGCATGGACCGATCGGCTGCAGCTTTTACGCCTGGCTGACCCGACGCAACCAGACCGACGCTGGCACGGACGGTACGAACTACATCCCTTACTGTTTTTCCACCGACATGCAGGATTCGGACATCATTTTCGGTGGCGAGAAGAAGCTGGCGGCTGCGATTCAGGAGATTTACGACATCTTCCACCCTAAGGCGATCACCATTTTCGCCACTTGCCCGGTCGGTCTCATCGGTGACGATATCCATACCGTGGCCCGGAACATGAAAGAAAAACTCGGCGACTGTAACGTCTTTGCCTTCAGCTGCGAGGGCTACAAGGGCGTGTCCCAGTCTGCTGGCCACCACATCGCCAACAACCAGGTATTTTCCCACATGGTTGGCGAGAATAACGAGGAAAAAGCAGGCGAATACAAAATCAACCTGCTGGGCGAGTACAACATCGGCGGCGACGGGTTCGAGATTGATCGGGTGCTCAGAAAGTGCGGCATCACCACCATCTCCACCTTTTCCGGCAACTCGACCTACGACCAGTTTGCCTCGGCCCACATGGCGGATCTGAGCTGCGTTATGTGCCATCGCTCGATCAACTACGTGGCCGACATGATGGAAACCAAGTTTGGCATTCCCTGGATCAAGGTCAACTTCATCGGTGCCAAATCGACCGCCAAGTCCCTGCGCAAGATTGCCGAGTATTTCGGCGATCAAAAGCTGATCGACCGGGTTGAAGCCGTCATCGCCGAGGAAATGCCGGCGGTGGATGCAGTTCGCGAGGAAGTCCTGCCGCGCACCCAAGGAAAAACCGCCATGCTCTTTGTTGGCGGCAGCCGGGCGCACCACTACCAGGATCTCTTTGCCGAGATGGGCATGAAAACGGTTTCCGCCGGTTACGAGTTCGCCCACCGCGACGATTACGAGGGTCGTCAGGTCATCCCCCACCTCAAGGTGGATGCCGACAGCCGCAACATCGAGGAGCTTGAAATCGAAGCCGATCCGGAACGCTATGCACCGCGCAAGACCGAAGCGGAACTGAAGGCGCTGGAAGAGAAAGGCTATAAGTTCAAGGAATACGACGGGATCATGCCGGACATGGAAGCGGGATCGCTGGTCATCGACGACCTTAACCAATACGAGGCGGAAAAACTGGTGGAACTGATGAAGCCCGATATCTTCTGCGCCGGCATCAAAGAAAAATTTTCCATCCAGAAGCTGGGTATCCCCATGAAACAGCTCCACAGCTACGATTCCGGCGGTCCTTATGCCGGCTTCAAGGGCGCGGTAAATTTCTACAAAGAAATCGACCGGCTGGTCAACAGCAAGGTGTGGAGCTACATGAAGGCCCCCTGGCAGGAAAGCCCCGAACTCTCAGCCACCTACGTGTGGGAATAAGCATCAACCAAGAGGGCAAGACAATGCTACTTCGACATACACCCAAAGAAATAAACGAGCGCAGCGCCGTCACCATCAATCCGGCCAAGACCTGCCAGCCCATCGGCGCCATGTACGCGGCACTGGGTATTCATGGCTGCCTCCCCCACAGCCATGGCTCCCAGGGTTGCTGCGCATACCACCGCAGCGCCCTGACCCGGCATTACAAGGAGCCGGTTTCCGCGGCCACCAGTTCATTCACCGAGGGTTCGTCGGTGTTCGGTGGCCAGGCCAACCTGCTGCAGGCAATCAACAACATTTTCACCGTCTATAACCCGGAGGTTATTGCGGTCCACACAACCTGTCTGTCGGAGACCATCGGCGACGATCTTTCCCAGATCTTTGACAAGGCCAAGAAAGAGGGCACCGTGCCCGAGGGCAAGACCCTGGTCGGAGCCTCAACCCCGAGCTATGTCGGCTCGCACGTGACCGGTTTTTCGAACATGGTTAAATCCATGGCCGATCTGGCCGAGCCCACGGGCAAGAAAAACGGCAAGGTCAACGTGATTCCCGGCTGGGTTGAACCATCGGATATGGAAGAGATCAAACGGCTGTCCAAGATGGTCGGGGCGAACATCACCCTTTTCCCCGACACCTCTGGCGTGCTTAACGGCCCTCTTTCCGGTGAATATCATATGTTTCCCCAGGGCGGGGTCACGGTTGCCGAGCTGAAAGGATGCGGCGACGCCATAGGCACCCTAGCCATGGGCGAATGGTGTTCGGCCGACGCGGCCCGCCTCCTCGACACCAAGTACAAGGTACCCTGCCGGATCCTGGACATGCCCTTTGGCCTCAAAGCCACCGACCGGTTCATAGATGCCTTGCGGACGATCAGCGGCACGGTTGTCCCGGAGGAGGTTGCACACGAACGCGGCCAGCTTGTCGATCTGATTTCCGACATGCACCAGTACTTCTATCACAAAAAGGTGGCGATCTATGGCGATCCGGATCAGCTGATCGCCATGACCGAATTCCTGGTCTCCATTGACATGTGCCCGGTGCATATTATCACCGGCACACCCGGTAAGCGGTTTGAAAAACGGATCAAGGAACTGACCAAGGACTCACCGTTCCCGGTGAATGTCCGCGCCAAAGGCGACATGTTCCTTCTGCATCAGTGGATCAAGAACGACCCGGTGGATTTGCTGATCGGCAACACCTACGGCAAATACATTGCCCGCGACGAGGATCTGCCCTTCATTCGCTGGGGATTTCCGATCCTGGACCGGCAGGGACACCAGTACTTCCCGACCGTCGGCTACAAGGGCGGCCTGTATTTTCTGGAAAAAGTGTTGAATGCCCTGCTCGATCGTCGAGACCGGGACGATCCGGAAGAGAAGTTCGAACTGGTCTACTAATAACAACAAACCGTGTCCGGGGGAGGCTGCTCCCTTTTGCCTCCCCCGGACATTTCCCCTGTATTGCTTTTCTGGCGAGTGGAACATCATGACCGTTATCCCCATTACCAGCGCACCTCGGCCAGCCCCCCAGGCGAGCGAGGCGACCATCACCACCTTGCAGCTGCCGGTTGCCGCCCTGGCCTTCTGCCGTATGCGCCACGCCCCGGAAACAAAAACCGGGGAGGCCTTGAACTCGGCGGATATTTTGGCGGAAGTCGGACGGCACAAAGGGCTTGCCCACGTTGACCTGGAGGGTCCCGGTGACCCCATGGCCTCCTTGGCGGCGACCCTGGCGACCGTTGCCCTGCTCAAGCAGCATCATCCCGAACTGACTATCGGCCTGACTACATTAGGCCTGGGCGTCGGTGACCATGCCGCCCAACTGGCGGCGGCCAGGGTGACCAGAGTTACCCTGCTGGTCGAAACCCTAGACTCGACCACGGCGGAAAACCTGTATGCCTGGATTCGTCCCGGCAAAAAAACCATCCCGCTCAAACAGGCGGTGTCGCTGCTGCTGGAGGAACAGGCCAAGGCGGTTGCGGTCATGGCGGCGGCAGGCATAACGGTGCATGTTCGCACAACGATCTACCCCGGCATTAATGCCCACCAGATCGTGACCATTGCTGAAACCATGGCTCAGCTGGGAGCAACGGCGATGCATCTGATCCCCTGTGTTCCCGATCCGCAGCAGGCCAAGGGGCCGAGTGTGCCGACCCGGGTGCATATGGAACAAATCGCCAAGCTGACCAGCCAATTTTTACCGACCACCTCGCAACAGGTGACGGTGGAAGCCTGCGGCTGTGGGTGCGGCGTCCAATCCTCAAGCATTCCTGGGCAGGATCCAGCAGCGTGCGACTGCTCACCCAGCTGCGGTTGCGGCTGCGGTGCCGTCACCCGGGCGCAGCCGGGCTTGCCCAAGCCCAGCGCCGATCGCCCCCGTGTGGCGGTGGTCAGTTCCACCGGCATGGATGTCGATCTCCATTTGGGCCAGGCCAGGACCATTCTCATTTACGGACCACGGGCCGACGGGCTGACCTGCCTGCTGGAAACCCGCCAGGCTCCTGAACCGGGCAGCGGTGAATCCCGCTGGGAACAGTTGGCCGATACCCTGCACGACTGTTTTGCCCTGCTGGCGGCCAGCGCCGGAGGTAAACCCCGGGAAGTGCTCGGCGGCCGGGGCATCCGCGTCGTCCTCACCGAAGATAATATCGAGGGCACTGTGGACGTGCTTTACGGCGGCGGCAAAAAATACAAATGCAAACAATAACGAATCTCTCAATTAATTGATTAGCAACAAAGGAACAACATCATGGCTCTTCCCGAGAAACAAATCCTCGTTTGTCAGAGTTTTCGCTCGAAAGGCGATCCCAAAGGCATCTGCCACAAGCAAACCGACGGCTTCCTTCAATACATCGAAGAAGAGATCCTCGATCGCGGCCTCGATGTCCAGGTGGTGGCCACCGGCTGCCTCAAGCAGTGCGAGTCCGGCCCGATTATGGTGGTACAGCCGGAAAACTGGTGGTTCAAGGGCGTGACCAGCACTGAAATCATCGACGCCATCCTCGACGGCATCGAAGACGGTGAACCAGCCGCCGATTATTTGATCGAATAGCAGGAGAAAAGGCCGATGGCCTCCTTACGCAAAGCCCGCCACGAAGATATGGAACAGCTGGTGATGCTGCTCCAGCTGTTGTTCACCCTTGAACAGGATTTCAGCTTCGATGCAGTCAAACAGCGACAGGGGCTGGTGATGCTGCTGCACAGTGACCGGGGATGCATCCTGGTGGCTGAAGCAGCCGGGAAGGTCATCGGCATGTGCACAGGTCAACTGGTGATTTCCACCGCCGAAGGAGGCCCGGCGGTTTGGGTTGAGGACATGGTGGTTGATCCCGCACACCGCGGCAACGGCGTTGGCCGGTCCTTAATGCAGGCCATGATTGCATGGGCCGGGGAGCAGGGGGCCACCCGCCTGCAACTCCTGGCGGACAAACACAATCCGCCGGCCCTGGCCTTTTACCAGCAGATCGGCTGGCAGTCGACTGCCCTTATCTGCCTAAGAAAACTCAGCCCCTCCGGTACCGAAACCCGCACATCAATACCACAGAAAGGGAGCACCCCATGACTGACATCCTTCGCACCCCACTGGTTGGTTTTGCCGACATCCGCACCCAGGCCATAGACGACTGGCAGCAGTACAAGCTGGAAGGCCAGCAGTATCTCCGCTTGGCGGAAACCGCCTACCGCCACCAAAAAAAGGCCTTCACCTCCGAGATCCTCTACAACCTCATCGCCATGGGCATTGAAAAACTGGTGATGAGCGCCTTGATGGAGATCGGCCGCCTACCCTACAATCACACCATGCACGACCTGGCGGCCGCCCTGGAACAATGGCTACCCGAGACTATTGGGGGGTTGAAGGATGCCATCTGCAAGTTGGACAGTTATCAGGACATCTGCGATCCGTATGTGTGCACCATCAGGATGCCGACCGCCACCGAAATCGAGGCCATGCTCGCCCTGGCCCGGCAACTGGAGCAACGGCTTGCGGCTGCCCCGGTCTGACTCGAGTCGCTGCTTCTCGCTTTTTCACGGCTGGGTCATGGTTTTCGGGGGTTGATCAGCGGCCGCCACCCCTGCCGCCGCCTCCAGAACCTGAACCTCCCCCCTTGCCGCCGCCTCCGCCGCCTCCACCGGCACCTCCACCACCGCCTTTACCACCGCCGCCCGAACCCGAGCCACCTCCAGAGCCTCCTCCCGATCCGGAGCCGCCTGAACCACCTGCCCCAGAGCCGCCGGAACGACCGCCACCCGCCCCTCCGCTTCGGCCCGCACCGGCATGTACGCCCAGATCCCGCACATGCACGCCCTGCCGTATAGCCAGACCGAACCTCTGCGCCACCTGATTCATGTCACCCTGGGCCCGTTGCGCATTGAACGCCTGCCTTAGCACCTGCATCGACATCTCATCATAGCCCTTGGCCAACGCCTCGCCAACGACCTCCGAGGCCGCCTGGGAAGCAACGCCCAGACGAACCATGTCACGCGCGGTCATCATGGTTTCAGTCGCCAAGGCATGCATCCTGTCTCCAGCCATTTGCGAGGCGCGCGCCTGCAAACCGCTGGCGATGCGATCGCTATCCTGATGCGTCAGACCGGAACTGATGCCATCGGCGATGATAGCCCCCAGACCAGGAGAACGATCTCCCGCCAATGTCTTCGCCATCTGCATCGCAAAACCGTATCGTTCCCGCACCCTTTCAGTGGCCTTGACAATGCCCTCCGCTCCGACGCCCTTGGCCAGTCCTTCCCGGACCTTGCTGATCACCGCGTTCTGGGTGTCCCGGTCGCCGGCTGCAGCCTCAATCCGTTGGCCGACCATAGCCACCTGTTCCGCGGTATAACCCGCTTCGGCCATGCTCTGGATCAAGCCAGCCGCATCGGCATCGGCCATACCAGCGCGAATGAGGGTGCTTTCGGCAACCCGCCGTTGCGGGGGGGTGATGGCGTTCTCCCCCACGATGTCCTGAGCAGAGGCCGTTACGGTCAACAGCGCGACCAGGATCAATGAACGTATCAAATACAGCATACACACCTCTTACTTATGGCATTCCACGGGTTGTCACCTGTTTGCTTCCTCTCGGGGCGGCCCCAGCTAGGGTAGATACCGGCAGTTGGCGGAGCCGAAATCATCGCTCTGCCGGTAACGGCAATCAGGAAGAAACACCTTGCCGTCGACGAGGTAAAAATACTGAAACTCCCGGTTCGCAAGCCCCGTAAACGTCCAGGTGCCATCCCTATCCTTGCTGATTTCATGGAGGGCATACCGGTCCGCCGAGGAAGCAAACTGCACCCGTGCAGCCTGCGGCGCCCGCAGGAAAAGGGTCACCGTATCGGCCTGGACGGTCACTTGGTGCGGGGAAGCGCACCCCTGGAAACAGCCGGCCAGGATCACAATCCCTACCCGCTTGATCATATCGCCACCTGCACCTCGATCACCGAGTTTTCCCCGCCAAAATCGTCCTGCTCCCTGGCGGCGACCGTGGGATCGGCGATCTGCCGGCCATTCTCGACCAGATAACTGTAGCGGTGCTCGCCCCTTGAAACTGGAAGGGTGAGTGTCCAGTAGCCGCTGGCGCCCACCCGCTCCATGGGAACCGGTTTCCAGCCGGTGAAGGTCCCGACAATCTTGGCCTCCTGGCTTTCAGGCAGATAGATCACGAACCGATGGCGCTCTTCCTGAGGAGCGATGACGGCTGGCTTGGGTTGCAGCAGGGCGAACAGGCCGATTATGAGCAGGGCCGCCGCGAAGCCGGCGAGTGGCCGGAACCAGAACGACAAGAAGTTAGGTCTGGGCGCCTTGCGGTCCGGGGTGGCCGGGATGGCGGGCATGGCCGGGGCCGCCGCCGGAACCGTCAGATCGGCCCGCAAACGCTTTTCCTGCCGCAGCAAGGTCAAGGCCTCCTCGGTGAACAGGCCGTCGTCATGGACTGTTTCGACAAAGGTTATCTTTTCCTCAAGATCCAGTTCGTTATCGATATACAAACTGATCAGGTATTCTTTCATAACGGCCTCTCTGGCAATGCGTTCTTCAGTTGCTGCCGCGCCCGGTGGACTCGGACTTTGACCGCGCCCTCGCTGCACCCCTTGATGGCAGCGATTTCACGATAGCTCAGACCGCTGCTGACCACCAACGACAGAATATCGCGATCTTCTTCGTCAAGTTCCTGCAAGGCGGCGAGCACCTGCCGGGATTCTTCCCGGACAAGGAAGCGGTGTTCCTGGTCTGCCACCATGGCAGGAGGGATCTCCGCAAGCTCGGCCTGCTGGCGCTGGTTGCGCATCTGATCGTAAAAACTGTTCCGGGCGATGGTAAACAGCAAAGCAACACTCAACTCCTGATTGCGGTATCGTTCAAGATAGCGGGTATAGGTTTCCTGCACAAGGTCGGCGGCCACATGAACGCTGCCGGACTTGCGAAGCAGATAGCCAAAAAGCTTCTCCCTGTGCTCACTGTAAAACTGACGGAATTTCTCCATGTTTTTTTGTTTAACGCTTTTTTATTCAAATGGTTACCGCTTTTATCCTTGCCTGTCCATTTTCCCCTGTTGAAAAAAGCTTGTAACCTTGCCGCCGCTCCCGCGTTGAAAGGACAGTACAACCCATCGACCGGATATGTTCACAATGCGGATGGATGAGCTATCCGCCGTATCCGGAACGCATCAAGAGGAGCGTATCATGCGTGCAAGTGCAACTATTGGCAATCTATTGATCGTGGCAGGAGCAATCATCATGCTGGCGGCCCCGGCAATGGCTGGTAACGGCAAAGGCAGCGGTTTGGGACAGGGAGGCGGCGACCGGACCCGCACCCAGAGCCGGCTGAAGGATGGATCGTGCCGGATCGATACCGAGAAGCAGGATATCGGGCTACTTCTCGTCCACAACGGAGCCGGCGCCGGCGACTGCACCAGCCCTGATCCCATCTGCACCTGTGCAGGAAAAAATTGTTATTGCGAAGAAGAGGCCTGAACCAAACACTCCGGGAAGCAGGTTTCGTTGCCTGCTCCCCGGACGAGCACTGCCGCCCGAGCCGGATACTCTCCCCGGTTCAGGCGGCAGTTGGCAGTAAATCTTCGAATCTTCCTACCGGTCGGTGAGCGTCATCAGAAAGGCAACAATGTCATCGACCTCCTGATCGCTAAGCCCCAGATCACCGAAACCGTCCTCTTGATACACATTTTCGTTTACATCCGGTTTAGGCCATTCCCCGATCTCCCGTGTATTTTTAAACACCACCATTTCCCGCAGGGTCGCAAAATAGCCATTGTGCCCATAGGGCGCCGAGAAGGCGACATTGCGCAGGGTCGGCACCTTGAACTTGCCGTTTTCGAGGGCGGCATTCTCCACGCCCACGGAAGCAAGAAATCCTCCCAAGCCGAGATCATTGCCCGCTACCCCATCATCGATATTCGGCGGCAGGCCAATATTGGCATAGGTGTAGTTGGTGAACAGCGGCCCCTTGGCGCCCTCAACGGTTTCCATGGAGTGACACTTGGCGCAGTTGACCGCAAACAATGCCTTGCCCCTGTTTTCCTGGTCACTCAATTGGCCGCTATCGAAGCGGGAAGAGAATGCCTGCACTTCCGCTGAACGCTCGTAGGTGGCGATGGCCCGAGCGATATTGTCAAAGGCGGAATAAGTATCATCAAGGGAAGCACTGCCGAATACCTTGCGGAAGAGACGGGCATAGGTGGCATTGCGGACCACATCAACCACCGCTTCCTCATCGGGCATGTTCATTTCCACCGGATTGAGCGGCGGCCCCTGGGCCTGTTCCGCCAGCGGGTCCGCCAGATCCGCGCTCCATCCGGCGGCCCGGCCGTCCCAGAACATGCCGCCAACATAGGCATCACCTTCTACATGCAACTCGGGACTGAAGCCAGCATACGCCGAAGAAGGCGCATTGCGCCCGCCTTTGCTGATACCGTCCGCCCCCAGGGAAACCACCGTGTTGACCGGATCACGCATGTTCGTGGGATCGGCAAATCCGGAGATGTGATGGTGACAGGTCTGGCAGGACTGAGTTTTATTGAAGGAGAAATCCTTGTCCTGGTACATGATTTTCCCCAACTGTTCCATCTGGGTGAGCCCGGCCGCACAGACAGGACCGGCAAGCGTTACCGACAACAACAGCAGACTGCCACAAGCGAAACGTTTGTTCATTTTGCCCTCCTTTGTTTGATGTTGCTGCCTGAAAGAGGCAGCCCTGAAGCAATGGTTAGAGTTCTCCGAAAAGGTGGAGGACTGCCGCCCGGAAAAGAGGCGTGCGCTGCAAACCTGGAACCGGAGTGCAGCGGACGTAAACGCCTTGACTCGCGGATTGGTTGGATCGGGACAGCGCTCATCGCCCGGCAACAGTCTATATGAACAACGCGAAGGAGGAGAAAAGGTTACAAACAAAAATGCTGGAAGCGAAATAACCTGTTTCTCAAGAGCCTTTTGCAAAAGGCTCAATAGATATATTTATTATCAATTTTATATACAGTTTTACTATATTGCATTTTGTCTCATCATTCCTCATTGTTGACCTAACGATCGCCCACATAGAATGGTCAACCATCTGAACACGTTGGCTCAACGTCGCACCATGCACACAGAGCAACTGCAATGACTGCAAAAGAGTTAAAGAGTTTAACGATTCATTAGTCATAGATTTTATTCAGGAAGATGGGGAATGATGAGTTTTCACATCGTTTCGTAGCCCAGGTTGAAGATTTACACTCTTGTCAGGAAAGAGATCAGGTTGACTTCAAGGTTGTTCAAGGTGCGAAAGGTCCGGCGGCAAAAATGTCGCTCAAACTGAAATGATGAATGAAGACACAGTTGGATCGTTTTCACCGTATCACTTCTTATTAACAATTTTATCAAAGGTGACATCATGGAAGTAAAAGACTATTGCAAGTATGTAGACATTGAGCTCACCACATGGAAAGCAAAACTTTATGATGTGATGAATAAAATTGATAAACTTTCTTCAGGTGAAAAACAACGGATGTTAGATGAAGTCAATGGACTCAATATCATCATGACTGAGCTTGAAGAAAGAATAGATAAACTCCGAACTGAATGCCCCATAGAATGGAAACCTGAAAAAGAAAAGATTCAGGCTAAATTTTCTGAAATCAACGATAAGTACAAAGAAACAACAGGCGTATTTTTTGATTATGATTTTGGCGGGTAATTATCTACTTTCCACTCCAATTTCTTTTACAGGCACCTTTCTCGGTTCTGGTTATACGGCATCGTTCCATGAAGTGAATACGTGCAGTATTCGTTTTCGAGTACTGATGCGTGAAACATCAAATGGTGGGGAGACTGCTATTTGTGGTTAATTGGTGCCACTTTTGGACAGGCGTGAAGTTTAACAATCTGAATCGTCCGCAGTCAACTCAACCGGGAACTGAAAACTTGGTACATGTGGTTACCGGCCGAAACAAACAGATTGTCTCGGCCGGTGTAGATAATCCGTATCGGGAGGATGGTGTAAAATGGCTGAAAAATCGGAAGTGTACAAGTGCAATGCCTGTGGCAACATCGTAATTGTTCTGCATGGTGGCGGTGGTGATCTTGTCTGCTGCGGCGAAAACATGGTGCTCATGACAGCAAATACCGTGGATGCGGCCAAAGAAAAACATGTCCCTGTCATCGAAAAAATAGCAGGTGGTTTCAAGGTGAAGGTGGGCAGCGCTCCTCATCCAATGGAGGAAAAGCATTATATCGAATGGATAGAACTGATTGCCGACAGCAAAAGCTATTTTCAGTTCTTAAATCCCGGCGAGGCACCGGAAGCGACTTTCATGATCGATGCCGCCAATGTTTCCGCTCGCGAGTATTGCAACATTCATGGATTGTGGAAAGCGTAGCGCTTGTACTCGCTACCGTTGCTCGAAGCAACATGTTCAAGATTCGTTCATTATACAACTCCGCAATGGGGCATTATGAATATCTATGAATTTGCAATGCAAATGGAAAAAGACGGGGAAAATTATTACCGCCACTTGGCCGAGGAGTCTACAATTCCCGGCCTTGGTAAAATATTCACGATGCTGGCCAATGAAGAAGTTAAGCATTTCAATATAATAGAAGAGATCAATCGCAAGGAGCAAAATCCGCAACTCGCGGAGACCAAGATATTGGACAATGTCAAAAATATTTTTGTGGCCATGAAGGAAGCAAAAGAGGATTTGCATATCGATTCCACAAAAGCGTCCAGCGAATATAGGAAGGCTTGTGCTATCGAGGAGAAGAGCAATGCCTTTTACCTGGAACAAGCGGAGTTGGTGGATAACGAGCAGAGCAGAAAGATATTCTTGCGATTGGCCAAGGAAGAAGCGAACCATTTGCGGATCATGGAAAATATCGTTGAATTCGTAACCAGGCCTGAACCTGGAAATTGGCTCGAGAATGCTGAATGGCACCACTTGAATGAGTATTAACGAGCAGACTAAACTGGTTCATAACCGCCTATGACGAATCCGTTGCTTGGCCACGATAAATCTTGGAACGCATACAGAGGATAAAGGAGGTATGCCATGAAGGATATGAAATCGAAGTGGCCGAGGCTTTCGGGGGAACCTTTGAAAAGGGAACATCCCGGAAATATGTCCATGCCCTGCTTAGGTTGCAGACATTGCGTCAATCTTTGCAGGTAACTCGAACCAAACGTACTCGATATCGTGGGCGATGTTGCGAAGATGGTGCGTCTGGACGACTGCATAGGGGGACGGCGCCTGCATGATTACATGCCCGGCCAAGTCTATCTTCCTGATGAGCAAGCACGATCCCGCATCACCGCCAGCGGCAATAGAGTGGCTCCGCGATATTAAAAGTGAGTCACCTCTCTTGAACGATAACCATAAACAAGGGGAGAACGGCAATGAAACGGCAAAATGAAATGATGGAATCCTTCATGATCGCTCACCGGGATTTCATGAAAAACCTGGAAGCCGCAACCAAATTATTGGAACAAGATATTAAAGAAGCAGCAGAGATGGGTGCAATCTGCACGGACGAATGGTGCCTTGCCACCGAGCACACCCTTGATGAACTGGCAAATATGGTTTTTTCGATAAGCGAACCCCGTTGGGCCACCAAAGAGGATTCGCAGAAGATTAAAAGCCTGCGTCATAGTGTTCATGATTTGTATGCCAAATACAAAAGCATTGCGGCAAAAAAATAAGGAGGAATCTACGGATCAAATTAAAGACTGCCCCGCACCTTCGTTCGCCCTGCCAATCCTCCGTGAGTCGGCATGGCAAATGAAGGGAGCGGGAACAAAAGAATTCGAACAGGAATAACTGCCGATGCGGGTCGATTGAGTTTGATCTTCTACGATACGATGCAATATGGAAGTGGAGCATGCCGGCACTTGAAATTGGGGGAAAGACATCGGAATCGACGAGAACGGACACCTCCTTGACCAAAACAATTGGAACGAAGCGGTGCCCCTGGCTTCCCAGGAAGGATTCCATGCCTTATCTGCGGAGCAGGCGAACATTGTCCTATTCAGGAGAGCACATTTCTTGAAATGAAATACAGAGTGTTCCCTATCTTCAGCAACTTCCGTCGAATTGCCCACCAGCCAAAACCAAGCAAAAAACGTGCGTCGAGAATCAAAAGCCGTGCCACAACACTTTGAACACTCTCAGAAAAACAGGTTTTCGCGCCCCCACATGGCGTTGCCGGATGCAGTTTGCACCCGGCAACGGGGAGACGGCTACTCTATCTTGATGGTTGAACGCTTGGTTTTCTCCAGCTTGGGAATCGTCAACTCCAACACGCCGTTTTGGAAGGTGGCCTTGGCTTCACCCTCCTTGACCGCAGCCGGCAGTTCGATGGTGCGGCTGTAGGAGCCGCGGCAAATTTCTTGCCGGTAATACTCCCCTTTTTCCTCCTTTTCTTCCTTTTCCATCTTGGCCTCAAGGGTGAGGGAGTTGCCGGCAATGGTTATATTGATGTCCTTTTTATCCACCCCGGGCATCTCAGCCTTGATCAGAATATCCTCTTCCCGGTCCTGAATATCGACGGAAGGCGTTTTTCCCTCAAACGGCATCATACCATGGGCGGCTAGCCGGCCCGGCCAGCCGAAATGGGCCTGCCGCCACCGGCGAGGCAGATAGTCCTCAAAAAACCGGTCCATTTCCTTAAAAAAACCGAAATCGGAGAGAAGATCAAAACGTTCGAAGGGCGATGCGGGCACTCGAGGCTGCACCTTCTGCACTTCCTGTTTCTTTTCCTCTTTTTTCTTTTCGTTCATGCTCATTCCTCCGTTTAGGTGATGGAATTGAATTGCTGAAGCATCCACGCTGAACCGTCGCGTTGTTTACGACATGATGGCGGCCTCGCCCGGTTTGCAGTCGCTCCGCCAGCAACAGTCATACTCGTCACAGGAATGCTGGTCCGTCTGGAAACAGGGAATGTTCCCCTCCTGCTCTTGGATATAGCGGATCAGCTCCTGTTTATCCCTCGCCCCGGGATCGAGATTCATTCTTTTAGCGATTGCCCTGATTTTATTCATATGCATACGTACGCTCTCCTTTTTTCAGGGTGCATGCGAACGACCGCGCTTGCAGGCATCCGCTGCCTCCATCTCGACCCGTTTCCAGGCAGCCGTCCTTTCCAGTGGCTCATGACAACGCCGAGGGGCAATCACAAACCCATGGATTACCCCTCGAAACACTGCACATGTCCGGTAAAAATCACACCGGTTGCACGGCCTCACTGAGCGGCGCGGTGATTTGGTAGCCTCGCTCGCCCTTGTAGGGGTTGAAGACAAGGATCGGACACGATGCCCTCTTCAGCACCCGTTCCGCCACGCTGCCCAGCATGATTTTTTCGATCCCTTGGGCGCCGTGGGTGCCCATGATAAGCAAGGCGTCCTCCAGGCCATTGACATAGGTAACAATGGCGTCGGCAGCTTCTCCCCTGAGCACCTGACCCGCGCACCCCGGACAGGCTCCTCTGGATTTCTCCACCAGGGCGTTCATCTTTGTTTGCGCCAAACCCAGGATTTCCTTGTCGACCGCCTCAAAGGAGGTGGGATAGACATCGGTGTATGCCGCCATTTCCACTATGTTCGTTGCCACATGAATAAAGGTGAGCTTTGCATCCAGCTTGCTGGCAATACCGATGGCGAATTCTGCCAAGTCTTCGGTATGCTGATGAAAATCAACCGGCACGATAATTTGCTTGATGTTTTGCATGTGCTCCTCCCTCATAAATTTTCAGTGATCGCCACAACTCCGCCGAAACGACCTGAGCGCCCGTTTGCCACCCCTGGAGGGCGGAGCGTGCTGGTGTCTACTGTAATAATAAAGTGGGGGAACCTTCTTGGAAAGAGAGCTTAAATAGAGAGAAAATGGATAGAAAAGCTATTTAATAAAACAGGAAAACAAGAAGAATAATCAATAGTTAGCATCAATCAAGCAACACCTCTTCCATCATTTCCCGAGAGAAGCAATTCCGCATAATGAGCGCGTAAAACATTCCGGACAACATCCATGGGAAACATTGAGCCCTTTGACCTTGGCGAAATAATCCTCCAAGGTGTACCACTGCCCCTCTCCGTGCTCGACATTCCGATCATCGCGTATCCTTTTGCAGTAACAGCACACCGGAAGAATATCTTCATACAGCTGCACTTTGAACAACAGATCCTGCTTCACAAAACAATTGGACATGCGGTACAGCAATTCGTCGGTATCGCAAGGTTTCTGTAAAAAATCATCGGCCCCCAACCGCAGGGCGTCGATGGCGGATTGCAGGTCCGCGTAGCCGGTCAGGATAATGACCATGATCTTGGGATCTTTCCGTTTCGCCGCCTTCAATACCTGGAACCCATCAAGGTCCGGCATGCTCAGATCCGTGATCACCAGATCCCAATATCCGCTGGCAAGCTTGGCGATCGCCACCTCCCCGCTTAACGCCGTGGACACCTCGAAGTTCAGCGGTTCGCTGGTCAATTCCCGAGCAAGGCTGTCTACAATCAATTGCTCGTCATCAACAAGCAGGATTGATTTTTTCTTCATGTCCTTCCTCAAACAAACGTTGGTGAACGGTTTTCAAAGAGAAGGCGAGACCGCTGGCACCTGCCTGTTCAGCCCAAGCAAGATTGGCGGCAGTATGACCAGATGCGGAAAAAATAGCAATGGAGCAAGAATGAGGGGGAAAATGGATAGCGGATCTATCCCTTCGAACTAGCAAAGAAAAGCATCATCTCTCGAGAATAACAGAACGAACTTGCCGATATATTCAGTCGGTCTGCATGGAGAGCATGGTCTGCAGATTGGTTTTCTGGTGGGTCAGCTCCAGTTTTTTGCGGATATTTTTACGGTGGATGCTGATTGTTCCCGGCGACAGGTGCATGATGGCGGCAATCTCCTTGGTTCGCTTGCCCAGCTTGACCAAATTGGCCACCTGGATTTCCGCGGGGGTGAGTCGGATCAGTTTGGCGGAAAAACCACTGGCAAACGGGGAGGTCAGCTCGATAATGCTGGCGCGCAGGATGGCGAGCAACTCCCGCTGCTGTTCATTGAGACCGCTGTCTTGAAGCCGGTCGAGGAACGGCTCAACCAGTTTGGTGCTGTTGGCCAACACCTGCTCGGCCAGCGTTGCCTGATCCTGCTCCCGCTTTTTCAGCAGCACGCTCAGGGCGATATTGGCCTTGGACAATTCGTCGGTGCGTTCCCGTACCCGCCTTTCCAGACCGGTCCGGGCGCGCTCGAGTTCTGCTTCCACTTTTTTTAAACGAGTGATATCGGTGTAGGTGCCGACAAGCCGCAGGGCCTTGCCCTGTGCATCCCGGGCCACCACCTGCCCCCTGGACAATATCCACTGCCAGCCCCCGGATTTGTTACGAACCCGGTATTCTGCCTCATAGCGGGCAGTTTCCCCTCGCACATGGGCTTCACGCAGGGCCAGCACCTTTTCACGGTCCTCGGGATGGAGCAGGGATTCAAAGGTTTGCCCCTGGAACTCGGTTTGGTCCCGATAGCCCAGGTTTTGGAGCCAGTTTTCGCCAAAATAGACCTCATTGGTCACCAAGTTGCGGTCCCAGACCCCATTGGAACTGGCGTCCAGCGCCAGGCGGAAACGGGCTTCACTGGCGACCACCTCCTGTTCGGCCAGCTCCCGGCGCTTGATTTCCTCTTCCAGGAGTTGGTTCCTAATGGAGAGCATCTGCAGCAGGGTGCGTCTTTCCAGGCAGCGCCGGATGCGAAAGACCAATTCCTCGACCTCACAGGGTTTGAGGGTAAAGTCGTCGGCGCCGAGGCGGAGGGCGTCGATGGCGGACGTCATGTCGCCATAACCGGTAAGAATGATGACACTGGTCAACGGCGCCAGTTTCTTGGCGGCCTTGAGCACGCCGAAGCCGTCAATGCCAGGCATCATCAAATCGGTGATCACCAGATCGTAGGTGTCCTTTTCCAGGGCGCCGATGGCTTCCTCGCCCCCGGCGGCAACGGTGACTGTAAACCCCTCTACCTGGAGTTCCCGCTGGAACGATTTCCGGATCACATCCTCGTCATCAACAAAAAGAATAGATGGTGTGGCCGTGAGTTGTGTGTCCATTGTGGATCAATCCTCCGTTGGTCGAAAGCTTTCGCGAGAAAGGCCGGCATCGGCCAGCCGGGGCGAAACCGAACCAACCTCACCCGCATCTTTTTTCCCCTTGATGGGCAGCACGACCGTAAAGGTGGCGCCTTCCCCCGGCCGGCTGTTCACTCGTATTTCCCCCCCATGATTGTTTACGATCCCATAACTGACCGACAAGCCCAGCCCGGTCCCCTTGACGGCAGGCTTGGTGGTGTAGAACGGCTGAAAGATCCGCTCCATGTCCTCAGGCTGGATGCCGACGCCGGTATCCTTGATGGCCACGGCCACCCGGTCGGCGCCCTCCAATCGGGTGCTGACCGTGATCACCCCGCCGGGAAGGTGGCAGGCATCGGCGGCATTGGTCAGCAGGTTGAGCAACACCTGCTTGATCTGGTCGGGTACCGCCAGAATCCGTGGCAACCCTTGGGCGTAGTCGCATTTCACGGTGATCCGCTTGCCCTTGAAATCATTCTTATGCAGCAGCAGCAAGGCGTCGAGCGACTTGTGCACATCCATCGGCGACATCTGCCCGGAGGAGGGCCGGTTGAAATCCTGGAGACTGCGGATCAGGTCCTTGATCCGGTCGCCCTCGCCAATGGCCGCATCCAGCAAGGCTTTGTCTTCTTCCTCCAGGATGGCCCTTTTCTTCAGCCCCTTGAGGATGGAAAGGATGGCTTGCAGGGGGTTGTTAAATTCATGGGAGATGGAGGCGGAAAGCTTGCCGATGGCCGAAAGCTTTTCCGCATGCAGATACTGCTTTTGCGTTTCCTGCAACTCCAGGGTGCGCTGCTCGACCCGCCGCTCCAGCTCTTCGTTGACGGATTCAAGCTGTAGTTGCGCCTGTTTGAGGGTGGAAATATCGCGGATAACGCCGACGACCTTGTGAAACCGTCCCTCGCGATAGTCAAAGGGATGCACGGAAATAATCGCGGGAAAGCGTTCTCCCGATCTGCGGAACAAATACATGTCAAACGACTGCATGGCCTCGCCCCGGCTGAGGTTCTCCACCCTGGCTGGCATTAGCCCAAGCAGCTCAGGGGGATAGATCAGGGTGATCGATTTGCCGACCGCCTCATCCTGCCGCCAGCCGAACAGGTTTTCCGCCCCGGAATTGAAAATTCTTATGCGAGCATCATTCTCGATCAAATCACAGACGATCAGGCCGACACTGTCAAGCGCCTTGTAGATGGAGGCCAGACTTTCGGCCTGCTCTTTCAGTAGGACATTGGCAGCCTCCTGCTCCAAGTGCCGCTGACGCTCGCTCTCCCGCAAGGCCTGTTCCATTTGTTTCTGGGCGGTAATGTTGCTCAGGGCGATCCGGTACAGATCCGGGCCTTCATCCTGCCGGAGGCCGGTGATCGCCAGCTGCGCCCAAAAGACCGTGCCGTCCTGCCGGACCATCCGCGCCTCGCACATATACGGTTCGCATTGGCAGCCACCCTGTTTGCAGTGCAGATAAAAAGAATCCTGATCCTTCTTATACAGAAAAGGCGCCAGGTGCCGATTGTTTAACTTGCACCGGGAAACACCGAGAAAATTCGCGGCCGTAAGATTGGCCTCCAGGATCACTCCCTTGTCTGAAAGGGTGAGGTAGCCCACCGGGGCCAGATCATAGAGGTCGAAGTACCGCGCCCGGGTGCCCTCCAGTTCGGCATGCGCCCGCCGAAGTTCCTCGTTCTGCATTTCGAGCTGAATCTGATGGACCCGCAATTCATGGAACAGCCGCTCGACTTCTTTGCCGGACAGCGCCTCGAAATTTTCCGGCAGAAGCTGTTCTTCCCGGACCTTCGCTTCGGCCCGGCGGCGCATATCGGCGGCGTGCTTGCGATGGGCATCGTTTATGTTCATGAGGATAGCCTCGCCTTGCTCTTGCTGTTTTCCTCGCGTTCCGTGGTCGCTATGGCATAGATCCGCCCATCTTTATCCACCAGGGCGGTGGCGGTGACGCTCACTTCAACCACGCCGCCATCTTTGGCGATTCTTTGGGTGCGATACGGCTCCAGCACTTCTGTCCGGATCAATTTTTGCATTTTGACCAAGGCTTCCTCCTTGAGAGCGTCAGGAATAAGATCGCGAAAATGCATTGTCAAAGCCTCGGATTCGCTCCAGCCGTACATCCGTGCCGCCGAGGGGTTCCAGGCCATGATCCGCCCCTCGAGATCCTGCACTGTGATGGCATCGCGGGCGTCATGGACGACCACCGCCAGGCGTCGCTGTTCGTCCTGCGCCGTTTTCAGCTCGGTGGTATCGACAAAGGTAATTACCGCGCCCTCAATCACATTCTCAAGGGTGCGATAGGGCTGGATACGCATAGTGTACCACCTGCCCTCGGTGGTCCGCACTTCAATCTCGCGCGGCACCAGAGTATGCAACACCTCCAACACATCCTCCACCAGCCGGCTATAACCCACCATGTTGGACACGAGATGCCCAACCGGGCGACCGATATCGCTGGCAATCAGGTTGATGAGCTGAGTGGCGGCGGGCGTGAACCGCAGGATGCGCAATTGATGGTCGACAAAGACGGTGCCGATGCCGGTGCCGGCCAACAGGTTGTTCATGTCGTTGTTGGCCCGGGACAGGTCCGCCACCTTGGTCTGCAGTTCGGCGTTGACCGTGGCCAGTTCCTCGTTAACCGACTGCAACTCCTCTTTCGAGGTTTCCAGCTCCTCGTTGGTCGATTGCAGCTCTTCGTTGATCGACTGCATCTCCTCGTTCGAGGATTTCAGCTCTTCGTTCGACACCTCCATTTCTTCGTTGGCGGCTTGCAGGTATTCTTCCTTGGCCAGCAATTCCCGCCTAAGGGCTTCGATGCGGGCGTCGGCCTCCGGTCCTGCCCCACCGGCATGTACATCCCCCTGAACAGTTGCCCAACCCCGCGGTTCGACTGCCGCAGGCGGTGTTTCCTGAAGAATAACCAGGAACAGCGGTTCCCCTTGCGGCTGGGCGGTGTCGGCCTTCACCGGCCTGACGGTAAGATTGACCGCGGTAAAGTCCCCGTTGGTTTTTACCCGCAGATTAGAGTGCCGCACCGTGTTCTTTTCCTCGGCAGCCTTGTGCAGGGCGGTGGTCAAGTCGTATCGCAACCCCTCGCGGGCCATGCGGAGGATATTATTGATCCCGGCCTCGCCAGGAGTCGGCTCGAGATACATCCCGGTGCGGCCATGCAGGTAGAGAATGTCGCCCAACCGGTTCACCAGGACCGCCGCCAGGGCAATCTCTTGCAACAGCGCCTGCTCCGTCACCTCCCGAAGCGGCACTTTTACGGGCCTCACTCGCGGTTCGGTGGCCTGCGGATATTCTTTGAGCCGCGTCACCGGAGGTACAAATTTATTCAGGGTTCCGCTCCGGGTAGTGTGCGCATCGCCCTTGCGCTGATACACTTTCAATTTGCGGTCCAGGGGGACAAAGAGGTCGCTGCAATCCCCCACGGTTTCCGAGGTGCCCAAAAAGAGAAACCCGCCCGGATTCAAGGCGTAATGAAAGAGGAGGATCAGCTTCTTCTGCAGCTCGCCGCCCAAGTAAATCAAGAGATTGCGGCAACTGATGAGGTCGAGCTTGGAAAAGGGCGGATCCTTGATTACGTCCTGTTCGGAAAAGATGAGCATGTCCCGGATATTTTTGTGAACACGATAGGTGGCGCCATCGGGCTCACTGGTAAAGAAACGTGCCAGCCGCTCGGCCGCGATATCGGCGGCGACGCTGGCCGGATACCGTCCGGTCCGCGCGCTGGCAACGGACCGGCTGTCAATGTCGGTGGCGAAAATCTGGATATTGAACGGCTGTTGCACCTTTTCCAGATATTCCTGGAGGAGGATGGCGATACTGTAGGCTTCCTCGCCGGTGGAACAGCCGGGAGCCCACACGCGGATCGTCGCGCCGGGGGGTTTATTGGCAAAGAGCCGGGGCACGACCTGTTGCGCAAGGACTTCGAAGGCATCCGGGTCGCGGAAAAAATTGGTCACCCCGATCAAGAGGTCGCGAAACAGGGCCTCGATCTCCGCCGGGGTTTGCTGGAGAAACTTGACATAGCCATCCATCGTTTCGATCTGGTGAATGGCCATCCGCCGTTCGATGCGCCGGTGAATGGTGCTGGGCTTGTACTGGGAAAAATCGTGGCCGGGCTGTGCGCGCAGGAGAATGAAAATTTTCTGCAACGCATTTTCAGAATGCATCGTCTGCCCGGTGGCTGGACTGAAGGGTTTGCTGAAGGCGTGGGCCATGTAGGCCTTGAGCTGGGCCGGCATCGCGGCGGGCTCCAGCTGGTAATCCACCAGCCCCGTGGCAATGGCGCTGCAGGGCATGCTGTCGTATTCAGTGGATTCGGGGGTCTGGGCGATAACCATGCCGCCCTCCGCCTTGATCGCCCTGATCCCCTGAGTGCCGTCATGGCAGGTGCCGGAAAGGATGATGCCGATGGCGCGTTCGCGTTGATCCTGCGCCAGGGAGCGGAAGAAAAAATCGATGGGGAGGCGCTGGCCGCGGGGCGCCGAGGGCTCCATCAGCTGCAGCCTGCCGTTCAACAGGGCCATGTCCCGGTTGGGCGGAATGATATAGATGCAGTTGGGCTGCACCCGCATTCCATCCTCGACTTCACAAACCTGCATGTGCGTGTAGCGCCGGATAAGGTCAGTCAGGATGCTTTTGTGATCCGGCGCCAAGTGCTGCACCAGCACAAAGGCCATGCCGGGATCAGCGTCCTCGGGCAGACCGGAGAAGAAGGCTTCAAAGGCGGCAAGGCCACCGGCGGAAGCGCCGATGCCGACCACGGGAAAAGGCGGTTCCAGGGGCGCACCCGGCTGAGCGGATCGCGGCTTTCCGGTTCTTTTTCCACTTTCTTTCTTCGTGCCGGTCATGGTGCGCTTTCCCCTGGAGAACAAAGGATAAATGCAGTGATCGTTATCGGCTCCGGTCCATCAACCCCGATTTTAAGCTGACACTACAGTTGCATCTTTTTCAACAAAAAGATGCGGCTGTTCCCTTGGCTTTCGGCCAATGCGAGTCAAGAGTGGCCCTCATCGAATTATTCAGGATGGTGACAGGCTCAACACAGAAAGAATACGCCTTTTGGCTCCAGGAACCAGCATTTCAGGCCGCAAACGAATCGCTGGCTTCCAACGAATGCAGCCACTTGGGGGTGGGCAAGATTTTTCAGATCGCGTATCATAGGCCCGCGGGTGCAGACCGGAAGGCCCGGATAATCGAACCAAACCATCAATGAGGAAAACACTATGTTAACCATAAAGGATAATGCAGTCATCGTGGACAAGCACACAACCAAACTGGTGGGCTTTCGCCTGGAAGACACGGTCCGAGCCCCGGCGATCATCGTCTTCGTCGACGAGGACAAGCCCCAACTGCTGCCGATACGGCAGGGAGAAACCGCGCCGGTCAAGGTCCGCTCCCGCAACATGGAAGTGGACATCCAAATCATCACCTACGATGAAATCAACGCCTTCCTCTCCCCGTCGTAACATCAATGGTGCGCCGTTGGGTTCATGGCCGGCGGCGCATTGCCACTCGTTTCAGCCGCCAACACCCGCAAGACCGCCACGAAATGCCGGACCTCTCCTGGCGTTTCCCTTCTTGCTGCCCGTTGGGTGTTCTCCGTCTTCAATCAACCAGCAAAGCGCTTCCTGCTCGGTTTTCCCGTTTGCACGGGGGAAGAATAACCGTACAATTGCTTAAGCCATGCTTGTCGTAGAAACAAAGAGATATTGAGCAGGAGATCGTGATGAACGCCGTACCCCAAGCCTTTTCCCGATGGTTGATTACCGTCTTGGCGGTGGTCTTGATTGTCCTGTTGGCAGGAGGCGCCTGGTTGTACCACGCCGAGCAAACAGCCGGGCAGCAGCAGGCCGAAAAAGAGCTCGCCGCCATCGCACGACTGAAAATCGATCAAATCGTCAACTGGCGCGATGAGCGTTTGGGCGATGCCGCCTTGCTCATGGAAAGCCCGTTTCTGGCCAAGGCCGTGGCCCGTTTCTTCGCCGGCCCGGATGAGGAAACCTCTACGGAACTGCGCAGTTTCTTTCACAGCCTGCACACCCACTACCATTACGCGGACGTCCTCCTGGTGGATCCTCAAGGGCAAGTACGCCTCAGCCTGCACACAAAGGTTCACAACGGCAGCTTCAAGGCCGCCTTGCCTGGCGTATTCCGCGAGCGCAAACCAATCTTCACCGATCTGCACACCGAGGCACGGGAATCCGAGCCCCATATCAGCGTCATCGCCCCCCTCTTTGCCCATTCCGGACCGACCGCGCCACCGCTCGGCGCCATCATCCTGATCAGCAATGCCAGCAAGTTCCTCTACCCCCTGATCCAGTCCTGGCCGACGCCGAGCACGACCGCGGAAACACTGCTGGTCCGGCGCGACGGCGACTCGGTTCTGTTCCTGAACGATTTGCGGCATCATCGGGATGCGGCGCTCAAGCTGCGCATCCCGCTCAGCGCAAACGAGGTGCCTGCCGTCAAGGCTGTGCTGGGCCAGAAAGGGTATGTTAAAGGCACGGATTACCGGGGCGTGGCGTCCGTGGCTGTCGTTCTGCCCGTCCCGGATTCGCCCTGGTTCATCGTGGCCAAGGATGACACGGCGGCAGTCTTTGCCGGATGGCACGCCCGCGCGACGTTGATTCTGGCCCTCCTGTCCGTGCTTGCCGGCGGCTTGGTGGCGGTCAGCCTGTTCCTTTGGCAGCGCAAACAAAAACACCATTACCGGGAACTCTACAGCATCGAAACCAAACTGCGCGCCACTATCGAAAGCCACAGCATCACCTTGCAGGCCGTCGGCGACGGCATTATCGCCACCGATGCCCAAGGGCGGGTCGAACTGCTCAACCCGGTCGCCGAAGCGCTCACCGGCTGGAGCCAGGAAGAGGCGCAGGGCAAACCGCTGGAAGAGGTTTTCCCGATCATCAATGAAGAGACCCGGCAGAAGACGGCGAATCCGGTGGCCAAGGTTCTGGCCGAAGGGTTGGTGGTAGGCCTGGCCAACCATACCCTGCTCATCGCCAAAAACGGAATCGAACGGCCCATCGCCGATTCGGCGGCCCCCATCCGCGACGCTCAGGGGGAGATCCTCGGGGTGGTGCTGGTCTTCCGCGACCAGACCGTTGAACGCCGGGCGCATCGCCTGATCCAGACGCGGTTGACCCTGATGGAATATGCCTTGACCCACAGCCTGGACGAGTTGCTGATCAAGGCCCTGGATGCCATCGGCGGCCTGGTGGGCAGCCCAATCGGCTTTTATCATCTTGTCGATACCGGCCAGCATTCAATTTCCCTGCAGCAATGGTCCACCCTTACCCTGCAGCAATTCTGCCGGGTCGGGGACAAGGGGATGCATTACGGGATCGATCAGGCTGGGGTGTGGGCCGATTGCATTCGCGAGGGCAAGCCGATCATCCACAACGACTACGCCTCGCTACCGCACAAAAAAGGCTTGCCCGAAGGACACGCCACAGTGATCCGCGAACTGGCCGTTCCGGTGATCAGAGCCGGCAAGGTGGTGGCCATCCTGGGAGTGGGCAACAAACCGGCGGAGTACACGGAACAGGATATCGAGGTTGTTGACTACCTGGCCGACGTGACCTGGTCTCTGGTCGAGCAGAAACGAACCGATGAAAAACTGCACGCCAATGAACAGCGCTACCGGAATTTGTATGAGAACATGATCGACGCCTTTGTGATCACCGATATCAATGGCCATCTCCGGGAGTGGAACAACGCCTACCGCTCGATGCTGGGCTACAGTGACGAAGAACTCGGGACCCTGAGCTATTTAGACCTGACGCCGCCAAAATGGCATGCCGCTGAAAAGAACATCGTCACCGAGCAGGTCTTTGCCCACGGGAGTTCCCCCTTGTACGAGAAAGAATATCAGCGTAAGGACGGGACCATATTTCCGGTCGAATTGCGAACCTTTCTCCTAGTCGACCAGGAGGGCAAGCCGGAAGGCATGTCGGCTATTGTGCGGGACATTTCGGAGCGTAAATGGGCGGAGAAAGAGCGGGATACATTGCAGTCGCAGTTGACCCAGGCCCAAAAGATGGAATCGGTGGGCCGGTTGGCGGGCGGGGTGGCCCACGACTTCAACAACATGCTCAGCGTCATCATCGGATATGCGGAACTGGCCCTGGGCAGGGTCGACCCGGCTGATCCGCTTCATCACGATCTCCAGCAAATATTCGATGCCGGCAACCGTTCCGCCGACATTACCCGGCAACTGCTGGCCTTTGCCCGCAAACAGACCATCGCCCCCAAGGTGCTTGACCTCAACGAAACGGTGGAAGGCATGCTCAAGATGCTGCGGCGCCTGATCGGCGAGGACATCAACCTGGCATGGTTGCCGGGCACGGCCCTGGGGCCGGTCATGATCGATCCATCACAAATGGATCAGCTCCTGGCCAATCTCTGCGTCAATTCCCGTGATGCTATCGACGGCGTGGGCAAAATAACCATTGAAACCGGAAAGGTAACCTTTGACGCCGCTTACTGCGCCGATCATCCGGGTTTTCTCCCCGGCAACTTCGTCCGCCTGGCCGTCAGCGACGATGGCTGCGGCATGGATCACAACACTATGGCCAACCTGTTTGAGCCTTTTTTCACCACCAAGAAAGTGGGCGAAGGCACCGGCCTGGGATTGGCCACGGTCTATGGCATCGTCAAGCAAAACAACGGTTTTATCAATGTGTACAGCGAGCCGGGCCAGGGGACGACCTTCAAGATCTACCTGCCGGTTCATACAGACGGAGCCGAGGCGATCGAAACGAAAAGCACCGGAGAAATGACAACCGGGCATGGCGAGACCATCCTGATCGTCGAGGATGAGACGGCGATTCTCGAGCTGGCCCGAACCATGCTGGAGATGTTGGGCTATACCGTGCTGACCGCGAACACACCGGGCAAAGCCCTGCAATTGGCCAAGGCGCATGCCGGCGAGATCCATCTCTTGATCACCGACGTTGTCATGCCCGAGATGAACGGCCGGGTGCTGGCGGACCAGCTCCATGCCCTCTACCCGGACCTTAAAACCCTGTTCATGTCCGGGTACACCGCCAATGTGATCGCCCATCGGGGCATCCTAGACGAGGGGGTTCGCTTCATGCACAAGCCGTTCTCCAAACAGGACCTCGCGGCCAAGGTGCGAGAAGCTTTAACGGCGGATGGTTCGTTGAGGCCCTTCAACAGCTAACGCTTCATTGCAGGAACAGCTGAGCCTGCTGCAAAAAGAGGTGAATTGCCCGGGGCAGTCAAGCTGACCAACAGTCCTGTTCGCCAAACCTTTTGGCAGTGGACAATACGCAGCATGCCTGACCTTTGACCAAAAGTCAGGCCTACGCAAGGACCTCGCGCACCTTGGCGCTTAAATCTCGGGCCGAGAAGGGTTTTTCGATGAAATGGAATCCCGCATCGAGCACACCGTGGCGGGCGATGATATCCGCGGTGTACCCTGACATATAGAGCCCTCGGAGCCCCGGACGCAATCGGGTGATCTGTTCCATCAGGTCGCGGCCGTTCATTTCCGGCATAACCACATCGGTCACCAAAAGGTGAACCGGCCCTTCATGATTCCGGGCAAGTTCCAGGGCTAAGGTTGGGGTGAGCGCGCCAAGGATTTTGTACCCTTGCCGCTCGAGAATGGAACTGGCGAGGTCGAGAATGGCGGGTTCATCTTCACAGATGAGGATGGTTTCGTTGCCTGAGATTGTATCGTTCCTGTCCGGCAGCATACTTTCCTCAAAAGTGGGCTCCACCCGGGGCAGATAGATCCGGAAAGTCGTCCCTTGGCCCGGTTCGCTGTAGACCGAAACATACCCTTCATTTTGACGGATGATGCCGTAGACCGTCGCCAGCCCCAGACCGGTTCCACTCCCCTCGCCCTTGGTGGTGAAAAAAGGCTCGAAAATTTGGGCCAGGGTGTCCTTGTCCATGCCGCAGCCGTTATCACTCACCGCCAGGCGGACATAATCTCCGGGAACCATCTCCAGTCGGCCGGCACAGGCAGCGTCATCCATGACCACGTTTTCTGTGGTCATCACCAGATGGCCGTAATTGTCAGGGATGGCGTCACGGGCATTGACCGCCAGGTTGGCCAGGATTTGGCCGACCTGGGTCGTGTCCATCTTCACTGGCCAGAGATCGGGGCCAGGTTTCCAAACCAGCCGGATATTTTCGCCGATCAGCCGTTCGAGCATTTTCAAGGTCCCGCTGATCGTCTCATTGAGATCAAGGATCCGGGGCGAAATCACCTGTTTGCGGGCAAAAGCGAGCAACTGCCGGGTCAGTTCGGCAGAATGGAGGGCGGCACGATGGACCTCGGCAAGCCGCTTACTCTGCGGATGGGCTTCCCCGAGTTCCGCCAGGATCATCTCGGTGTAGCTGCAAATCACGGTGAGCATGTTATTGAAGTCGTGCGCCACCCCGCCGGCAAGCCTGCCGACCGTATCCATTTTCTGGGCCTGATGGAGCTGCTCCTCCAATTTTTTCTGTTCCTCCTCGGCCTGATGGCGGTCGGTAATGTCGCGGCTGACCCCACGATAGCCGAGAAAGCATTCTCTCTGGTTAAAAACCGGGGTCGCGCTCGACTCGAGCAGCACCAGGCCGCCATTCCTGCGACTGACAGCTTTGCGGAGCTGATTGCATGGCTGCTGCCTGGCGAGCGTGCCAAGAAATGCAGCAACAGAAGCCTTCGCTTCATCGTTCTCCACTTGGAGGATATCCTCCCATGACCTGCCGACAATTTCTTCCGGATCATACCCCAGGATGTCGATGATCCGGCTGCTGACAAAGGTAAAGCGATGGTCGGGCCCGGTCTCCCAGATCAGATCGTGGATGCTCTCGACCAAATTGCTGTACCGCCGGGCGCTCTCGGCCCGGGCGCTCTCGATGGCCCTGCGTCTCGTCTGGTCACGAAACACCAGAACTGCACCGGTAATCCCACCGTATTCACCACAGATTGGTGACCAGCTATCGGTCACCGGCCGCCGTCGCCCCTCCCGATCCGCCAGCAAGGCATGATAGCTCGCCGCCACGACCTCTCCCGAAACCAGAACCCGCGTCAACGGCAAATCCTGGGGTTCGCCCCTCTCTTCTCCGAAAAGCTGAAACACGTCCGCTAGAGGCTGGCCAAGAGCCTCCTCCTCTCGCCAACCGGTCAACCGTTCGGCCTCCGGGTTCATCCGGGTGACCAATCCATCCCGGTCAACGGAAAGAACGCCGTCACCGATACCATAAAGAGTGGCGCGGATCTCCTTTCTCGACTTGCCGTGCTCCTGCTCCGCCCGGAGCAAGGCCTCGGAGAGATTTTTCTGCCGGGAGACAGCGGCCAGTCTGGCAATGACGGCCGTCATGCCTATTGCCATGGCGACCAGCAGAACGATACTGCCCCCATTGAGGATGACGCCGGCAAGGATCGGGTTGAGGTCCATCTTAGTCACCATCTGCCAAGGGGTTCCTGGAATGGTACGGATGTCGGCAAGGATCTGTTCACCACGGTAATCCTTGCCCACTACCCTTCCGGACTGCCCAAGGATGGCGGTTACCGCCGGGGCGTCTTCCGGGGACAGGCCGATGGCGAAACTCAACGGGGGGACCTCTTTATGGCGGAGCGGCGAAAGTAGGCTGACGCCGTCCACCTCTTTCCGGACAAGGAAACTCTCGGCATTTTCGTGAGGGACCGGCCAATTCTGTACCAGGGGAAAGATATCCCTGGCCGGGTCGGCCACGAGGATAAGAACGGCGGCCGCTCGATTGTCCTCGCCGAGGACCGGTACGGCGACATTGAGATGGAGCATCCTGCAGGTCTGGCACGAGTAAGTATCCAAAACCGGCTGCTGTGCGGACAAGGCCTGGTGCAGCAGCAACCGTTCTTCTTTTTCAAGGCTGTTGCTTCTGTTTATAAGTGTAACAAGAATCCGGCCCTCAATATCGGCCAGGATCAGGTTATGGTAGCCTTCGTTTTCGCGAAACACCTTCAAGCGGTCGGCAATACGATCAAGCACCTTTGGATCTGAAGTCCGCTGCCATTCGATGGCCATGGTCTGGATCAGGCCGGAGGAATGCATCCGCGCATCGGCAAACCGTTCCTCACGCCAGGCAAGCAACTGGTCCGTCTTCAAGCGGGCAATGGTTTCCAAATGTTCATAGTGTTCATCCTGGCTCGCGATAATTCCCCTTTGAATGAACCAGTAACCTCCTAGAGCCAGGCAGAGAGCGGCGAGGACGGCCATCAGAGGAAAAAGCAGGCGCGGAGAACCTGTAATGGGGCGCGGGAAGGTCATTCTGCTCCTCCAGCCAATCGGTTCGATTGCCTATTGTGGACAAAAAGGGCGCGAAGGGCTTTGCCGAGAGCCTCGAGATCACGCTCCAGGAAAAAGATCCTCCTGGGCAGGTTGGTCAACAGATTCCGGGTACACATATCCTGGTCACCATCAAGGACCAGCATGACCTGGAAGAGGGTAAATTCATTGCGCAGAGTTTCGAGCGCAGCCAGCTCACCAGCATCGGCGGCAAAGAGGACGAAGGGGTCATTGCTCCGCATTTTCAGGCAATGGACCGAGGTGAATTCCGACCCAGCCGGCAGGACCACAACCCTGCCCGGGAACTCAAGCCGCAGGAGATACTCAACCACTCTTTGGCTGCCTTCCGATTCTTTCGTGCTGTAAAAAAATAGGTTTTCCATGGTCTCCTTCCTGCGGGTCGCCGACGAACTGCGCCGGCGGATCGCGTGTTCGTTCCTAGAGGTCTTAAAGCAGGAAGCATACCAGGAGAACGAAGAAGCCCTATTCTTATTTTTTAATACAATACAAGATGTTATCGTTAAAAACCAAGTCGGCTGGTTCCTGAAAAAGCCTGCACCTTTCTGTATTGCTTGCGCCTCTTGCAAAATGTCTAGTTCCGACAGCGTCGGCCGGAGGCTAAAAAAAGCGAACCGTTTTTTCCTGTCATTTCGAGTGATAGGAAGAAATCTCGTCACCAACCACGGAAAATTTCTCGCTGAGGTCGAAATGATACGACAAGCAGATATTCTTTTTATAAAAGGCTCGCTTATCCATTAATGTGGACAACTGTCTACATTTATAGACAAGGCGACCAAAAACATGAAACCTTCGTCAGCCACCGGACTCACGCTCTAGCGGACCAAACAGGTTCATTTTTAATCATTTTATTTCAAAACGTTACACGCTCGAACTACTTCTTGCCCCGTTATCCGCTCATTTTCTTTTAATCCATTTTTTCACCAGAAAAGCCCACGCCTTCTTTATCCGTCTACTTTTCTAGACAACGAAGAACCAACCCCCCTGACTCTTGGCATCAATAACTCCGTGAACGTCCATATATCCTGGCTCCACGCCCTTCCAAGTAATGCCTACCAATGTGGCACGAAATCTGCTGTGCCTTGTAACTCAAAGACACTCCCTACGGTTTACGGGAGATTATCAACCAATCCCAGCCCACAGGTAATGGTCCATGGCAAGCGAAGACGATGAAATCCTCCTAGCGTTTATCGAAGAATCCATTGAGCACCTCGCGGATATCGAAAACGACCTGCTCGCCATTGAAAAAAGGGGGCCGGACATCGACGAAGAACAGGTCAACAAGGTGTTCCGTGCCGCCCATTCCATCAAGGGAGGGGCCGGTTTCATGGCTCTGACCGTGATCCAGGACCTTGCCCATGCGGCCGAAAATGTCCTTGGCCTCATCCGGAGCAGGAAACTGAATCCCACCCCGCAGGTGGTCAACGCCCTGCTCCTTGCCGCCGACAAATTGCACCAATTGTTGACCAATATCGACGACAGCAAGGATGCCGATATCAGCGCGCACCTCACCACTCTCAATGCCATCGCCGCAGGAGAACAGTCATTGAAAACTGATACCGGACAATCGGCGTCCGAGGCACCCCCGGAGCCATGGTCTCTGTTTTCCTCTCCGGTGGATGTGGACACGCCACCGCTCCCGGAAACAACGCAGGAATCCTCCCCAATTCGTGCAGCCGGCTCTCCGGTCCTGGAGGCCCAGTCGCATCCGGCCATGGCCGAAACCAGCATCCGCGTTTCGGTCAGCCTGCTTGACCAGCTGATGAATCTGGCCGGAGAACTGGTCCTGTCCCGCAACCAGTTGCTCCAGACTATCAGCTCGGGTGCGGCTCACGAGGCCGAGGCGGTCGGCCAGCGCATCGACCTGGTGACCTCCGAACTCCAGGGGGCCATCATGCTTACCCGGATGCAACCCATCGGCAACGTACTGGGCAAATTTCCCCGAGTGGTTCGCGATCTGGCCAAGAAACTGGGCAAGGAGGTGGAACTCACCCTGATCGGCAAGGAGGTCGAGCTCGACAAGACCATCATCGAAGCGATTAGCGATCCGCTCACCCACCTGGTGCGCAATAGTGTGGACCACGGCATCGAATCACCTGGCGAGCGACGCACGCACGGCAAGGACTCCCGCGGCTCCATTGTTCTCAAGGCCTATCATGCCGCCGGCCAGGTGGTTATCGAGATCAGTGACGACGGCCGGGGTATCGATGGAGATCAATTGGCGACCGCCGCCGTGACCAAGGGATTGATCTCTGCCGAGCAAGCCAAGCTGATGTCGGCCAAGGAACGGATTAACCTCATCCTCCTCCCCGGCTTTTCAACCGCTCCCAAGGTCACCGATGTGTCCGGCCGCGGGGTCGGCATGGACGTAGTCAAGACCAACCTCGACCAACTGGGCGGCACCATCGAAATCGATTCCGTGGTCGGCAAGGGGACCAGCATCTCGATCAAACTGCCGCTCACCCTGGCGATCATCCCCTGTCAAATCATCATGACTGGCGACGAGCGCTATGCCATTCCCCAGGTCAACCTCGAAGAGCTGTTACGCATTCCCGCCGCCCAGATCAAGGAGCGGGTCGAACGGGTGGGAGACGCTGAGGTGGTCCGTTTGCGCGGCACCCTCCTGCCGCTGATCCGCATGGCTGATGTGCTGGGCATTGAGCGGACCTATTACGACCAGGATCAGGAACGCATACGGACCGACCGCCGCCGCAACATTGCCGACCGCCGTTCGCGAACCTCGCCGCTCTTTACCGAATCCTCCGAGGGCACCACCGAAACCGCCATCACAACCGATCATCGCGAGCCCACACCGGATCGCCGCCAGAGTCCGGCCAGCGCCCTTAATGTGGTGGTCGTTTCCGCCGGCGTCCTCAAATACGGCCTGATTGTCGACCGCCTGCTTGATTCCGAGGAAATCGTCATCAAGCCGCTCGGCCGCCACCTCCAGAATTGCCAGGGATATGCTGGGGCAACTATCATGGGGGATGGCCGCATCGCCCTGATCCTCGATGTCGCCAACCTGGCCCGCATGTCCGGACTGACCTCGCTCGACGGCTCAAGACGGGCTGGCGAGCTGGCCAGGGAAAACCTCCTCAGAACACAAGACCTCCAGGCACTTCTGACCTTCCGCAGTTCCCTGGAAGAACAGTTCGCCGTTCCCCTCAGCCTGGTGGAACGGGTCGAGAAAATCAAACACTCCGAAATCGAGAGCATCGGTGGCCGCCGCGTCCTCCAGTACCGGGGAGGCAGCCTGCCGCTGGTCTGTGTCGACGATGTTGCCTCGGTCTATCCCCTGGCCGATCAGGAGAATCTCCTGGTCATTGTTTTCCGCCTGACGGGCAGGGACGTCGGCCTATTGGCCAGTGGCCCGGTTGACGCCATCGAGGTTTCCACTGATATCGACGCCACCACCCTCAAGCAGACCGGCATCATGGGATCGGCCATTATCAACGGCAAGACCACCATGCTGGTCGATATCTTCGAGTTGATCCAGAACCTCCATCCTGAATGGTTTACAGAGGCTGCATCCGCTGGAACAGATGAGGACAACCAACCCACGGTCCTTATCGTCGACGACTCCGTCTTTTACCGCAATCAGGTGCGAAGCTCTCTCGAGCAGGCCGGGTTCCGGATTCTGGAAGGGGTCGACGGCATCGACGCCCTCCAGGTACTGGAAGCGAACATCGAGACCATCGGCATGGTAGTCACTGACATCGAGATGCCCAATATGGACGGCTTTGAGCTGACGCGCCGGATCAAAGACTCGCCGCACTTCAACCATCTGCCGGTCATCGCCCTGACCACACGGGCCGCCGAGGAGGATGTGGTCAGGGGCAAGGCAGCCGGGGTGGAAGAATACCACATCAAGCTCGACCGCGAACGGCTGGTGGAGTGCGTCCGCCGCTACACCAGCATAACAGCGGCCGCATAGGATACGCGTACTTTTCAAGGAGCAGCAATGGCAACAGCACCACAACACCAAGACACCCTGACGGAACTGGCCACCTTTCTGGTGGGCGAGGCCCTCTGCGGCATGGAGATCCGGCAGATCCAGGAGATCAATAAACTGCCCCAAATGACCCGGGTGCCACAGGCGCCGGCGGATGTGCTCGGTATCCTCAACCTTCGTGGTCAAATCGTCACGGTCATCGACCTGGCTCGTCGTCTGGGACTGGGTGCAACCGAGCCAACACCCCAGGCGCGGATCATCATCGTCAACACCCCCGGGGGCAAGGTCGGCATCCTGGTCAGCCGAATCAGCGATGTGGTCGCCGTCGATCTCCTCCACAAGGAGGCCTCGCCCGCCAACATGCGCGGCATCCAGGGCCGCTTTTTCAGCGGAGTCTGCAAGCTGGAGAACGGTCTGGTTGGTCTCCTCAACATCGAGCGGGTGCTCGGTCATGAAGAAAACTGAAGCGGCCCAAACCATTCACCCTCCGGTTTGCCGGACCGTTTGCCAAAGGAGAGCTCAGACGTGGGCATAGAGCGCCAGAAAACCCCCACTTCCGTCATGCGCGCCAGCGTCCAGTTGTTCCTGGTCATCTTCATGCTGACCGGCGCGATTCTGAGCGGGGTTATCATGGCTTTTTATCGTACCGAAACCAGCACCCGCATCGAAAGCCTGAAAAAACAGGAACAGTTCGCTGTCACCCTGCAAGGTGCGGCGATCAGCGATATTTTTACCGCCATTACCGGTGACCTTTTATTCTTCAGCCGGCAAAACGAACTCAGTGCCTACCTCAACACCGGCAACGTTACCCTGCTTGAGACCATCGGCGCTGAATATCTCGTTGCTTCCGAACGCAAACGGATCTACGACCAGATCCGTTTCCTGGACAACGACGGCATGGAACGGGTCAGGGTAAACTATAATCAGGGCAAGCCACTCTTGGTTCCCGGCCCGAAACTGCAATCCAAAAAGAACCGCTACTATTTCGAAGACTGCTATAAACTCGGCAAGGATGAAATATTCATTTCCCCCTTTGATCTCAATATCGAACAGGACAAAATCGAACAGCCGTTCAAACCGATGCTCCGGCTGGGAACCCCGGTTTTCGATACCGCCAACCGCAAGCGGGGCATTGTTCTCGTCAACTATTACGGCAACGACCTGTTGGACCGGTTGCTGACCTCCGAGCAGGTCAGCGAGGGCAAGACCATGCTGCTCAACTCCGAGGGGTATTGGTTGCTCAGCCCAAACCCAGAGCAGACATGGGGGTTCATGTTCCGGGACAGTGAACGGACCCTGGCAGCGGTCGATCCGGCAGCCTGGAAACAGATCCTGCTCAGCGATAGCGGCCAATTCGAAACCGCCCAGGGGCTCTACACCTTTCTCACCATCTCCCCACTCACAGCAGCGTTCCGGTCCAGTACCGGATCGGGGGAGGCCTTTGGCCGCAGCACCGGCGACATCAAGCACGATGCCTATCACTGGCGCCTGGTTTCCTTTGTTTCCACCGAAGACCTGGCCACGATGGTTGACCTGTTCCGGGTTAAATACTTCTCGGTCGGCGCCGGCATCTTCCTCCTCATTGCCACCGGGGCCTGGATCACAGCCTTCGCGGTCAGCAAACGGCGCCTGTATCAGGCCCAGTTGCAGGCCTTAGCCCTGTTCGATTCCCTGACCGGATTACCCAACAGAACCCTGTTCTTTGACCGGCTCGCCATGACGGCCGCCCACAGCCGCAGATACCAAACCCGTTTCGGCCTGCTCTATATCGATCTCGATGGTTTCAAGCAGGTCAACGACACCCTGGGCCACGCCGCCGGTGATCAACTGCTCAAAGTGTTTGGCAACATTCTCCTCGACAATTGCCGGAAATCGGACACGGTGGCCCGCCTGGGTGGAGACGAATTCGCCGTCATTTTTACCGAACTTGACTCGACCGCGGCGGTTGAAGCCTTGGCGGAGCGCATCATCCTTGCCCTGCACAACCCCATTGAACTGACCGCAGGCCCGGTTACCGTGGGCGCCAGCATCGGTATCGCCCTCTTCCCAGCGGACAGCGACGACCTCGAGCAACTGGTCCGTTGTGCGGACCGAGCCATGTATTGCGCCAAACATCAAGGGAAAAACAGGTACTGTCTCGACGGAGCCCAATCGCAAGGGGGAATAATGACATAGGTTAAAGAGGGCAGGCCAAAAGGAGCAGATGAACGTATCAGTCAATTCCGGCAGAAAACGAGCGTTGCCAAAGCAATGCTTTCAGGATGGACAAGGGCTTGGCGGCTGGCGCCAAACCATCAGCCGCTGCCGCAACACTTATTACAAGGAGAAAAATAATGTTGAAGAATTTGAAGATCGGTATGCGGTTGAGCCTTGGGTTCGGCATCCTCCTGCTGCTCATGCTGGTGGTGGGCGTATATGGCATCAAATCCATCAAAAACCTCAATGAAGAGATCGACCTGCTGGTCCATGACCGGATGGTCAAGGTCGAGCAGGCCAACGCGGTCATTGCCAATATCAATATTGTCGCTCGAAGCCTGCGCAACATCTATATTGAAGAGGACAAGGGCCGCCAGGCCCAGGAACTGCAGCGGATTGCCGATGCCCGCAAGAAGGCCAGCGAACTGTATGATATCTTGACTAAAACGATCACGAATGAAAAAGGACAGGCCATTATCAAAAAAGTGTTAGACCTCCGCCCCGGCTATGTTCGCGCCATCGAGAGCTATATGGATCTGGTCAAATCCGGTCAGCTTGAACAGGCAAAAAAGCTGCTGCTGTCCGAGGTTCGGGAAACCCAGCGCGGGTATTTGGAAGCGATTAACGAACTCATCGTCTTCCAGACCGATTTGTCCAAACAGGCGGGCGAAGGGGCTGAGAACATGGCCCACGCGGCCACGCGGCTCATCTCCATTTTGTTGGTTGCCGCCTTGATCCTGAGCGTGATTCTGGCCTTTTTCATCGTCCGTTCGATCACCGGCCCGGTGGGCAAGGCCTCTGTGCTGGCCGAGACCATGGCCAAGGGGGATTTCACCACCAAGCTCGACATCAACCAGAAGGACGAAATCGGCGTGATGGCCACATCGCTCAACGCCATGGCCGCGCAGTTAAGCTCCATGATCCGCGACATCATCGGCGGGGTGAACAGCTTGACCGCCTCTTCCAATGACATGGCCGCCGTTTCCAAACAACTTTCCGCCAATGCCAAGGATACCTCCGACCGGGCCGCCACGGTCGCCGCAGCCACCGAGGAAATGAGCACCAATATCCAATCGGTTTCCGCCGCCATGGAACAGTCGACCAGCAACGTCAACATGGTGGCCTCCTCCACGGAGGAAATGACCGCAACCGTCAGCGAGATCGCCCAGAATGCGGAAAAGGCCCGGGCTATTTCCGAAGGCGCGGTCAAACAATCGCAGCAGGCCACCGAGAAAATGGCAGAACTGGGTGAATCGGCTCGCAAGATCGGTCGGGTGACCGAAACCATCACCGAGATTTCCGAGCAAACCAATCTGTTGGCCCTCAACGCCACCATTGAGGCAGCTCGTGCCGGAGAGGCGGGCAAGGGCTTTGCGGTCGTCGCCAACGAAATCAAGGAACTCGCCCGGCAGACCGCGGCCGCCACCGTGGACATCAAAAATCAGATTAACGACATGCAACACACCACCGCCACCACGGTGGAGGATATCGAGAAGATCTCGGCGGTGATCAGCGAGATCAATAACGTCATCAACGGCATCGCCACCGCCGTCGAGGAACAATCGGCCGCCTCCAGCGAGATCGCCGACAACATCTCCCAGGCATCCCAGGGCATTGCCGAGGTGAACGAGAATGTGGCCCAAAGCACGGTGGTGATCGCCGACATCACCCGCGACATCGCCGGTATCAACCAGCAGTCGTCCCAGGTGGGCGAAGGCAGCGGCCAGGTGCAGCAAAGTGCCCAGGGCCTAGCCGAACTGGCTATCCAGCTGGAAAAACTGGTGCAGCAGTTCAAGGTCTGCACAGTGTGAAACCTTTTCCGGGCGGATGTATCCTCGTTCGCATCCGCCCGGATTGGTTCCCTTGCCTTTCGCTGCCCCTCTTTCCAGAGGCTGCCGCCATGCACTGGTCAAATCAAAAACCTTTTGTGTCCAGGCCTTGGGTAAAGTTATCCTTGTTGCCTTTCCCCTCCCCCTGGTACAGATAACGGGCAAGGCGGGCGGATTACGATTTGGCGAACCCGCTCCTCCAAGGCCTTGAGCCCGTTCATCCGGCAGCCTTTTCCGCCCCCCCAGAAAGAGAGCAAAACCATGCGGGAACACAAGCAACCCCTCACCACCTCGGACCTGCAGCTCCAGTTCATCCTGGATGCCTCGCCGGTGGGCATGCTGGTCTTCAACGACCGAGAAGAGATCATCGCTGCCAACCCGCCTGCCGAGAGACTTTTCGGCCATTTGCAGCAAATTGTACCACCACCGAGGTGCGGTGATTTTATCCGCTGCGCCAACCGGCTGCGAACGAGCGAGGGCTGCGGCCATTCGGACTTCTGCCCCTCCTGCCTCCTCTCCCAGAGCCTGCGGGCTACCCTCGCCGGTACGGCGACGAGTGCCGACCGGGAAGGCGAGACCCGGCTGGTCCGCGAACCGGGCCGCGAGCCCTTGTGGATACGGTACAAGATCAGCCCCCTGGCTCTCAACGGTCTGAGAGGCGCACTGCTCACGGTCGACGACATTACCGCCCAGCGGCAGTCGGAACAGCAGTATGCACAGCTTTTCCAGGAAATGCTCAATGCCTTCGCCCTCCACGAGATTCTCTGTGACGAGCTCGGCAATCCGGTTGACTACCGTTTTCTCGCCGTCAACCCCGCCTTCGAACGCATGACCGGGCTGAATGCGGCCCAGGTAATCGGCCGCACGATCCTGAACGTGCTTCCCGGCACCGAACCGCACTGGATAACCACCTACGGCCAAGTGGCCCTGACCGGTCAACCGGTTACTTTTGAAAACTACTCGCAGGAGGTCGACAAGCATTTCTCGGTGCATGCTTTCAGCCCTGCACCCGGCCAGTTCGCCTGCCTGTTCGAGGACATCACCGAGCGCAAGCAGTCAGAGAAAGCCCTTCGCCAGAATGAAGCCAGGTTGCGGAAGCTGGTGGCCATTCTTCAGAATCCCGGCGAAAGCGCCCGCGATCTTCTCAACTCAGCCCTGGAACAAGCCATTCAACTGACCGGGAGCACAATCGGCTATATTTTCCACTATCATGAAGATCGCCAGGAATTGGAATTGAACGCCTGGTCCAAGGATGTCCTGCCCGCCTGTGCCGTCGCCGCTCCAATGGCCTGTTGTCAGCTGGACAAAACAGGCCTTTGGGGCGAGGCGGTCCGGCGGCGCCGGCCTGTTATCGTCAACGATTTTCAAGCCGCCCATCCCTTGAAGAGAGGTTATCCTGAAGGGCATGTGCAACTCCTGAAATTCATGACCGTGCCGATTTTCAGAGACGAAAAGATAGTCAGCGTGGTCGGTTTGGCGAACAAAAAAACCGATTACGATGCAACCGATGTGCTTCAGGTCTCGCTCTTGATGGAGAGCGTCTGGAGCGTGACCGAACGCAAACTGATGGAGGAGGACCGGAAACGGTTGCGGGCCCAGGTTATCCAGGCCCAGAAAATGGAGGCCCTCGGCACCCTGGCGGGCGGTATCGCCCATGACTTCAACAACATTCTTGGCGCGGTCCTCGGCTACGCTCAAATGGCCCGGGAAAGTAGCCCAACCGACTCGGCGGCGGCCAAAGACATGGACAAGGTGCTGCAGGCAGGCAACCGGGCCGCAGCTCTGGTGAAGCAAATCCTCACTTTCAGCCGTCAGCAAGAAGGCAACCGCATCACCCTCGATCCCAGCCGGATCGTCAGGGAAGTGAGCAAACTGCTCCGCCCGATCCTGCCGACCACCATTGCCATCCGCCAACAAATAGCCGCCACCCGATCGGTTTTTGCCGATTTCACCCAGATGCATCAGATCCTCATGAATCTCTGCACCAATGCCTTTCACGCCATGGAGCAGACCGGCGGCGTCCTCAAAATAACCCTCAGTGAACGCGAACTCTCGGCCGCCGACCTCGGCCACCGTCTCGGACTGCAACCGGGCTTCTTTGTAGTGCTCTCCGTTACCGATACCGGAGCGGGCATCGCGCCGGATATCCGGGAGCGGATTTTCGAACCCTACTTCACCACCAAGAAAGCCAGCCAGGGGACGGGACTGGGCCTTTCCATCGTCCATGGCATCGTTGCCGAGTCCGGCGGTTTCATCACCTGCGAGAGCGAACCGGGTAAGGGGACGACCTTTCAGGTCTTTCTTCCGGCCATCGACGGCGAGGCGCTCCCCGAAACCAACTCCGAAGAATGCGTGCCGACGGGCAGGGAACGCATTCTCCTGGTTGACGATGAGGAGATGCTCACCGATATGGGGCGTGCCATGCTCGAACGGCTCGGCTACGAGGTGACCATCCACACCAGCAGCCTCGAGGCCCTGGCCGCCTTCCAGAGCGAGCCGGGCAGCTTCGACGCGGTGATCACCGATCAGACCATGCCGGAGATGACCGGCGTCGAACTCGCCCGGAAGATGCTGCAGATCCGCCCCGAGCTGCCGGTCATTCTGTGCACCGGCTTCAGCAACCTGGTCAATGAGGCCCAGGCAAAAAGCTACGGCATCAAGGGGTTTGCGTTGAAACCGCTCACCAAGAAAACGATGGCCACCCTGCTGCGAAAGGTACTGAACTCTCAACAAGGACTCGACTGATGGCTTGCATTTACGGCGGAGAGGAACAGTGAACAAGGTCATGCGGACAACCAGGAGCATTCTTCCCATTGCTCTTCTCCTTCTGCTTTGGGTGACCGGGACGGTTCACGCGGTCGCACGGGGACCAAGCGGCACGATCAGGGTCGGCATCTTTCCGCTCGAACCCTTCAATTTCATCGACGAACAAGGCGTTGCCCAAGGATTGAACCCTGATCTTCTCAGGGAAATAGTCCGCGACGAGGACTGGACCATCACCTTCGTCCCCGGCAGTTGGGCAGAAAATTTGGAGCGACTGCACACGGGGGAAATTGACTTGATGGTCTCGGTCGCCTACACCCCCGAACGGGCCGAAATCATGGATTTCACCTACGAACCGGTGGCCGAACTCTGGGGGCAAGTCTTTTTACGGCCCGAAGGATCAGTCCCGGACATTGCCGGTCTTGCCGGCCGCACAGTCGCGGTCATGCGCAAGGATATCAGCGGCAGCAATTTCATCAAAATCCTGTCCACTTTTAATATCGGCTGCACCATACTGGAATACGCCACGCACGCCGAAGTGTTTGCCGCTGTTCGCAAAGGGGAAGCGGACGCCGGAGTGGCTCCCCAGCATTTCGGCCTGCGGCATGCCAAAGAATACCGTCTCATTGGCAGTTCCATCCTCTTCAATCCCTTCTCCATCTATTTCGCGAGCAAGAAAGGAAAACAGCACGAACTTCTGAGTCATATCGATGCGCACCTATCCGCGTGGAAAAAAAATGAGGACTCGTTCTATTACCAGAGCCTCAATCAGTGGATGGGTAATCGGGCCCCGCAGAAACGGCTCTCGGGCCGGTTGCTGTACTTCCTGCTGGCAACCGTTGGCTCGGCGCTCCTCTTTGCCGCTTTAGCCCTGTACATGAAGAGAGCGGTCCGCTTGAAAACAGAGGAACTCAGGGAGAGCGAGGAAAAGTATCGCGTGCTTTTCAACACCTTCCCCTTGGGGATTACTGTTTCCGATCGAGATGGAACCATTGTGGAAACCAACGCCTCTGCCGCCGCGATATTGGGCATTTCCGGAGATGAACACCATGCACGGTGCATTGACGGCGCAGAGTGGCACATTATCCGGCCGGACGGCACGCCGATGCCGAAGGACGAATATGCCAGCGTGCGGGCTTTACAAGAGAACTGCCTGGTGAACAATGTCGAAATGGGCATCCTCCGTCCGGATGGTGCGGTCACCTGGATCAGTGCCTCTGCCGCACCGCTCCATCTGCAGAAATTCGGGGTGGTCGTCACCTATGGCGACATCACTGAGCGCAGGAAGGCCGAGGAAGCGCTGGCCTCCCAGGAGCGAAAATATCGCGACCTCTTCGAGGCCCACCAGGACGGCATCTCCCTGTTCAGAATCAACCCGGACAGGACACCAGCTCCCTTCCTCGATGTCAATGAGGCGGCCGCCGCCATGGTCGGCTATTCCAAGCTCCAGTTGGCCGGGATGACAGCCATGGATGTGGAAATAGAAGTCCCGCCGGACATCCTTGCCCAACGGGTGACCTCCCTTGAACAAACCGGACAGATCCGGTTTGAAACGGTCCTGATCGCCAAGGACCAACGTAAAATTCCGGTTGAGGTGCTGGCCCGCGCAATCGTCTACGAGGGCGGGCCAGCGGTGATGAATATCGTCCGGGATATCAGCGAGCGCAAACAGGCGGAGACAGCCCTGCAGGCCTCCCTGGCGGAGAAAGAAGTGCTGCTGCGCGAGGTGCATCACCGGGTCAAAAACAACCTGGCAGCCATTGTCGGACTTTTCGACCTGCAACGCCAGGCCTTGGACGACCCGCAGGCCCTGACCGTTCTGGCGGAACTGAACGGCCGGATCAGATCCATGAGCCTAGTGCATGAAAAACTTTACCGTTCCGATTCCCTGGCCAGCATCGATTTTCAGGAATACCTCCAATCCCTCATCTCGCACTTGCGCACTTCCTTCGGTACGGCTCGCATCCGCTGCGAAATCGCCGCCCAGGGGGTACCGATGCCACTGGATCTGGCCGTGCCCTGCGGTATGATCATCAATGAACTGGTGACCAATGCCCTCAAATATGCCTTCCCCGAAAACGGGACGCATCCAGGGGACGGCGATTGCCGCATCCATGTTGCGGTGAGCCACGACCACACCACCTTCACCTTGTCCGTGGCCGATAACGGTATTGGCCTACCCGCTGATTTTGACTGGAGCACCGCCAAAACATTGGGCCTGACGCTGGTGCGGATGCTCGGTCAGCATCAATTAGGCGGCCGCTACGAGGTGGACCTGCGGCAGGGAACCCGTTTCACCCTCACCTTTACCCCTCGAACCAGGAACCATGCTCATGCATAAGGCCAATATTCTCATCGTCGAGGACGATGGCATTCTCGCCACCTGCCTGCAGGAAATGGTGACCCGCATGGACTATGCTGTGGCGGGTCCCCTGGCCACCGGCGAAGAGGCCATTACCCTCGTTGCCCGCAAGAAGGTCGATCTGGTGCTGATGGATATCGAGTTGGCCGGAGCAATCACCGGCATTGAGACCGCTGAAATCATCTGCAAGTCATTGGATGTCCCCATCGTTTTCCTGACCGGGTATTCCCATGACCCTTTGCTGGAACAGGCCAAGATAGCCGCCCCCTACGGATATCTGATCAAACCTGTTCCGGAACGGGAACTGGCCGCCACCCTGGCCATGGCCCTGCATCGTCACGACCTGGACCGCGAGCTCAGGCAAAGCAAGCGTGCCCTTGCTGAAAGCGAACTGCGCTACCGTACCCTCGCCAATTCCGGCCAGGCCCTGATCTGGACCAGCGGCCCGGACACCTTGTGCAACTACTTCAATGAAACCTGGCTCCGCTTTACCGGCCGCACGCTGGAACAGGAGATGGGTAACGGCTGGACAGAAGGCGTTCATCCGGAGGACTTCGACCACTGCGTCCACACCTACCTCACCGCCTTTGACCGGCGGGAAAAGTTCAGCATGCTGTACCGTCTGCGCAACGCCGATGGAGAATACCGCTGGTTGCAGGACGACGGCACGCCCCGGTTCGACAGCGCCGGGACCTTTCTCGGGTATATCGGCCATTGCCTCGATATCAGCGAGCTCAAACAGGCGGAAGCAGCAATAAAGCAAAACGAAGCCCGCCTGGAAAGCCTGTTGCGGATTAATCAGCATCCCGCCGCAGATGTTCAGGAAGTGCTCGACTTTACCCTCAATGAAGCGATTACCCTCACCGGCAGCACCATAGGCTATATCTATTTTTACAATGCAACCAAGCAGGAGTTTACCCTTAACAGCTGGTCCGGTGTTGTGATGCAACAATGCGCCGTTGTTGAACCGCAAACCGTCTATCATCTGGAGAAAACCGGATTATGGGGGGAAGCGGTCCGGCAGGGACGTCCCCTGGTGGTCAACGATTTTGCGGCGCCGAACCCTTTGAAAAAGGGCGTACCGCAGGGGCATGTGCCGCTGGAGCGATACCTGACCATCCCGGTGTTCAACGAAGAGCAGATCGTGGCGGTGGTCGCCGTGGCCAATAAAATCGAGGACTACAACGACAGCGACACCCGCCAATTGACGCTGATGATGGATGCGGTCTGGAAGATCGTCCAGCGCAAACAAGCCAACGAAGCCCTGCGAAAAAGCGAGGCACAGTACCGCCGCATTGTTCAAACCGCCCTGGAAGGGATATGGGGGATGGATGCGACGATGCGAACCACCTTCGTCAATCCTCATCTGGCCGCGATGCTGGGCTATGCCCCCGAGGAAATGCTGGGCCGCCCCATTGATGATTTCGTCTGGCAGGAGGATCTCGCCGACCACTTTTTGCAGGTTCGGGACCGGCAGCACGGCAAAAATAGCCGCTACGAACGACGGCTGCGGCACAAGGAGGGACATATTGTCTGGACCCAGGTCTCGGCCACCGCTGTGCAGGACAGTGCCGGCCGGTTTGCCGGTTCTTTCTGCATGTTTACCGATATCACCGAACGCAAGCAGGCCGAGGAAGAGCGAAAACGGTTACAGGTGCAGCTCCTTCAGGCCCAGAAAATGGAGGCCATCGGCACTCTGGCCGGCGGCATTGCCCATGATTTCAACAATATCCTCGGGGCGGTTCTCGGCTATGCCGAAATGGCCAGGGACGACTCCCCGCAGGGATCGACCGTGGCCAGGAATCTGGACAAGGTGCTGGAAGCGGGTAACCGGGCTGCATCCCTGATCAAACAGATTCTTGCCTTCAGCCGCCAGGACGGCAGCGAACGCCTGGCCATTGACCCGGCTCGGATCGTCAAAGAGGTGGTCAATTTCCTCCGGCCGAGCCTGCCCTCGACTATTGCCATCAACCGGCATCTAACCGCCACCCGTCCGGTTCTTGCCGACCCCACCCAGATACACCAAATGCTCATGAACCTCTGCACCAATGCCTTCCATGCCATGGAGCAGACCGGCGGCGTTCTGGAGATCACCCTCAGCGGCCGCGAACTGACCGCCACCGACGTCGGGCAGCGGCCGGAAATCCAGGCTGGCGACTTCGTGGAAATCTCCGTCTCCGATACCGGCCCAGGCATTTCCACCGAGATCCAGGCACGGATCTTCGATCCCTACTTCACCACCAAGGGTGTCGGTCAGGGCACCGGGCTGGGGCTTTCGATCGTCCATGGCATCGTCGCCGAGCACGGCGGTTTCATCATCTGCGAGAGCGAGCCCGGCCACGGCGCTACCTTCCGGGTCTTCCTGCCGGCAATCAACGGCGAGGTCCTCCCTGAAGCCACCCCTCCCGAACCGATATCCATGGGCAGGGAATGCATCCTCCTGGTCGATGACGAGGAAATGCTGGTGGAAATGGGAAAAACCATGCTCGAACGGCTTGGCTACGAGGTAATTACCCGTACCAGCAGCTTCGAAGCCCTGACCGCCTTTCAGAACGAGCCGGACCGGTTCGACGCGGTGATCACCGACCAGACCATGCCGGGCATGACCGGCCTCGAACTTGCCCGGCGGATACTGCAAATCCGCCCCAATCTGCCCATCATCCTCTGCACCGGTTACAGCAACCTGGTCAACGAGGCCAAGGCCAAGGCCAACGGCATCAAGGGATTTGCCATGAAACCGCTCAACAGGAAAGAAGTGGCCACCCTGCTGAAATCGGTGCTCAACCCGGCGGAGTCCTCGGCAGCAGAAACAGCACCGATCGACGTTGGAGGCGCACCATGACCCCCCCAGAGGACCAGCCGGAACAAGCCGCTGCCTTGCACCAACGCGCCGAGGAACTTATCCAGGAACAATCGTCACCTGTTCCTGACGATCCAGCCTCCCTGCCTCCCGAAGAAATCCGCCGGAAATTCCATGCATTGCGGGTGCATCAAATCGAGCTGGAGCTGCAAAACGAGGAGTTGCGCCAGGCTCAGGCGGAAATCGAAGCCGGAAGAGAACGTTTTATCGACCTCTACAACCTGGCGCCGGTGGGGCACTGCACCCTTAGCGCCAAAGGAATGATCAAGGAGGCCAACCTCACCGCCGCCGGGCTGCTGGGCATTGCCCAGGATGCACTGGTCAACCAGCCTTTTGCCAAGTTCATCTTCGACGATGACCAGGACAGCTATTACCAGCTCCGTCACAAGCTCCTTAAGGCCAAGGGAACGCAGAGGTGTGAGCTGCGGGTGGTGCGAGAGGGCACGCTCTTCTGGGTGCGCCTGGACGCCACCATTGCCCAGAGTGCAGACGATACTCCCGGTTGTTTCCTGGTAATCACCGACATCAGCGAACGGAAAAAAGTCGAGGATGCCTTGCTGTTGAGCGAGGAGCGTTTCCGCCTGACGTTTGACCGCTCACCCGCAGGCACGCTCATGGTCGCGCCCGATTTTTATTTCCTCAAGTGTAACGACAGCTTCTGCCGCTTTATCGGTTACGCTGAGAGCGAGTTGCAGGCCCTTACCTTTGCCGACATTACCCACCCGGAAGAACGGCAGCGGGATAGAGCGCAGATGGAGCGACTCCTGGCCGGCGAGATCGAGCAGTACGATGTGGAAAAACGGTATCTTCGAAAAAACGGCGAGACGGTCTGGGCGCGGGTCAACGTCATTCTGGTGCGCGATACATGCCAGAATCCTCTTTTTTTTCTGCCCATCATCCAGGATACCACCGAACGCCGGCAGACTGCAGAAGCACTGCGGCTCAGTGAAGAACGGCATCGCATGCAGTTCGAACTGGCCATGGACGGTATCCTGCTTGGCACCCACGAAGGTATCGTCACCGACGCCAATAGGAGCATGTGCGCCATGCTCGGCATGGAGGGCCGGGAATTCATCGGAAAGTCCATCAGTGAACTGCCTTTCACCCCTGAAAGTCTGCACGAAGTCCCCTTCCGCTATGACCTGCTGGAGAAGGGCGAAATCGTCAACAGCGATCGCACCCTCATCCGGCCGGACGGTACCCGCCTTCCCGTAGAAATGCGCACCGGTATGCTGCCGGACGGCACCTATCAGTCCATCATCCGCGATATCACCAACCGCAAAGAATACGAGGAGCGCCTGACAACCGCCCTCGCGGAAAAGGATGTCCTGCTGCGCGAGATACATCACCGGGTGAAAAACAATCTGGCGGCGATTATCAGCCTCCTCGACATGCAGCGCCGGATGCTCAAAGATCCTCAAGGCCGCGACATCCTCGCCGAACTGAGCGGCCGAATCCGGAGCATGAGCTTGATCCACGAGAAACTCTACCGTGCCGACAACCTGGCCCGGATTGATTTTCAGCAGTACCTCCAGTCCCTGATTTCCCATCTCCGCACCTCCTACGGCTCGCCCGGCATCCAGTGCCAGACCGAAGCCCAGGGCGTGGTGTTGCCGCTGGACTTCGCCGTGCCCTGCGGCATGATTGTCAACGAACTGGTGACCAATGCCCTCAAATACGCCTTTCCGCACGGACAGCCTGCGCCCGGCAAAGACGCATGCCGCATCCGGGTGGAGATGCGCCTGGATGACGGGCACTACAAACTGACCGTCATTGACAACGGCGTCGGTCTACCGTCCGGTTTTGATTGGAGCAGCGCCACAACCCTGGGTATGGTGTTGGTTCGCATGCTCGGTGGCCATCAGTTGGGCGGCAACTATGCAGTGGACCAGCGGAATGGACTCCGATTTACCCTCACCTTCAGTGAACTGCGAGGCAAAAAATGACATGCGCCACCCTACTCATTGTTGAGGACGATGGCATTCTGGCCGCCAATCTCGAATACATCGTCAATGCCCTCGGGTATGGAGTGCTCGGCCCCGTGGCCAGCGGCGAGGAGGCCATCGCCCTTCTCCAGGATCACCCAGCCGACCTAGTGCTCATGGATATTGAGTTGGCCGGCAAGCTCAACGGGATCGAGACCGCCGGGATCATGAACCGCTCCTCGGATATTCCTATCGTCTTTCTCACCGGATTTTCCCATGATCCCCTGCTCGAACAGGCCAAAACCGCCACCCCCCACGGTTACCTGCTCAAACCAGTGTCCGAACGAGAATTGGCAGCGACTGTGGCCATGAGCCTGCACCGCCACACCCTGGACCGGCAGCTCAAGGAAAGCCAACTGGCTCTGGCGGCAAGCGAAGCCAAGTATCGACATCTATTTGAGCATGCACCGCTTGGCATCTTCCGCACCACCTTGGATGGCAAGATTCTCCTGGTGAACGCAGAAATGGCGCGAATGGTCGGCTGCGCCACGCCGGAGGAAGCAATCAGAGAATTCACCGATCTGGCTCGGCAGTTATACGTCGATCCCTGCAAACGGGAGGAGTTTGTCTGCCTGCTGCGGCTCCACGGCGAAGTGAGAAATTTTGTCTATCAGGCACGCAAAAAAAACGGCGAACACATCTGGATTACGATGACCGCGCGCCTGAGCGCCATCAGCAAAACGGCGAACATGGACGGCCCGGTAATCGACGGCTTCGCCATGGACATCACCGATCAAAAAATGGCCGAGGCGGCGCTGCACACCACGCTTGAGCGAGTGGATATCATTCTATCAATTTTGCATCCTGGCATTCTGTTGGTGAGCAACGATGACCGGGTTGAGTTTGTCAATCAGTCATTCTGTGACCTTTTCGATCTCGGAGAACGGCCAGCGGATCTTCTGGGCATGTCCGCCCCGGAGTTAATAGGCAAAATGACGGAACTATTTGCCGATCCTCCAGCCGCGATCGCCCGAATCCAGGAAATTGTACTGCGGCAGCAACCTGTAAAAAACGAAGAGGTGGCTTTAAGGAGTGGACGGACTTATCTACTTGATTTTATCCCCATTACTGTTCATGGAAAAGAATACGGCCGTCTCTGGCACCATCATGACATTACCAAACGCAGGCGGGCGGAAGAGGCGTTGGAAAAACGGATGGTCGCCTTGATCCAACCGCTAGACAGCCCTGAAGGCATCGCCATCGAAGAGCTGTTCAATTTGCAAGATCTCCAACGCATCCAGGACGAATTCGCTGAGGCGACCGGCGTGGCCTCGATCATCACCCATACGGATGGGAACCCCATAACCAAGCCGAGCAACTTCTGCCGGTTATGCGCGGAGATCATCCGCAAAAACGAAAAAGGCCGAGCCAACTGTTTTAAATCAGACACCTTGGTTGGCCTGTCCTGTGTGGCAAGCCCCACCGTCCAGCATTGTATGAGTGGAGGGTTCTGGAATGCTGGCGCTGGTATCACGGTCGGTGGCCGGCACATCGCCAACTGGCTGATTGGCCAGGTACGCGACGAAACCCAGACAGAGGAGCAGATGCGCATCTATGCCCGCGAAATCAGCGCCGACGAAGAAGCCGTTGTCGATGCCTTTCGCGAGATCCCCGTCATGGCGCGCGAACGCTTCGAGAAAATAGCCCAGGCCCTTTTCACCCTCGCCAACCAGCTGTCGGCCTCCGCCTACCAGAATGTACAGCAGGCCCGCTTCATTGCCGAAAGCAGGCGGGCCAAGCAGGCCTTGCAAGAAAGCGAGGAGCGTCTGCAAAGCCTTTTCCGGGTTGCTCCAACCGGAATCGGCGTGGTCTGCAATCGTACTATTATGGAGGTTAACCCGCGGATTTGCGAATTGACCGGATACACGACCGAAGAACTCATTGCCCGCAATGCGCGTTTCCTCTATCCTACCCAAGAGGAGTATGAATATGTCGGCACTGAAAAATACCGGCAAATGCATGAGAGCGGGATAGGGATAATCGAGACCCGCTGGCTACACAAGAACGGGACAATTCTCGATATTCTGATGGCATCGACGCCCCTTGACGTCACAGACATCTCCAAAGGCACGATATTCACCACCCTGGACATCACCAAACGCAAGCAAACCGAGGCGCTATTACGGGAAAGCGAGGCGCGATATCGCGAACTGGTGGAAAATGCCAACAGCATTATCCTGCGTATGGACAGTGAGGGACGACTCTTGTTTTTCAACGAATACGCGCAACGCTTTTTCGGGTATAGCGCCAGCGAGGTCCTCGGCAGGAGTGTGATTGGTACCATCGTGCCTGACACCGGCTCTGCAGGCAAAGACTTGCAGGCCTTGATTACGGATATTGGCCAGCGGCCCGAGTTACATGCGATCAATGAAAACAAAAACATGCGTTGGGACGGGACGCCGGTCTGGATCGCCTGGACTTATAAACCATTTTACAACGAAGCAGGCGAGGTCAGTGAAATCCTCTGCGTAGGCAACGACATGACCGAACGCAAGCGAGCCGAGGAGGAAAAGAAGCAGCTCCAAACCCAACTGCTCCATGCACAGAAGCTCGAGGCAATCGGGACCTTAGCTGGTGGTATTGCGCATGATTTCAACAACATCCTAGCTGCGGTTATCGGCTATACCGATATGGCGAAGGATGAAGTGCCAGCGGGAACCCCCCTGGCAAGAGACCTGGAACAGGTGCTGAAAGCCAGCCATCGGGCCAAGGACCTGGTGCAACAGATCCTCACCTTCAGCCGCCAAGCAGAAACCGACCCGATCAGTTTCTATCCAGCAGCGGTCGTCAAAGAGGTTATCAGACTTCTTCGCCCCACCCTGCCGGCCACAATCGCCATCAACAAACACATCGACGAAAAAGCAGGCCCGGTGCACATCGACCCGGCCCAGATGCACCAGGTGCTCATGAACCTCTGCACCAATGCCTTTCATGCCATGGAAGACCTTGGCGGTGAGCTGGATATCTCCCTTCGCAGGATCGAACTCGATACCGCTGCCTTGGCGGCACGGCCATACGCCCAACCAGGGGCCTACATCGAACTGGCTATCGGCGATACCGGCACCGGTATTCCCCAAAATATCATCGACCGGATTTTTGATCCCTTCTTCACTACCAAGGAGCTGGGCAAGGGGACCGGCATGGGCCTCTCCATTGTGCACGGCATCGCCAAACGCTACGAGGGCTTCGTCACCGTCGACAGTGTCCTTGGACGGGGAACGACCTTCCATGTCTTTCTGCCGGTAGCCTCCGAGGAACAGCCGTTCCATGTCTCAACGGAAGACAGCCTGCCACGTGGCAGCGAGCATATTCTCTTTATCGACGATGAAGAGATGCTGATATCCATGGCCAAGACCATGCTTGAACGGCTGGGCTACCTTGTGACTGCGCGCACTAGCAGCCTTGAGGCATTGACGGCCTTCCAGAACCAGCCGGACCGGTTCGACCTGGTCATCACGGACCTGAGCATGCCAGGCATGACCGGCCTGGACCTGTCCAGACGGCTGCTGCAGATCCGGCCCGCTCTGCCGATCATCCTCTGCACTGGTTTCAGCAACCTTGTCAGCGAAGAAAAAGCCCGGTCCATGGGCATACGGGCACTCGCCTTCAAGCCGCTGACCAAGAAGGATATGGCGCTCTTGATCAGAAATATCTTGGAAAAGGATCAATCATAAATGTTTTAAGGGGCCACGTTGATATGGAATGTGTTGCTGCCCTGTGCTATCTTGACTGCAACAGAGGAAAATACAGCAGTTTTTCTCTCGTTGCAGCGGTGTTTTTCCTGGCCTGAAGGGTTGCGTTGTATCCCGCCGGGGAATGTGGCCGCTCCCCTACCCTCAAGCAAGCGCGGCAATCACCGGGCCAATGAAGATCGGCAACTTCTACTATGGCGGATATTCTCATTGTTGACGACGACAGCATGCTGGCGGAGATGCTGACTGAACGGCTCGTTCGTAAAGGCCACAATGCCGAGAGCGCCCCTGACCTCGCCGATGGCATCCGCAAGGCCAGGGAGGGTTCTTTTGATGTGATCTTTCTTGATGTGCAGCTCCCGGACGGCAACGGCCTGGAACAGATCGGTCGTTTCTCGGAGGTAACATCGGCCCCGGAAATCATCATCATGACCGGGCAAGGTGATCCCAACGGGGCCAGGAAGGCAATCCAGTGCGGCGCGTGGAGCTACCTGGAGAAACCAAATGTCGGCCGCGACCTGCTGCTTCCGTTGACCCGGGCCCTTCAGTACCGGGAAGAAAAGAAAAAGATCAACATCCTCCCTGTCGCCCTCAAGCGGCATGCCATCATCGGCAAGGCCCCCTGCCTGCTCAGTTGCCTTGACCAGGTGGCCCAGGCGGCGATGAGTGACGCCAGCATCCTCATTTCCGGCGAAACCGGCACGGGCAAGGAACTCTTTGCCAGGGCTATTCATGAAAACTCACCACGGTCGGACAAGGGCTTCGTGGTGGTGGATTGCGCCGCGCTTCCTGAAACCTTGATAGAAAGCCTCCTCTTTGGCCACATTAAGGGTTCCTTCACCGGCGCGGACCGCTCGGCTATGGGATTGATCGCCATGGCCAACGGCGGCAGCCTCTTCCTCGATGAGGTCGGCGAGATGCCGGAGACTATCCAGAAAAAATTCCTCCGGGTTTTCCAGGAGCGTCATTACCGGGCTGTCGGCGGCACAACCGAGACATACAGCAACTTCAGGCTGATCTCCGCAACCAACCGTGATCTCGACAAGGAGGTCGAGTGCAATAGGTTCCGCAGCGACCTCCTGTACCGCTTGCGTTCCCTGTCCATCGTCCTCCCCCCTCTGCGCGACCGTAAAGAAGATGTCAAGGATCTGGCCCGGTCATTTCTCACCAGATTGTGTGATCGCTATAAAATAAAGGGCAAGGTGATGACCGAAGAATTTATCGAGCATCTGATTGCTTACGACTGGCCGGGTAATGTCCGTGAACTTCAGCACACCCTGGAGCATGTTTTCGCCAGCACGGTAGAGCTTTCCACCCTCTATGCCTATCACCTGCCGCATCATTTTCGGGAGCGCAAGACCCTGGAGGGAATCAAGACTCGAACGACAACGCCCTGGGTTGAGGAAAGCCGCGAAATCAAGCCGATTCCCCTGCCATGGAAAGATTTCAAAACCCGGATGGAGCAGGAATATCTCGAAGGACTGCTCGCCTCTTCCAACGGCAACATCAAGGAAGCATGCGCCCTTTCCGGACTTTCCCGAGCCCGGCTCTACCAATTGATTAAGCAGCATGGCGCGGCCAGCGTTCGCCAGTCTGAGTAACCGATACAATACACCTGTTCACGCAGATAGAGACAGCGAGTATTGCAGCCTTGTCCCGATACTACCTGTCCACGATCCCGCCCGCCCTCAAATCCGGCGCCTGTTTGCCGAATGGTTTACCCGCTCTTGTATCGTTTCGGCTTGCCAGTGCGGCGATGATGCGGCCATGAAGCATGGCCCGCATCACCTGCCAATGCTTTGCGTTGTCTTTTTTCATTTTGCAAAGGTGCAGCTTCAGCGTACACTGATAGTGTCCAGCGATACGGTGTATTAATCCATTTCCTTGTTGGATCGAGCTTTCATATTGTTTTATTTGAAAAAACCCCCACAGAAAATCACTGCTCACCACATGCTTCATTAGAAGCCTAACGCGCTCATAGCCGTTAGCGAGGTATTCAGCATGACCAGCACCAGCCGTTTGGCTCGCCTCTGCCTTTTGCCTGCCCAGCTCATCCTGACCATATTCCTTCTCCTGACGCCGCTGCGCGCATCAGCCGATGAGCGCAGCGTCACGGTCGGCGTCTATGAAAATCCCCCCAAAATCTTTACCGCCGAATCCGGCAAACCCGCAGGCATCTTTATTGATTTGATCGAACATATCGCCACCAGCGAAGGTTGGCAGGTGCGCTACGTCTCCGGCACTTGGGGAGAAATTCTGGACCACCTGGCCGGAGGTGAAATCGACCTTGTTCCCGATGTCGCCTATAGCGCCGACCGGGAAAAAAGCTATTCGTTCCACAAAGTGCCCGCTCTGTCTTCCTGGTTTCAAGTCTATGCCCCCAAGGGTAACAAAATCCACACCGTACTGGACTTAAACGGCCAACGCATTCTTGTCCTCGAGCGATCGATTCAACAGGAGGCCTTTATCCGGCTCAGCCGGGGCTTTGGCCTGAACATCTCCGTGGTCCCGGTGCCGGATTACAAAACCATGTTCGAGACGGTTGCCAGGGGAGAGGCCGATGCCGCCGTCACCAATAGTTTTTATGGAAAGATGCATGCCAAAAAATTCGGCCTTGAAGACACCGCGGTCATCTTCGAACCATCCGACCTCTTTTACGCAACAACCAAGGGTGATCCCAAGCAATTGCTGGCCAGTATTGACCGACATCTCGCGGACCTGAAAAGCGATCATCAATCAGCGTATTACGCATCACTGAAGCGATGGACAGCCGAAGAGGTTCGCATAAAGTTGCCGCTGTGGCTGCAGATTGCCGGCGCCGGGGTCATTGGATTCCTGATCATCAGCCTCATCGGCAGTGTGATTTTGCGGCATCAGGTCAATACCCGCACCCGTGAATTGCATAAGGAAAAAGAGGCGTTGCGGGCCAGCGAGCAGGAATACCGCCAACTGGTGACGCTGGCCAACAGCATCATCCTGCGGTGGTCGCCCGAGGGCCGGATCACCTTCCTCAATGAATTCGGCCAGCGGTTTTTCGGTTACACTTCGTCCGAGATTCTCGGCCGGCACATGGTCGGCACCCTGGTCCCGGAGCAGGAAAGCGCGGGCCGCGATTTACGATCGCTGATCCAGGAAATCAGCGCCGATCCGCGCAAGTATGAACGGAACATCAATGAAAATATCCGCCGCAACGGTGAACGGGTCTGGATCGACTGGACCAACAAGATGGTGCTAAACGAGCAAGGACAGATCCGGGAAATCTTGAGCATCGGCTCCGACATCACCGCGCGCATGCAGGCCGAGGAACAGATTCACCGACTCAATGAAGACCTGCGGCGGCATGCGGAAACCCTGGAGCAGCGGGTGGCCGAGCGGACCGCGGAACTGGCCGCGATCAACGATGAGCAGCGTACTATTTTCGAATCCGCCGGCACCGGGATCGTGCTGTTGCGACAGCGGGAAATCGTGCGCTGCAACCGCAAGCTGGAGGAAATTTCGGGTTATGGCCCGGGAGAGCTGGCCGGCCAATCAACGCGGATCTGGTATCCGGACGACGCGGCCTACGAAGCAGGCGGGGCATTGGTGTATGAGCAACTGGCCGCAGGCAAAACCTTCCGCCGAGAACAGCAGATGGCGCGCAAGGACGGCAGCCTGTACTGGGTCCGGCTGAGTCTTCGCGCCTTTGCCCCGAACGATCCTCTGAAGGGAGCGGTCGGCATCGTCGAGGATATCACCGACGAACGCGAGGCGGCTGAAAAGCTCCGCCAGGCAATGGAGGCGGCACAGGCGGCCGACCGAATCAAATCCGCATTCCTGGCCACAATGTCCCACGAATTGCGCACACCGCTGAACTCGATCATCGGCTTTACCGGTATCATGCTCCAGGGATTGACTGGCCCGCTCAATCCCGAACAGCACAAGCAAATGACCATGGTCCAGAAAAGTTCCCGCCATCTGCTCTCCCTGATCAACGACGTCCTCGACATTTCCAAGATTGAGGCCGGCCAGTTGCACCTTGCATCGGCCACCTTTGAGCTCAGGCTGTCCATAGAAAAAATGGTCAGACTCATTGCCCCCTTGGCGGAGCAAAAGGCCATCGATCTGCAGGTGGACCTTGCCGCTGAGATCGGGACCATCACCACCGATCAGCGCCGCCTGGAACAGGTCATTCTCAACCTGCTCAGCAATGCGTTGAAATTTACCGAAAAAGGCTGGGTCCGCATTGCCTGCCGGTTGGGAAACCATCAGTACATCCTGACGGTTACCGACTCCGGCATCGGCATGCGGCCCGAGGAGATTCCCAACCTTTTCCAGCCCTTCCACCAGATCGATACCGGCCTGACCCGCAAGCACGAGGGAACCGGCCTCGGCCTGTCGATCTGCCAAAAAATTATCGACCTGATGGGCGGTTCCATCGAGGTGACAAGCCAATGGGGGCAAGGGAGCGCCTTTACCGTCCGCCTTCCCCGCCAGCCAGGAGACAGGGTATGAATAACCGGCTCTTAGTCATTGAAGACAACGAACAAAATCTATATCTGATGCGCTTTCTGCTGGAAAAAAGCGGCTTTGCGGTCATCGGCGCGGAAGACGGCAAAAAAGGCATCGAAATGGCCTTGCATTGCGCCCCCCTGGGTATTCTGCTGGACATCCAGCTTCCAGAAATGGATGGCTACGCGGTTGCCGCGGAACTGAAAAAACATCGTGCGCTCGAGCATGTGCCAATCATCGCCGTGACCTCCTATGCCATGGTCGGGGACCGGGAACAGATCCTGGCGGCCGGCGCCACCGGCTACATCGAAAAACCGATCAATCCTGAAACCTTTGTGGCCGAAATCAAGCACTATCTGCCCAAAGACATGGAGAGCAACAATGAGTAAGACCCAAGTGCTCATCGTTGATGATCAGGCGGAGAATCGCTATCTAGCCGAAGTCTTGCTCAAGGGGAACGGGTATGAAGTGCACTCTGTCACCAATGGGGCCGAGGCCCTGGCCGAACTGCAAATCCAGGACTTTGACCTGATCATCAGCGACATTCTCATGCCGGTCATGGATGGCTTCGAGCTCTGCCGCAGGATGAAAAAGGACCCAAACCTGCGGCGGATTCCATTCATTGTCTACACGGCCACCTACACCGGTCCGCAGGACGAGGCCTTTGCGATGAAAATCGGGGCGGACCGTTTCCTGCAAAAGCCGTGCGAGCCGGAACTCTTCATGGAGGTTATTGATGAGGTGATGGCGGCGGCCAAGCGAAAGAACCGCTCCATTCCGCCAGAGCCACCACAGGACGAGGAGGTGTTCAAGCTCTATAATGAGCGACTGGTGCGCAAGCTGGAACAGAAGATGCTGCAACTGGAGCAGGAAACCAAGACCCTTAAAAAAACCGAGGTGGCGCTGCGCCTCTCGGAAAGAAAATACCGGAGGCTGCACCAAAGCATGGCCGATGGGTTTGTCTATGTCGATTTGCAAGGGAACATCTGCGAGAGCAATGAAGCCTATCGCGGTATGCTCGGATATACCGAGGAAGAACTCTCCCGCCTGACCTACATGGATCTGACACCGACGAAATGGCACGCCGACGAACAGATCATCATCGACACCCAGGTTGTGGGCAAGGGCTACTCCGAGGTCTATGAAAAAGAATATCAAAGAAAGGATGGCAGCATCTTTCCCGTTGAACTGAAAACCTTCCTCGTTTGCAATGACCAGGGTGAAAAGGAAGGCATGTGGGCCATCGTTCGTGACCTCACCGAGCGCAAGCAGGCGGAGAAGGTGCAAAAAACTCTGGAGGAGCAACTGTATCAGGCCCAGAAAATGGAATCCGTCGGCCGCTTGGCCGGAGGTGTGGCGCACGATTTCAACAACATGCTCAGCGTTATCCTCAGTTACGCGCAAATGGGCCTGGAAAAGACGGAACCTGGATCATCCCTCCATGGCTACCTGCAGGACATTCTTGACGCTGCCCAGCGTTCCGCGAGCATAACCCGGCAGTTGCTCGCCTTTGCCCGCAAGCAGACCGTTGTCCCTCAGGTACTCGACCTCAACGACACCGTGGACAGCATGCTGAAGATGCTCAGACGGCTCATCGGTGCGCACATAACCCTCACCTTTCTCCCGCAGTCGAATCTCTGGCCGGTCAAGATCGATCCAGCCCAGATCGATCAGCTGCTGGCCAATCTATGCATCAATAGCCGCGACGCCATCACCGGAACGGGGAAGATCACCATTGAAACAGGGACGGTGACTTTTGACGCCAGCTATTGCGCCCATCATGCCGGGGCGGTTCCCGGAGAATATGTGCTGCTGACGGTCAGCGATGACGGTTGTGGAATGGAAAGAGCGCTTCTTGACAAGATTTTCGAACCTTTTTTCACCACCAAGGAATTGGGCCAGGGCACGGGTCTGGGCCTGGCGACCGTGTACGGGATTGTGAAGCAGAATAACGGTTCCATCAACGTCTACAGTGAACCGGGCAAGGGGACGACCTTCAGGATTTACCTGCCACGGCACACCATCCAGTCCGTCACGGTCAATAAAAAGAACCCCGCGCCCATTCAACTCGGCCAGGGTGAAACAGTGCTGGTGGTCGAGGATGAACCGGCCATTCTTACCATGACCAGTCGCATGCTTTCGGGATTGGGGTACACGGTCCTCACGGCAAGCGGCCCGGCCGAGGCGATCGATATTGCCCATGAGCATGCCTCGGGGCTGGATCTCCTCCTTACCGATGTGGTCATGCCGGAAATGACCGGCAGGGATCTGGCGGAGTTGCTCCTGTTCTCGCATCCGCACTTGAAATGCCTGTATATGTCCGGATATGCGGAGAACATCATCGCCAGCCACGGCATCCTCGAGGAACGGCTCAATTTTATCCAGAAGCCATTCTCGGTCAGGGAGTTGTCCATACGAGTGCGCGCATCGCTTTCATCCTGAGTTGCCGGGAGCGGTGGCAACGGCCCCGCGCCTTGCGGCCGGGCGCACGGTCGATTGGGTGCAGGTTGTCACGATACAAGCCCCATTCCGGTTCCCTGCGCGAGACCGAGAAGTTCCTTGCATTCATACAATCGCATGCGATAATCAGCTATACATCGAGCCTTTTGCCGCATGAAAAGATTGTTTGTTTTGACCCGATTATCTGAAAAAGAGCGAAACGATTTTTCTTGTTATTTCGAGCGGTAGCGAGCAATCTCGTCTTTTTAGACACGAGATTGCTCCCGTTGGTCGAAATGACACAGCATGCGGACGTTCATTTTGCAATACGCTCCATCGAACGGATCTAAGCAAAGCGCTTTCTCCTTGCCGTTTGTCCGAAACGGTCCTGACAGCTGTTCCCCCGAAGGTCCTCATCACGAAATAGGTTGTACGAGAGGAATGCCATGAACGCCGATGCCCTGTTGACCCGTCTTTTTGCCATACTGTTCGCATGCATCCTGTGCGCTCCTCCGGCCGTCCAGGCGACGATCAACAATCCGAAAACCATTCATATCGGCGTCCTGGCGACCGAGGGAGGCAAAGATCTCTGTTTCAAGCAGTGGCGTGCTACTGCGGAATATCTACAAAAGCGTAATCCCCAGTACAGCGCCAACATTGTCTGCCTTGATTACCACGAAATCGAAAAAGCGGTGTTTGATGGTGTGGTCGACTTCACCATCACCAACCCGGCTGTCTATGTCACTCTTGAATACATTTTCGGCGCATCCCGCATCGCCACCCTTGAGGAGTTTGGCTCGCAAGCCGCATCCACCCAATTTGGCAGCGTTCTTTTCACTACGTCCGCCCGCGGCGACATCAAAACGGTCGCGGACCTGCGAGGTAAGCGCGTTGCCGCTGTCGACCGGAGTTCCTTCGGCGGCTGGCTGATGTTTTTACGGCATATCAAGGCATCGGGACTGGACCCGTTCAAGGACTTCGCCGCCGTCGATTTTGCCGGCTCGCACCGCGGGGTTGTTTTCAACGTTCTCAAAGGAAAAGCTGACGCTGGCATCGTCCGCACTGGAATTCTGGAGCAGATGGCCAGCGAAGGCATCATTGATACCACCGCGTACAGAATCGTTGACGGCCAACCGGCCGATGATGTTTTCCCCTATGCCCGCACGACCGAACTTTATCCACACTGGGCTTTGGCCAAGATGCATCATGTGCGCACCGACTTGGCCGAGCAGGTCATGCGCACCTTTTTGGATATCAGCCGCGAGAGCGAGGCGGCTCGCGCCGCCCGAATCCAGGGCTGGACCATTCCCCTGGATTATTATGCGGTGCATCTCTGCCTGCAGGAGCTGAAAGCCGGACCGTACAGATATCTCAATGCTCCCACGCCACTCCCGTTGACCATTGGCCAATTTTACCGGCAGTATCGTCCGTGGGTTTATGCCGGAACCGGTCTGTTCATGGTGATCCTGAGCGCAACGATGGTCGTTTTGTTGCTCAACCGGAAGCTGGTTGCAACCACGCTGAAACTCAACGCCGAACACCGGGAAAAGGAAAAAACCTTAGCCGATCTCAATGATTTCAAGACAACCCTCGATAAAACACATGACTCGGTATTCATCCTTGATCCCGACTCGCTCCTCTTTGTGTATGTAAATGAGGGCGGGGTCAAACAACTTGGGTATTCCCTAGAAGAACTGATGATGATGAAGCTGCTGGACTTCACCAGCGACTATAGCGAATCCTCGCTCAAGGAACTTTTCATGCCTTTGCGCGACGGCACCCAGGATGCCCTGACCCTGCGAACACAGTTCATACGAAAAGACGGGACGTCCTCGCCGGTCGAGATTTTTCTCCAACTCGTCACCCCGGAAGGAAAAAAGAGCAGGTTCGTGGCCATAGTCCACGATATTACCCGGAGAGTGGCGGAAAGAAAGGAGCGGGACCAACTGCTGACACGACTTAACAGCGAGCAGAAGCTGTCTTCAATCGGTCAGCTGGCGGCGGGAATCGCCCATGAAATCAATACCCCGGTGCAATACCTGGGCAGCAATATCGAATTTTTAGGCGAGGCCTTCGGGGAAATCGATGCGCTCATTGGCGGGTACGACCACCTGCTGGTGGAAGCGACGGAAGCCTCCCCTAACCGCGAAGCCATCGTCACCAGTCGCGACGCCCTAAAACATCAAGTGGACTGGGACTACCTAACGGTAGAAGTCCCCAGTGCCGTCAGCCAATCACGGGAAGGAATCGCCAAAATCAGCTCCATTGTCCATGCCATGAAGGAATTCAGCCACCCTGGATGCAAAGAAAAACAGGCGACGGATCTCAATAAGCTCATTGAAACCACAATCACAGTCAGTAGCAACGAGTGGAAATATGTCGCTGAAATCGACAAACAGCTCGACGCGGCCCTGCCTCCGATTTTATGCCTGCCCAACGAAATGGGCCAGGTCTTGCTCAATATTCTTGTCAACGCCGCCCATGCCATCAAGGATGCCCAGGGAACAAACCAGGAAGGGAAAAAAGGAACAATCACCATTGGGACGCGGCAAGCCGACAATCACGTCGAAATTACCGTGAAGGATACCGGCGGCGGCATTCCCGAAGCGATTGCCACCAAAATTTTCGACCCCTTCTTCACCACCAAGGAGGTCGGCCGGGGCACGGGTCAAGGCTTGGCCATATCCCGTGACATTGTCGTCAACAAACACCAGGGAACCATTGATTTCGTCTCGACCGAGGGTGAGGGAACAACCTTTATCATCCAGCTTCCTCTGGATCAGAACCCATTGCGCAGAGCAACCTCAAAGGAGTGACCCCGTGAAAACAGCAGCTCTGTTTGTCGATGACGAACCCAATATTCTTTCCGGTCTCAAGAGAATGCTCCGCGTCATGCGGGACGAGCTGGACTTTCATTTTGCCGAAAGCGGCCGGGAGGCCTTGGAGATCCTCGCCAATCACCATATCGACCTCATCGTGTCCGACATGCGGATGCCTGGCATGGATGGCGCGGCGCTTCTCGCCGCTGTGCAGGAGAGCTATCCGCATGTCATCCGGATCATGCTGACCGGTCAGGCAGATGAACAGTCCATGCTTAGAACCGTGGGTGTCGTCCATCAGCTTCTAGCCAAGCCGGTAAACCCCGACGTCCTCAAGCAAGTCCTGCTGCGGGCATGCGCGCTGCGGGATGTCATGAAGAACGGCCAATTGAAAAGCCTGGTCTCCAGCCTGGGGCAACTCCCCAGCTTGCCCTCTGTGTATGCTGAACTACAAAAAAAAATACAGGATCCCGAGTGCGCAATCGGCGATGTCGCCGCGATCATTGAAAAAGACATGGCGATGAGCGTCAAAGTGCTGCAACTGGTCAATTCCGCATTTTTCGGCATGTATGAAAATGTCAACAGTCCCGTCCGCGCCGTCAACCTGCTGGGTCTGGACACGGTCAAGGCCCTTGTTCTCGGCGTGGGTGTTTTCTCGAAATTAAAGGCCGCACCATCCAAAATCTTTTCAGTGGGCGCCTTATGGAACCACAGTATGATGACCGCCGCCCTGGCTAAAAAAATAGCTCTGGCAGAAACCGATGACAAACTCTTCATCGATACAGTGTTCATTGCCGGCATCATGCATGATGTGGGCAAACTGCTCCTGTTCTCATCCCTGCAGAACTCCTATCTGACTGCCGTTGCACTCGCAAGGGATCAGCACCTTCCACTCTGCCAGGCCGAGCAGACCGTCTTTCATTCAGATCATGGTGCCGTGGGCGGTTACCTGATGGGATTATGGGGTTTTCCGGGTATCGTCGTGGAATCCATCGCTTTTCATCATCGCCTGGAAGCCTACCCGGAGCCCTCTTTTTCCCCGGCCGTGGTCATCCATGCAGCCGATGTCATTTATTACCAATTGTTTCCAGAAATGAGCGTAGGAGCGGCCCCCGTGCTCAACCGGGGGTACCTCGAACAAGCTGGACTTGACGGCAACTATGAGCACTGGCAGGACATCTGCCGAGAAATGCGGGAATGAGGCCTTCTCCATGACGGAAAAAATCCTTTTTGTCGACGACGAGCCGAATATCCTCCAGTCGATTCAACGGCAACTGCACAATCGGTTCACCCTGCAAACGGCTGGCAGCGGTGATGAAGCTCTGCGGATACTGAAGGAGGACGGGCCGTTTGCCGTCATCGTCTCCGACATGCGGATGCCCGGCATGAGTGGAGTCGAACTGCTCACCCGCGTCAAGGACAGTTATCCTGAAACGGTTCGCCTGATGCTCACCGGCAACGCCGACCAGGAAACCGCCATGGAGGCCGTCAATAACGGTCAGATTTTTCGCTTTCTTACCAAGCCCTGTCCGCAGGCGACCTTCATCACGTCGCTCGCTCTCGCCCTGCGACAGCATCGCCTCATCAACGCCGAAAAAGAATTACTGCAGAAGACACTCATGGGCAGCGTCTCGGTTCTCTCGGAGTTACTGGCCGTGACCAATCCGTTATCATTCAGCGCCGGGTTGCGATGCAGGGATCACGTCGTCGCCATTACCAAAGCTCTGCATCTACCCAACTTGTGGCAATATGAAATAGCCGCGTTGATGTCGCAGATTGGCTGCGTCACCCTTCCCGGCGATATTTTGCACACTGTGTACAGCGGCATGGAATTGACGGCCGAGGAACAGGAGATGTACGAGAACCATCCGGTGACTGGGGCTTCCCTGCTGGAGAAAATTCCCCGCCTGGAAAACGTGACCAGCATGATTCGGCTGCAACTCAAGCGATTTGACGAATACACCTCCGCCATGGCCAGCGCTGAATTCGAGGAAGTACTCACCGGCGGCCAGGTCTTGAAAGCGGCGCTCGATTTTGACCGGCACTTGTTCCGTGGTATGAGCCGCAATGAGGCGGTCGAGCTGATGCGTAGCCAGAAAAACATGTATAATCCTGAAATTCTGGAGGTGCTGTCCAGACTCAGGATAGAAAAGCGGGAACAGGAACTCAGCCTACCGGTTGCTCAAATCGGCACGGGCATGGTTGCAGCAGAAGATGTGATGGCGAAAAACGGGGTTCTGATTATTCCCAAAGGGCAAACCATTACCGTGTCCTTGCTCCAGGGGTTGAAAAATTTCTCCCGGCAGGTCGGGGTTGTTGAACCGCTCAGAGTGCGGATTGGCCAATCCACTGGTTCTGATGCCGCAATCGATGCGCAGGGCGGCGGTTAACCGAAGCACATGCAAGACAGACAGGCGCATGCAGAAACGGCGGAGCAAAACTTGCCCCACCGTAACCAGTCCACTGGGAGGAAATATGAATCTTGACACTGTCTCGTTTGCCGGCATCATCGAAAATCTGCACGACGGACTCTATCTCACTGATCGCAACCGGGTGATCACTTATTGGAATAAAGCCGCCGAGCGCATGTCCGGCTTTTCGGCCGCCGAGGTGGTTGGCCGGATCCTGACCCATGTCGATGGCAAGGGCAGAAACCGGCTCAGCTTTGGGTGACCGCTTTCAATCAACGCTTCACCGATGAAGCGATCTTGGTGCTTGGATTTCGCTGTCTGATCACCAATCCGTTTGAGAAAAAAAATCTTCTGATACTGTTGCAGATATTCTCAAGGGCAGGTAACGAATAGAGAGGTCAAAGAGCGTTGGGGACTTTGGCAATAGGCTCTGGACAAGGATTCTGAGTGCATTGAACACCCGCTGATTGTTTAAGCGGAATCTGAAAACCAATACTTTACGAAAGGAGCAGGGTCATGGGAGACAAGGGCGGCAAGAAAGATAAGGATAAAAGTCAAAAACAAAGCGACAAAAAACAGAAACAGAAAGAAAAAGACAAGACCGATAAACAGCCAAAATCCAAGCTGTAGAATCTTTGCCTATTTTCTTTGGAGAATGAGTTCTTGAGGTAAGCCCGTATAAAGCTCTCCTTTGTCAGGAGAGGGGGGGAAATGCCCCCTTTTGCCTGGAGAGCCAGCTGTAAAGGTGAAAGCTCCTGATCTCGGGAGATGTTGTCACGATACCAGTTCGTGAAACAGCCGGAGATCCGTGCCCGGAAATATTGCCTCGGTTGCGTGCAGCTTCCCGATGAGGCGGCATTATCGTAACCCTGCCGTACCAGTTGGCGACCAAGTTGAAGAAACGGCCGGGCAAGGCGCGGACAAGAGCTAATTCCTGCTCCTCTCTCGGCCAATGGGCATCGAAATGCGCGAGTAAGTCTCACCAACCAAACAACCTACACCGGAGGGTGTTCCTTGGAGCATTTTTCAGCTCTTCCTGAAAATATTGAAGCATTGGCTGCCGAGTACAAGCGGCTGTGGCCGCTCATGCCCGGCTTGCATTCGAACATCGCCAAACTGGCGGGCAAGGATGCCATCAAGGCCTGCGCCAAGCGGTTACGCATGCTCTCCAGACAGGGCGGTAGAATCGGGATCGTCTTTGATCATGAACTGGAAGCAACAATCTTCCAGGATTACCTGATCTACATGCATCGCCCCAACGGGCTCAGCCTGGTCCGGCAAATGCTCAACCGCAAACGGTATCCGCAGGGAAGCGACGAGCAGATGCTGCTGGAGGGCATGGTCCAGGCGCGGTTTTCCCTCTTCTGGATCAAGAAAACGTACCCGGCCGGCGGCTTTGTCGCGCTGGATGTCATTCGCGGCGAGGAATTTTTTGTTCTCGACCCATCCCAGCCGCAACAAGATGCGACCGGTTTCCTCGCGGCATTTCGAATTTTCCCGTTCCGCAATGCCTGGCTGCACACCGGCGCCAATATGGCCTTCGGCAAAATCGATGATCCCGCTGGGTTGCACCCCCTCGGACGCATCCTCAACGACAAGGAGGAGCGGGAACTGAACGAGGAGAATATCTCTCGCTGGCGAGAACTCCTCAGGGAGATGGAGGAGTAGCACCTGGCGGTCGCCCGCATGCGGCAGGCCGTAAAACCGGGGATTGGGGTCGCCAATGAAGCGCGCCGCCAATCCCACTTGTCCTGTACGCCTCAGTTTTACTGTTCTTCCGGTGCCGCCGCAAAAATCCCGGCCTTGATTTCCTGATCAATCTCCACCAGGGCGCGCTTCATCTGCTTGAGAGCCTGGCGGATGCGGTTTTCGTTCTCCACCAGGGCCAGACGGAGAAATCCGTCGCCTTCCTCGCCGAATCCAGCGCCGGGGGCCACGGCCACATTGGCCCGGTTCATCATCTCAACGGCAAAGCGGATTGACCCCATCTGGGCATACGGTTCGGGAATCTTCACCCACAAAAACATGCCCGCCTTGGGTTTCTCCACCTCCCACCCCATGCGGGAGAGCCCGTCGCAAAGGACGTCCCGCCGTTTCTGATAGATGGCCACCTGCTCAATGATGGTGTCGTCGCAGTCACGCATGGCGACAATCCCCGCCACCTGAATGGCGGAAAAAATGCCGTAGTCGTAATAGCCCTTGATTTTGGCCAGCCCGCCGACCATCTCCCTGTTGCCCACACAGTAGCCCAGCCGCCAGCCGGCCATATTGTAGGATTTGGAAAAAGAACCGAATTCGACACCAACATCCAGCGCCCCTGGGACCTCAAGAAACGACGGGGCCACCAGGCCGTCATAGGTGATCTGACCGTAGGCAAAGTCGTTGATCACCATGAAGTTGAACCTTTTGGCCAGCTTGACCATCTCCGCGAAAAATTCCTTGGAGGCCAGGGTGCCGGTGGGGTTGTGGGGATAGTTGAGCATCACCAGCTTGGGATGAGGGTAGAGCGAGTGGCACATGGCGCTGACCTGACGCAGGAATTCCTCCTCCGATCCCAGGGGAAAGCGCAGGACACTGGCCCCGGCGATGACCGCGGCGTAGACATGGATGGGAAAGAACGGCGTGGGCACGAGGACGGTGTCGCCCGGTCCGAGCAGGGCCAGGCAGAGGTGGGAAATACCTTCCTTGGAACCAATGGTGCAGATGACATCATCCTCGCCGGTGAGTTCCACCCCGTATTTGCGTTTGTAGTAGAGGGCAATCTCCCGCTTGAGGTTTTTCATGCCGCCGGCGGCCGGGTAGCGATGGGTCTTGGGATCGACCGCCACCTCGCAGAGTTTCTCGGTCACCTTGTTGGGCGTCGGGTCCATGGGGTTGCCCATGCCGAGATCGATGACATCAATGCCCTGCCACCGTTTCTCCATCTTGATTTTGTTGATCAGGCCGAAGAGATAGGGCGGCAACTGATTCATGCGTTCGGCAAAGCGGATGGTCACATCGCTCTTCATAAGAGTCTCCTGTGCAGGTATTCGGGGACCAGGGACACGGGTTCTCGGGATTTCTCAGCCCATGAGGACAAAAAAAGCCTGAACCGTGCGGCCCAGGCTAAAAAAAAAGCCATGAACCGGAACATCAGTCCATGGCGTGCAATATCGGGTATGCTGCGGGCTAGCAAGCAACCGGTCGCCAATGAACTGGGTTCATCGCCGCCGCTGCCGCGACATGTGGTTTCATTTTTCTGTCCTCTTCCGTCCTTTTTGTGAATAAGAATCGTATGTTCCATTTTTTATCGCGGATCAACCGGATTGTCAACCCCGGCGTACCACTTGCCCCGCAGGAGTTCAACCGGTGCGGGCCATCATCGCCTCCATTTCCCGGACCCGGTCGCGGTCATCAGCCCGGTCCTCAACCGAAAGCACGTCTTCCAGCTTGGTCAATTGTTTTACCACCTGTTCAAGCTTGTCCGTTTCATCGACCTTGAGCCAGATGCGGCTCGTTTCCCCCTGGCCGATGGCAGTGCAGAAGATGCCCTCAAGATTAAAGGCGCGGCGGGCAAAGAGGCCGCAGATCTGGAGCATGACCCCCGGATGGTTGTTGACGGTCAGGCGGAGGATGGTGGTGCTTGGAGATTGAAGTTCCAGATGATTCTCAGTTGCGGGCATGATCGCCTCCTATCATGGTGGTGTTGGCGGCGCCTGGCGGCACCATGGGGGTCACTTCTTCCTCGATGTCTATGGGCACGTTGATCAGGCAGGGACCGGGTTCGGCCATGGCCTTTTGCAGGAGTGCCCCCGGATCATCCACCCCTTCGAGATCATAGGCCGGCATGCCGAACCCCCGCGCGATGGCGGCAAAATCGACCTTGATCGCGTAGGAAGAGGCGAAGTAGTGCTGTTCGTAGAAAAGACGCTGCTGTTGACGAACCAGGCCGAGGCTCTGGTTGTTGAGCACCACGATCTTCACCGGTGCCTGTTGCTCCACCGCGGTGGCCAGTTCCTGAATGTTCATCAGCAGGCTGCCGTCGCCGCTGAAGCAGACCACCGGCCGCCCGGGGAATGCGAGCGCCGCGCCGATGGCCGCCGGCAGGCCGAATCCCATGGTGCCCAGACCTCCGGACGTGAGCAGCTGGCGGGGAGTGGTGAAGGGATAGGCCTGGGCCACCCACATCTGATGTTTGCCGACATCGGTGCTGATCAATGCCTCGGGGCCAGCCAGGCGGGCCACCTGGCGGATAAGGTGGAAGGGCCGTCCCGGAGCGAAATCTTCGGCATGGAACCGAGGATAATCCTGCTGCAATTGACGGATGCGTCCATTCCACTCGTGGCGCTGCCGTTGCTGGACTAAGGGCAAAAGACCTGCAAAGGCATGACGGGCGTCGCCGGTGATGCCGGCGTCGGCCGGCCGCAATTTGCCGATCTCACTGGCATCAATATCGACATGAATGACCTTGGCCTTGGGACAAAAGGCACTGATCCGCCCGGTGGCGCGGTCGTCGAAGCGGACCCCGGCGGCGATCAGCAAGTCGCTCTCCTCCATAGCCAGGTTGGTGGCGCGGCAGGCGTGCATGCCGAGCATGCCGAGCGACAAGGGATGGTCAGAGGGCAGTATCCCGAGCCCCATCAGGGTCATAACCGTGGGAATGCCACTGTGCTCCGCCAGCTGCCGAGCCTCAGCCGCTGCTCCCGCATGGATGACGCCGCCCCCGAGATAGAGAATCGGCCGGGCCGCTTCGTTGATCATCGCCGCCGCCTTTTCGAGGGACTGCTGGGCCTCGCCATGATGTTCCTTGATCGGGCAGGGGTCTGGCCAGGACTCGAACTCCACCATCTCGGTCTGGACATCCTTGGGCACATCGATCAAAACCGGGCCGGGTCGGCCGGAACCGGCCAACTGGAAGGCCTTGGGAACGATGGACAGCAGTTCAGCCGCAGAACGCACCAGATAATTATGCTTGGTAATGGGGACGGACATGCCGTAGGTGTCGACCTCCTGGAAGGCGTCGGTCCCAAGCAGGGAGCGGGGCACCTGACCGGTAATACATACCAGGGGCACTGAATCCAGGTAGGCGTCGGCCAGGGCAGTCATTATATTGGTGGCACCGGGGCCGGAGGTGGCGAAACAGACCGCCGGTTTGCCGCTGGTGCGGGCCATGCCCTGGGCAATGAAGCCTCCTCCTTGTTCGTGCCGGGCAAGCACATGGCGGATGGCGGGGCTGGCGGCAAGGGCGTCGTAGAGGGGCAGGTTGGCCCCGCCGGGGATGCCGCTGACAACGCGGATTCCCTGGCGTTCCAATTGACGGATGATGATTTGGGCGCCGTTGAGTCTGGGCATGGTGTGTTCCTCCTGGGGTGATGTCGCGGTTATGGGCAAAAAAAAACCCCCGCCGGCTGGCGCCGGCGGGGGTTGTGATCTCAAGTCTGGATTTTCCCGCTACGACGCCCCGATTTCTTTACGCACGACGACCACCACGCTCATGAGCGCCAGTGCGGCTAAAATGTTGGCAATGCGGAAAATGCTGTTCATTTCGGATTTAACCTTACAAAAAAATCAATTCAAACCTAACCCTTGCCTTTTTGATAACTGAAGCTCAACCCTTCGTCAAGAAGAATGTCGCGCAACGGTTCAATCGCCGCCTACGGAATCTGAGCGGCCACAGAGCCATACAAAATCAACCTACCTTCGCCCGGGCACCTGAAATTTGTTCAGCGAATTCAAATCAGCAAAAAAGCAGGGCCACTTGCGGCCCTGCTCCGGAATGCGCAATAAGCTTTCTATTATCAAGGCATTACGGCCTGTACCCGTCCGACAGGGTTTTTAGAAAGGCGACGATAGCAGCCTCCTCCGAGGGATTCAAGCCCAGATTCCCCAATTCTCTGGTGTTCACGTTTTCCGCGACTTCCGGTGCCGGCCAACAACCCTGATTCATAGCCTCATCCATAGTGAGATTTTCCGCACATACCGGTTTCACATCCCTTGTGTTGTAGAAGTGGACGATGCCTTCGAGGCTCTTGAAGTAGCCATTGTGCCCGTACGCTTTTATAAATTCAGGATTAGGCCTCAGGTCTACATTACGGAGTGTTGGCACCTTGTGTCTGCCCATGTTCGCATCAGCATAGGTTGCATAATCTGGCCGAGTCGCAAGAAACCCGCCCAGACCGAGGTCGACATAATCAGGATGAGTAACGTAGAATGGGTTCTCCGGATTTTTCGGAATGCCGAGATTGTCATAGCCGAAATCGGTAAAGAGCGGAGCACGACCATCGCTTGTATGGCACTTGACGCATTTTCCCTTGCCTTGAAAAAGAGCCAAGCCCCGGCGTTCCTCTTGGCTCAACTTTGATTTTCCAGGCAATGAATAATCGAATTTCGAAGTGAAGGCGTTTACTGCCGGCGAGGCCTCGTAGGCTGCGATCGAATAGCCAATATTGTCATAGGCAAGAGCCACGTTTTCGGGCGAACAAACGTTAGCACCCCACACTTCCTTGAAGAGCTCCGCGTAGGCGGAAGCACAGACTTTACCCACCAAAGTAGCCGCATCCGGGAGCGCCTGTTCCATCGGATTCAGGAAAGGTCCCTTGGCCTGCTCAGCGGCGGGACTGCCCAGCGTTTCACCGGTGGCCCTGCCATCCCAGAAGTTGCCGCCGGTGAACAACCCTTTCTTGTCGACATGGAGGATTGGGCTTTGCGTTGCATAGGCGGAGCTTGGCGGTTTCCGGTCGCCAAAAGCGCCAGAGATAGACCCCTCATAAACAGCCCCATGTTGATTAATGGCTTCATCCGGACCCGTCCAACCAACTTGGGGGGCATGGCAAGCAGCACAGGACTGATTGTTATTGAGTGAGAGGTTCTGGTCAAAAAAGATGAACTTGCCCAAAGCCTCCTTCGCTGTGGGTTCTGCTGATGCAGCAACGCCCAATCCGACGGATAGAACCAAAATCACGGTATACAACACAAGTTTCTTGCTCATGGTTGCTCCTCCTTATAACTGTCGTGTCTGTTTTTATCATGTTTCCCCATTGAAATGCTGTTATTGCTCCTCTTTTTCACCTCCATTCACATTGCTTCCATGGTTTCCATACACCGCCGGTAAAAATCAGGCCCCTCTTATGGGCAATGAATTCCCGAGAGTCACCTCCTGTTTTTATCGACAGATTGGCGAGTTGGCAACAATAACGGTTCGGTTCCATTCCCCAATCAAATTTAAATTGGGATAAAAATTACATGGGTACAGGCGGGAATTCAATAAAGAGAAAGTGCAGAGAAAATGGTTAGTTTTTCTATCAATATTCCCCACAGGGGGGATAAATATTTTTATAAATTCAGCTACCTAAGAGCACATCCTTGATATTTTCACCGGACCAAGGCGGAAGCAGTTCCGGCCGCCTGACCGATTGTTGGTGTCCATCCACTATTGCGGACTGTTCCTGAATGACCCATTCTAGCTTTTCGTGAGAGACTGCGAAAATGAGGACTTTCCTGTGATGTCTTTTTTGGGAGGAGGTGTATGAATCGATTAAAAGCGACAATGAGGCTGTTCCACGCAAAAACCATGCTTGGTCATGACTATTTGCCACAACTGAATATTCCTGGCGCGAAATGATCCGGCACATGACAGCAGATAATACTCCCACATGCGTTTGAAGCGGTCATCATATCGTTTATTCAACATCGGCCAGGCTTGTTGGAATCTATCGTTCCAAGCCATGAGTGTTTTATCATAATGAGGACCGATATTATGCAAGTCTTCGATAATGAATAATTTTTCTATCGACTTGGATATCTGCCGCAAACTCGGTATAGAACTGTTTGGAAAAATGTATTTGGTTATCCACGGGTCGGTGTGTGCTGTAGAAGTATTATTGCCAATGGTATGAAGCAAAAATATCCCCTCTTCCTTCAGTAACCGGTGAACGACCCTCATATAGGTACGGTAATTTTTCCGGCCAACATGTTCGAACATGCCCACCGAGACAATTTTGTCAAAGCGGCCATCGATCATCCTGTAGTCACCTTCATGAAAATATACAGGTAGATCTTTGCAGTATTCACGAGCGTACCGCACTTGCTCTTGAGAAATATTAACCGCTGTCACCTTGCAGCCATAACGATTGGCGGCGTAATATGCCAACCCTCCCCAGCCACACCCAATATCCAGCAAATGATCCCTTGCTGATAGATTCAGTTTTTTAAGGATCAGGCTGATTTTTTGCTCTTGTGACTGGTTCAGGTCATTCGTTGACTCAAAGAAGCCACAACTGTATTGATGATACGGATCGAGAAAGGAGAAAAATAAATCATTGCCCAGATCGTAATGTTGCTTGGCAATCAAATGACTGCGTGCCCTGGATTGGAGATTGAAAAGAATATCTGGTATGAAACCAATTGAGTACCGAAGAGTACCCTTCAACTTTTCGTCCAAACCTCCACGCAACAATCGGCAAATCATTTCATCTATCTGGCTGCAATCCCACCACCCTTCCATGTACGACTCACCCATCCCGAGATTCTTTTCCTGCATGGCCCGGCGGTACCAACGATCATCATGCACCTGGATATCCCAAGGCTGATGACCGTTCACCGTAACCCCTGCATGGTCAAACATTTCGGTGAGTATTTTTGCTATCATTTTACCATCGACTGAAACAGTCGATAATTTCATCGTCAGAGAACATGAAATTAAAATAGGTAGGTCCAGGTTTCTATATTGTAACTATATGAACGAATATACAAAATAGAACAATATGGAAATATTGAATAGATAATATGTATACTATCTATTCAATTTCATTGATCTGATATACGCGTGCGTGGAACTTGCTCAAACACCATTCAAATCATCTCCAGATAAAAAAACGAGATGAGCAGTTGCCAATTTCTGATAACAATGGAATGAGAGGACCTTGTGTCAGGCAATGACTGTTCGTTGTCTACTCCTCTTCCCAACTCGCCATTTTGTGCCAAGTGGTAATTCCGAACGCACAATTGGGTACGGGGTGGATAAAGCCCGTGTCCCTTGATCGAGAGCATACTCTTATGACCTGGTACAGAAAAAGTGGGCACAAAGTTAAGAGCGTTTAGGGTGCTCTCGGGAGGTGTTCACATGGAGAAAGCAGTACGCAGAAAATTCACGGACGAATTTAAGGAAGGGGCCGTCAAACTGGTCACGGATCAGGGACACAAGATTTCAGAGGCAGCCAGGAATTTAGGCAGCCATACCACGCAACTTCGTCGATGGATCAAGGACACATTGCCGGATTCAAGCCCAGCTCCTGCCAGCATGGCGCAACTGCAAGCAGAACTCAAGCAGTTGCGGCGAGAGAATGAACGACTGCTGATGGAGCGAGAGATTCTAAAAAAGGCCACAGCCTTCTTCGCGAAAGAATCGGTTTAAGATTTTCTTTTATCGATAACGAGAAGAAGGCGTATCCATTGAATTTGCTGTGCAGAGTCATGCAGGTGAGCCGAAGCGGTCATTACCACTGGAAGAGATGCAGCCCGTCAGCCAGGAAGCAAGAGCGGGCGCAACTGATCCCCAGGGTCCGTGGCCTTCACCAGGAATCGAAAGCAACATATGGCAGCCGCAGAATGGCTCAGGAGCTAAACGCCCTTGGGGTTCGTTGCGGCAAGCATAAGGCCGGAACGTTGATGAAATTGGCTGGCGTTGCGGCCAAACAACGCAAAAGGTTCAAGGCGACAACCGACAGCAGCCATCGGTTACCCGTTGCCCCCAATCTTTTGAATCGCAGATTTTCCGTGACCACCCCGAATTGCGTATGGGTTGGCGACATTACCTCTATTTGGACGTCCGAGGGGTGGCTGTATTTGGCGGTTGTAATTGATCTCTACTCCCGTCGTATCGGGGGATGGTCGATGAACAACTGCATCTCCAGGCATCTGGTCATGGATGCGTTGACTATGGCAATCTGGCGACGCAAACTCTCACGAGGTCTCATCTTTCACTCTGATAGGGGCAGTCAGTATTGCAGTCATGATTTCCAGAAACTGCTCAAGAACCATGGGGTACTGTCCAGTATGAGCAGAAAAGGCGATTGCTGGGACAATGCTGTGGCCGAGAGTTTTTTCGGCAGCCTCAAAATTGAGCAGGTTTTTGGAATGAGGTATCTCAGCCGATCTGCTGCCCGGCAGGATATCGTCGATTACATCGAGATGTTTTACAACAGCAGACACCGTCATTCCTCTCTGGGGTATATGAACCCCAGGGAATTTGAGAAACAGCAGTTTTGAAAGAAAGCAGCTTAATAAAATGTCTACTTTTATTTGACCACGTCAGCCCGAGTTGATGCGGTTATTATCCCATAATCAGTTGGTGAAGTAACATTTCAATCTTCCAGTACCCCCCGCAGCTTCACCGCTACATCCGCCTTTGAAAACGGTTTCTGGATAAATTCCACCCCGGCATCCAACACCCCCTGATGGGCAATGACATTGGCGGTATAGCCGGACATGAAAAAGAGTCTGATGCCTGGGTACAGCGCGGTGATCTTTCCGGCCAGATCCCGGCCGTTCATCTCTGGCATAACCACGTCCGTCATGAGCAGATCGATTTGGCCTGTGTGCTCTCCGGCCAGACGGATGGCTTCGCCAGGTCCAGGCGCAGCCAGAACGGTGTAGCCCAACCTCTCCAGCATGATTGTGGTCATGTCCAGAATCATCGGTTCATCTTCCACTAGGAGGATGGTTTCATCGCCACCAGGGGATGTTTCCCTCGCAGGAATACCAATGGCGGTTTCGTCATCGGCTGCCTGACGGGGTAAGTAGATTTTGAAGGTAGACCCCAGATCAGGTTCACTGTAAATGTTGATGAACCCGTTGTTCTGTTTGACGATACCATACACTGTTGCCAACCCCAGTCCTGTGCCTTGCCCCACTCCCTTGGTGGTGAAAAACGGCTCGAACAGATTATCCAGGGTCTTTTTGTCCATGCCGCAGCCGTTGTCGCTGACAGCCAGCAGAACAAAATCACCGGGGATGAATCCCGGGTGATCGCGGCAGTACGCCTCATCAAATGTCTGTCTGCCGGTTTCTATGGTCAAACTGCCCACGCCGGCAATGGCATCCCTGGCGTTGACACAGAGATTGGCAAGGATTTGATCGATCTGGGATGGATCCATTTTAATCGGCCCCAAAGGAACAACCGGCTTCCATATCAGATCAATATCTTCACCGATGAGTCGACGCAGCATGCTCAGCATGCGTTCCACGGTATCGTTTAAGTCCAGCTGTCTAGGGACGATGATCTGTTTTCTGGCAAAAGTCAGCAACTGCCTGGTCAGCGCTGCCGAGCGCTCTGCAGCTGTTTGAATTACTTTCAGGTCATCATGCAGGCGGCTTTCCTCTTCCAGATCTTCCAGGACCAGTTCCACACGTCCTAGGATAACCCCCAGCATGTTGTTGAAGTCGTGGGCCACGCCGCCCGCCAACCGACCCACCGACTCCATCTTTTGCGCTTGAGTGAGTTGCGCCTGGAGTTTCTCCCGCTCCACCTCCGCCTGTTTGCGATCGGTAATGTCACGAAATTCAATAACTCTGGCCTCGAGACCTTTGTATGTGATGTTTTTGCCTCGTATGGCCAGAGGATACTTTGAGCCATCCTTTCGCACACCGGTAACTTCGTACCCCTGATCATATCCGCTCCAAATATTTGCAAGGACCGTGTCCATTGATTCCGGAGCAATGAGCTCAAGGCCGTTCATACCAATATGCTCTTCGTAGCTGAAACCGGTGATGTCCGACAATCCTTGGTTGCATTCCAGTATGAGTCCCTTGTCATGTATAATGATACCGCCAAAACAAGCCTCGGCAAGCGCCTTGAAACATTCCTCACTCAGCCGAAGTTTTTCATCGGCCTGTTTACGTTTGGTGATATCCTGCACCATACCGGTGGATTGTATGATGGTTCCCGCGTCATCGCGTTCGTGAACACAACGCTCAAGGACATACCGAACTTCACCTGAGTTCCGCTGTGCGATCCGGTGCTCGAGCTCATAACTGTCGCTTCCATCCCTCAGCGAACGGGAATAAACCTCATCCACCAAGGCTCTGTCATCCGGGTGGACTGCATCGAGAAAGGCTTCATAGGTGGCGGCGAACTCCTGCGGTTCGTAACCGAAAATGCGGTAGACCTCGTCCGACCAGGTCAAATGGTTTGCGGTCAAGTCCAGTTTCCAGCTTCCGGTGTGCGCGATTTCCTGTGCTCGGGAAAGGAGTTCCTCGCTCTTTCTCAATGCCTCCTCCGCTTGCTTGCGATCGGTGATGTCAAGGCCGCAAGAATAGTTTTTGTCTCCCAGGGTAATGTAACCCCATGAGATATTTTTCTTCGAGCCATCCTTGCAGGTACACACTACCTCCATTGGTTCAATTGGGGATTGGGTAGCTATCGCCTGCTTAACCCTTTTTGTCCATTCCTCGGCTATTTTGACGCGATAGATTTCATCGGGATAGGCCAGTGGCCACCATTGCGCTACGCTTGGGATATCCGCCTGGGTATATCCAAACAATTTGACCATCGTGGGGTTCACGTATTCCGTTATCTGTTCAACTCCAACCGTCTGGTGTATGGCTAGCGGGAATGTTTCCACCATTGCCCTGAACTTGGCTTCGCTCTCCCGCAGCGCCTCCTCTGATTGCTTGCGCTTGGTGATGTCCCGCCAGGTGGTGTGGAGCATTGCCTGCCCTTTGATCGTGACGGGCAGGAGAGAAACCTCGACGATAAATTCTCCCCCTTCGGAGTTAACATGGGTCCAGTCGAACCTAAGCAATCCTTTGCTGTACGCGAGAGCAATAATCTCCCGTGCGGCCATGGCTGATCGTCGGCCATCGGGCTGAAATTCCGGAGAAATTCTGGCAGGTGACAGGAGAAGAAATTGTTCACGGGTCATCATAAGAAGATCAAGTGCCGACTGGTTGCATTCTACAAAGGCACCCGTATTGTCGATCAGAAGGATGGCATCGAAAGAGTCCTCAAACAGTTTCCTGAACGTGACCTCACTCTCGCGCAGCTCTTCGGTTCGGACTCTGACTGTTCTTTTAAGAAGCACCGTGAAGCCAGCAAACAATAAGATAGCAAAGGCGAAGATGATGGTGGTATAGATCAGCCAAACCGGAATTTTCGCTGCAAGATTTTGGCCACCAATCCAATAATTGAGGCGATTGTAATACAACGAATCAGAATCTTTTTTCCAATTTGATATGTGGGCGTCGATGTGGCTCAACAGTTCATGCTGCATCCCTTTTTTACTGGCAAAGAAGACAGAAAAGGGGCTGAAAATGATTGAGCTGCCAACCAGATTATATTCTTTGGCATGACGCAGACCGATATGCTGGGGGGAGACTCCGGCATCAGCTACTCCCTTTTGGACTGCTGTAAAAACCTCAGCGTGGGTGGAAAATTCGACGATTTCGCAATGCAGACCTAATTTTTCGGTTGTCATGATAAAGTTGCTGCCGGTGATGTCCTTCCGCATAACCGCAACTTTGCGCCCATCGAGATCGTTGATGTTTTTCGACTTTCCATCCGGATTGACAAATACCTGGCCCCAAAGTTCAACTACAGGCTCATAGTTGAAATCCATGATTTCTGCCCGCTCTGGTGAGAAGGCAACCGAGAGTATCAGGTCGATCTCCCCCTTCTGTAGACGATCAAGTCCCTCCTCCCAGCTGCCCGGCACGAATGTAACTGCCCAGCCTTCATCTCTGACGATTTCTCTCAGCAGGTCAGGGAATAAACCTTGGACGCCCCCTTGCTCATCAACAAATATCAATGGGGCAACCGGAAAAACACCCGCTCGAATTGTCCCTTGCGGACCTCTTTCCAGAGCCTGAATCGGCCTGGTAATTAGGAGTAGCAGAATGACGAAAAAAAATTGCCGTGTTCTGTGCGATGATAGCATGTTCTGTTCTTGTGAAATCTTCAGATTGGAGGAAAAATATTTATAGTGGCTATGAATGAAACTCAGCCGAATATCTCTCCCGACCGCCTTGCAGCAACATTAGCCTCTGCATGGGGAGGTGGCTCAAACTTTTTTGTTACAATGCTGGTTCGGCCCCCGCTTCATCTCAAGCTTTGCTGAGTTTGATATAGAGCCACTATATTTATTGAAACTTCTTAAATATGCTGGAGGTATAGCATTAGAGAATCATTGCAGCTTTCGTGGGCATTGTCAAATTTTCGGAAAGGAAGCCTTGACAGAGTGCCAGCTATTCTTTAACAGGTCATCGCCATATGCCCATAACCCGTCGTGTCTCGTTCATTGAGTATCACTGAAACTCAAGAAGAACTCAAGAAGAGACAGGCTTTGCAGCAAAAAGGACAATGATTCCTCCAGCTGCTTCTTTCTTTAATGCGGTTGAGGTATCTTGAAATTGCCAGGCCGAACCTCAACCCTTTTGGAAGTTGGCTCAACTTGAGGTTTCTACGGTGAATGTCTGATTCTCAAAGTTACGATATCTCTGAAAAATGATGACAATATATCAATGTAACTTCTGCAACTTTCTTTGTTGTAGTCATGTGGGAAATAAGTATGTTCCTGAATATATCGAATCTGATCAGCGTAGTGTATGTGCTCCTCTTCTGTTTTGTTACGATCGGGCTGTCGGGATGCGGTCTATTCCACCTGCGTAAAGAAACCGCCACACTGTACAACTCAACCATTCTGGTCGGGCATATTAACTGTGAAGGAATAGCTGTTGGATCACCCCTTGTTGTTGCTGCCCGATCGGCTGCAGGTCGCGAGAGAATCATCACCCATTACACCGTTCTCCATGAACCCGGCCCATACGAATTGATTGTTCCACAAGGACAATGGCAGATAATCGCGTTTGCTGACACCAACAGCGATCTTACCTGGCAACCAGAGGAAAGTGTCGGTTTGTATAGGGAAGGACCAATCCACATTGACCAAGCCGGCGGTGTTGTCCAGGATGTGAACATCGTTGTTCGTGAAAGAAGACAGCGGGACCTCGATTTGCCGGAAAACGTTACAATGACAACGGATAAACCGGCCAACATCCATTACACTTCCTCTGGAATAGTCCGCGCCCTGAGCGATCCACTGTTTAACGAAGACAATGGAGTTAAAGGATTCTGGCGGCCATTGGAATTTTTTCGCGAATATGGTGGCACAATTTCCTTTCTCCAGCCCTTTGACCCGAAAAAAATACCCGTTTTATTCGTCCACGGTGCAACCGGTACACCTGCTGGCTGGCAATACTTGATCAATCACATCGACCTGAACCGCTACCAACCTTGGTTTTATTTCTATCCATCCGGCGCCTCGATTAAATCCATGGCTGATCTACTCTTCTGGAAGCTGATCAACTTGAAGAGCAGATATCATGTAAAGGAGATGCACCTTGTCGCCCACAGCATGGGTGGATTGGTGGAGCGCTCCTTTCTGGTCGATTATGGCCACCTGTTTCCCGCTATCCGCACTTTCATCTCTCTCTCCACTCCATGGAGCGGGGACGAGTTAGTCGAAAATGGGCTGCGATACTCACCCGGCGTAATTCCAGCATGGCGAGATATGGATCCGAACGGTGAGTTTGCTCTGTCCATCTATCGAAAGAAACTACCTCCAGGCATAGCTCATTATCTCCTCTTCGGTCATCGGGGTAACCGAAATCCCTTGCGGCCCAACAATGACGGAGTGGTCACGCTCGCTACCCAACTGGACCCGCGCGCCCAAGCTGAGGCCAAGATGGTATTTGGATTCGAGGAGGACCACAGCAGCATTCTCGAAAGTGAGCGGGTTGCTTCGGTGTTAAACAACATCCTCGCAAGGGAAGATGGGGCAAGAGCAACCGTGATAGACAAAGAAACTGGCACACTGAAGATGAGTTTCTCACCGGTGCAGACCAATAATTGGGACATCTGGCCCGAGATACAAATTTTACCCAGGAACAGGAATCAGGCGGACGGCTATTTTTTCCGCCTGAACCTCCTCCAGAGCGATCAGCCCTTAGGGCCTTTTCCGACAGGCGTTTACGAGGTGCGGGTAATGGTTAACGGCTTTAAAATCAGTCCCGCCAGACAGGAAGTGACCATCGGTGCAAACCTCCAGCCCAAACTGCATGTGGACCTGACCCCTTCGGGTACAGTTTCGGGCATGGTCCATCGTCGGTTTTATCAGGATGCTGATCCGGCTGGGGTTTATATGCCGTTCAGCCATAAAGTATCTGTCAGTTCTATTCACCTGAGTGGTACAGAAGTTGAGCGACAACTGGTGCCGTTACAGGATGGGGATTTCGACAACTTCCAGCAGTACCAAGCTGGCAAGGATTGGGCGTATCAGAACGGTTTTTCCTTTTATAATCTACCCCAAGGCGATTACACCCTCACTATCCAGGTTGATGGCCAACCGCCCTATAGTGAACAACGACGCGTCGAGCCGGGGCGGCCCATTCCTTCGCACAACATCATTCTACCGCAAGAGCAACGTAGCAAGTTTTGACAGATTGTTTTTGTTATAATCCCTGGCAACAAGCATAATCCCGCCTGATCCGCAATGATGAAGTCAAGGTATCGGTTCACCTTGATTGATGGAAACAGGGGGCATCGTTCTGATTTAACCAGTTAATAAGCCATCATATTGTAACTAATTACGCTTCAATGATCTCGTGTCATTCATAGGTAAAGGGACTTGGACTGCATTCAGCCATCACTACGCTGGCGATCATGATCCTGCCATACCATTGATTTCTCCTTTACACGGTGAGTTGCATGGATTGCCGCCCATCTTCATCTGTGCTGCAGGTGATGAAATCTTGCGTGATGATGCTCTTGCCTTCGCACATAAAGCCCGATCTGCTGAGTTGGAGGTGACGCTCATGATTGAGAAAGGGCTCTTTCATTGTTATCCAGTATGTGCGCCCTTGTTCCTCGAGGAGAAGCGTGCCATGGAGGCTTTGTGCGGCTTCATACGGAAGTATCTGCACCTCACTTGATAATTTCAAACAAGCACATGATTAATCTGGAACATAAAATGGTTATAAAATGAACTCCCCTAAATGACTTCGCTAATATTCAAGGATGAACCTGATTGCGGATCAGGGGGCACATCGTTTATTGACGTAAAGAAATACATCCAATTCTGAATCGGCAAGTATCATGTAGAAGGGACACACGATTCTGACGTGGTCAAAAAAAGTAGACATTTTATTAAGCTGCTTTCTTTCAAAACTGCTGTTTCTCAAATTCCCTGGGGTTCATATACCCCAGAGAGGAATGACGGCGTCTACTGTTGTAAAACATCTCGATGTAATCGACGATATCCTGCCGGGCAGCAGATCGGCTGAGATACCTCATTCCAAAAACCTGCTCAATTTTGAGGCTGCCGAAAAAACTCTCGGCCACAGCATTGTCCCAGCAATCGCCTTTTCTGCTCATACTGGACAGTATCCCATGGTTCTTGAGCAGTTTCTGAAAATCATGACTGCAATACTGACTGCCCCTGTCAGAGTGAAAGATGAGACCTCGTGAGGGTTTGCGTCGCCAGATTGCCATAGTCAACGCATCCATGACCATATGCCTGGAGATGCAGTTGTTCATCGACCATCCCCCGATACGACGGGAGTAGAGATCAATTACAACCGCCAAATACAGGCACCCCTCGGACGAACAAATAGAGGTAATGTCGCCAACCCATACGCAATTCGGGGTGGTCACGGAAAATCTGCGATTCAAAAGATTGGGGGCAACGGGTAACCGATGGTTGCTGTCGGTTGTCGCCTTGAACCTTTTCCGTTGTTTGGCCGTAACGCCAGCCAATTTCATCGACGTTCCGGCCTTATGCTTGCCGCAACGATACCCAAGGGCGTTCAGCTCCTGGGCCATTCTACGGCTGCCGTATGTCGCTTTCGATTCCTGGTGAAGGTCACGGACCCTGGGGATCAGTTGCGCCCGCTCTTGCTCCCTGGCTGACGGGCTGCATCTCTTCCAGTGGTAATGACCGCTTCGGCTCACCTGCATGACTCTGCACAGCAAATTCAATGGATACGCCTTCTTCTCGTTATCGATAAAAGAAAATCTTAAACCGATTCTTTCGCGAAGAAGGCTGTGGCCTTTTTTAGAATCTCTCGCTCCATCCGCAGT
>Ga0209016_1000139_pt1 | contig 103615 bp, 95 predicted proteins | sample EPASupsiteSAE305_FD_187265 | JGI IMG/M metagenome (GOLD analysis project Ga0209016, IMG submission 187265) | Bioremediated contaminated groundwater microbial communities from EPA Superfund site, New Mexico - SAE3-05 (SPAdes) (version 2) | ecosystem: Environmental > Aquatic > Deep subsurface >...
GCTCGAAGCCACTCTTAATCGACATGCCCGCGTTGACATGTTGGAACAGCTCGATCAGATCGGCCGTCTCCTGGCCAGCAGCCGCCTGCTCGACATGGCGATCACCAACCAGGAAGATGTCGACGCCTTGTCCGCCGACTTCATGGCAGGGAATTATGATTTGCTCAACCGCAAGGATCGGACACCGCTCCAAGGGTTTTACACCCACCTGGGGCATTGGCGGCAGATTGAAGAGGAGGGGGAAGTTTGCTGGCTGGCCGACGGCTCACGCTGGTTGGGCACACTCTCCACAGGTGTCTCAGGCTTAATGACCAAGACGCTCGGTCGTTCCTATCAGGAACTGCTCGACACTATCGGCGCCTATTACTACTTCCCTTTGGCCATCAGCAAAAGCGGTGAGGTGAGCAATGGTGTGCTGTCCCTCAAGATCAAACCACTGCACGGCAGCATCGATCAGGCCGGCGGGCTGGTCTTTGGCTTGCGGAACATCGGCAACTATTTTGTCTTTCGGATCAATGCACTGGAAGACAACGCCATCTTGTTTGAGTTCGTCAACAACAACCGGATCGAACGTGCTCGATGCGACCTGCCTATCACCAGGAGCCAATGGCATACGTTGGAAGTGTCGGTGATGGGCAGCAAGGCATCCTGTCTGGTGAATGGCGAGGTTGTGTTCGATTACCAGGCAGAGCGGAGTCTCAATGGCCATTTCGGACTGTGGACCAAAGCCGATTCGGTGATCCTGTTTAAAAAAAGCCCTGAAGTGTAAATGTTATATTGTCACTTGGCTTAAAATCATGTTCACATTTCCAGAAGAAGAATTTGATTCCATTCAAAAAAAACGAACATTTTTTTAGAAAAGTGCAGTCTTGAACATTTTCTGCGAGAAGGGAGGATGTAATGTTAGTCCGATTTTTCCTCAACGAACCCAACGGTAATTCTTGAAAAAATTTTCTTGCGATGATGCCCAGGTTGGGCACAACGTATGATGTCACCATTAAGGTCGTTTCAAAGCCAAAGGCCGAATATCAGACCGATGAGTATTTTGCACTTGACCTCCCCGTGGCCCCTGCCATCATGGTGAACGATGAGATCGTGGTAGAAGGCGGCAACATCAGCGAGGAAGAGGTTGAGGCTTGTATCTGTCGCCATTTAGGAATCGTAAGGTCGGAGGACCCGAGTTAACGTTAATAGCCAAGGAGGTTTATATGGTTAAAATGCTGCTGTTCCACAGCGGAAATCCCACTTGAGTAAGCTGCCAGAAGGCTACAGGTGTAGCCAAAAAAATGCAGGAAATTTTTAAGGACGCGTTGGAGTTACAAATTCACCGCGCCGATTCGCCAGAAGCTCTTCCCTATAACCTGAGAAGCTCAACCAACGTTTTCATCAACGAGGAACTGGTGCCGCTTGACGTGGCACTCGACGCAACAGCCATGGAGAAGTATATCGCTGCTCTCTTGCGATGACGTCCCCAGTATTCTTTCCTGAGCTGTTTTTTAACCCCATAGGCTATCTAACATCCTGATACCCTATGGGGTTTTTATATATCATGGTTTTTCTAACTATTTCAATACACGGACCGCATATTGGACGTTGCGGGGCAAAGAAGGTGAGGCCAATATTGACAATATTTTGGTGCGGGCCGTTCAGTAATGCGAGCCATTGCTAGCAGCAGGCCTGTGGTATCGCACCCCTGTTTTCACCGGTTCAGGCTCGTGTTTCTTTAATGGAAATCCTTAGCGTACGTTTTCGTTCCATTGGACTTCACACCTCTAAGCCAATCGCAGCATTTAAGCGAAACATTTGCATCGATGGCGTTCAAGGCTTCTTCAATACATGCCTCAATTCTATACAGGGCCGCTTGATGTGCTTTCGTAGTTGCTACGTATGCGGCACTCGCTCGAAGCATACCCACTTGCACCAAAAGGATGGGCCAAAGAATATCGACAGAGAAGTAAACAGAATTCTCGATAGATTCAGTATCACGGTTCCCTTGGTACGCATGACGAACGTCATAAGCTAACCCCAAGACAAATTCGTCATGGTGTGGAGGGATTGGGCCATTTTCGGAAGAAAAATAGTGAATTGTTTCGTAGAGGTCGCGAAGGTCTAAGTAATCGCCAACGAGCCTAAATCCTGCCCCGTATTTTGTAGAGTCACCGAGTAGCATTATTGTCTCCCGAGATGTGACAGGTGAACGCCATTTTTCCATCTCCTTTCAGGTATCAAAACTTGCTCCGGATCGATCCCCCGGGTTTGTTTTTTGATACCGATTTTGCTTTCTGCAGCGAGGACCTGGCCGCATGATTGATACCAGCAAAACACATCGCTATTTTGATCCAAACCCTTTACCCCCACATTTGGGGCAGGGTTTCCGGTCATAATTTGTGTCATCATCCGGATCGACATAAACCGAGCCTGAGCCATGGCAAGTGAAGCAATCCGGCAACCCTCTGTTGGTCACATGGAGGCGTTGCCATTGTTGCCATAGGTCGCGAAAAACCATATCGCCATTCGCCGCGTAATTTTGCGGCTCCTCTCGGAGTTCAACCCGGCCACGGATTACCGCGAGAGCGGCTTGATAGTGCCTACGATCCAGGTTACACAGGTCAACAATGTCCAACTGAAAATCATTGCCATTGTAAGCACTCAGAAGCACCTGGGCGGCAACTCGACTGCCGCCGGTGTCGCCCTGGGCAAGTGGCACCAGTTTTATAATTGCATCGGTATATTCTTGTTTCGTTGTCATGCTTCTACCTCGTCTATTGATTCAACAATTGGCTGCCGCTTGCTCTTCTTCCCAATACCATTCAGACATTACAAGGTTGTCGAGGACCGCAACAAATGAGTCTCCGTGGTTCACTTCGCCGTGATCGATATAGTTCAACGCATGAGCAATTTCATGAAGAGTATTACCTGCAACGCGGCCTCTTCGGTTATTGCGATACCATGAACGGTTTCAAGCAACCCCCTACAGGTAGACCGTTTTAGAACGGTTGGGTATTCCTCGGTAATCATGCACTCGGTTTTCATACTGTGGATCTCGTTATTATTTACACATCACGAAAAACTCAAACCGTTTGGGGTTACTACCGTTTAAACAGGCCCCTCGAACCAACCTGACTGAATCAGCGAAAAACTGATTCAAAACCTCTTCGTCAGTGCCCGTAACAACACCTATTCCTTTAAATCCTTCAGCTTTTTGTTCCGGCGCTGTTCCAAAATCGCATATAGTTGCCACGATGACTGCCTCCTTGTGATCAAAGTTTTATCTTACAAAAGACAATAGCAATATATTGCTATTTGGTCAAGCAAAATAGAAATATATTGCTATTTTGAACCTTCAGTAACCTGATCAGCGGATTTATCGGGAAGACCGGCCAGGGCATCCCAATCTTTTTGTGTTGGAGCATTACCAATTTGGGAGATGCGCCGGGGAGAAACCCCCCAGCGCTCTGCCAAGTTCTTGGCCGTCCAGCCTTTTGCCCGTAGGGCTTTCACATATTCGGTCATATTAGATATTCTTTGCCAAAACCAAACTCAATCTTGCCGTCGGCCATGTTGACGATAATCCCACATGACTGGTCGGTTGCCCACCAAGCCCCACTTTCATTTTTCAAGTAATTGTGACATTCCCAAACCACTCGCGGTGTCGGGTAAGGTTTTATAGTCCGGTTCATTGGGGTGCCGCAAAATGGGCATTTGAGCTGCCCTGTAGTCTGAGCTTGCGCTTGTCTCTGAACGGTATCTTCTAAACGTAAAATTTCCGCATGAGTCATTGCCGCTATTTTCGCTCTTCTTTCGTTCATTGTCTCCATGACTATCTCCTTGTGATCAAAGTTTTATCTTACAAAAGACAATAGCAATATATTGCTATTTGGTCAAGAAAAATAGAAATATATTGCTATTTTTAACTTAAATTAAGTGTCATTCAGGGGTCGCTTCAGAAAACGGAAAATATAGCACGTTAAGCCGGGGTAGTGACCGGGTAGCTGCGATAACCGCCAACTTTTAGGGGTCTGCTCACGAAACGGAAAAAATTGTACGCTAAGCCGGTTGCAGCGCCCCCCCAACCCTTTTTTGGAGTCCAAACTTGTCGGTATCAAAACCCGCGCCGGCGGCAGCTCCGGAGCGCGGGTTTTGATACCTGTTTTGCTTGACCTGGTCGAGGACCTGCGGCCTGTTTGATACCATCGGAAATCCAGCGCCGCGCCGATCCGGGCCAAGCTGGTTAACCAGGGCGGGAAATATGGTATCTGGGATCGCTTCAGAAAACGGAAAAAATCGTACTTTAAGGACGCAATTTACAATTGAATCAAAACTCTAACCAACTTTTGATTCAAAACAGCCAATGAAAAAGCCCGGATCGAGGATCGATACCGGGCTCCAGGGGGCAGTTTAGGGCGCTTCGTGAATCACTTTTGGGTATTCTGTAAAATCATTGTAATGCAAGCCATGAGGGTTGGCTCGTCCAGGTCGCCGCTAGGTGTGCCTTTTAAGATGGTTTTCAATTCTTCGTAACCTAATTGTTTTCGCAAATCTGCCTTGACCGAATCCGCTTTTTTGCTCCAAAAATCATTTCCCATTTTTAAAGACTCCTTTTTGTTTGATTCAATATTTGGGTATTTTGAATATCGCCAATTTAAACAACGATTATTTTTTCAATTGGATGGAAATAAAACCAAAAAACAGTAAACATGCAACCTATTGATGTGATAATTACTACACCAAATAGAATTTTCACCCTGAATTTAAGTTTTTTGATTTCCTGCTTTAACTCATCCATTTTTAGCTCCATACGGTGTCAAATGCTTCGGAAGGCCCGACGGGGATCACCTTTAGTTTCTTGGGCTTTGTCGTAATAATCAGCCAAAATTTCAAGATCAGGAACGCTTTCTGATCTCAGAGTAGGTCGATACTCTCCTGCTGCGTTAACCATGTCATTGAAATTTTCAAAAGCTGTGTGTTTTCTTGTAGTTTGGTCCAGCCATTCAACTGTTTTGCTTTCCATGTTTTTGCACTCCAGTGATAGTAATTGAATTTCGGTTTTTTGATCGGGCAGAAAGGGCAACTCGCTCAATCAATCTAAGAGAATAGTAACAGTTTGTTATCCCAAAGTCAAGTATTTTGCCCTTCTTTTTAAAGAAATTTCAAAAAAATCAGCTTGTTGCGTTTTATTACTGGCGTAACTCGTCAATTGATTTTGATCGATCATCCACCTTTACGCGGGATGATCTCTCGTTTTTCTTTGGCGTTCATTGCATTACTCCTAAATTTGATCCCTGGTAGTGCGAATGTTGGGGTTACCCCATTAGGGGCGCAACGCCCCCCTTTTGTTTCGGGACGGTACTTCGCGACAAAAGGGGGGCCGCTTGATGACATCGAGCGGCAAACGCTCTTCCGAAATTCTCAACGCTTACCTATTCAAAAACTTGCATCTTTCAATGCAATGGAACAGCCCTGATAGTCATAGGAAACGTCTGTAATAGTGCCCACGACTGTTGCCTTTCTCCCGACTGTTAATTGTTTGACGTTGACTTGATTTTCGGTGCCTGCATGAACGTGTATATTTCCGGCTTTAAGGTAGACCCTGTATCGAGGTTTAAAGCCTTCATTAATTGACATCACGTTTCCGCTGACCGAGAGACCTTTATTGTTGTAAAAATCGTTAGCACTTACCCTATTATCCTTTGCCGCTTGGCAAATTTGCGGCAAAGAATCCATGATTTCTGATGGTGGTGGCGTAGCTATTTGATTATTCACAACTGATCGTTCCAGCTCAACGCAGCCAGACAATAAGGTCAAGATACCAATAATTGTTAAGGTGGTAAGTGCCGTACTCGGACGCTTCATATAACCTCCATTTTAAGTTACGCCCTTGCCTTGCGAGAAAGGGCGAATGAGCTTTATAAACTAACTCCTCTACGAGCTTGCTTTTCTGGCGCATGTCGTTTTTGAACTACCTGTCTAATGGATGCCTGTTTTTGCGATGAGCGATCAATCTCTATCACACCCAAAACTTGCCGTTTTAATCCGTCCTCCCCTAAAGAACTTTTAGTTACTAAATCGTTAAAATCAGTAAAATTTTTCATGTACTGAAGAGCATTCAATTGATTATTAGTCAATAGCAATTGTTGCAAATTTTCCTTTGCATCATCATTAAGATCAGGCTGTTTCTCTAGCAGTTCGGTTGCTCTTAAATGCTCTCGATACGCTTTCGGTGTAATAGGTTCCAGTTCTGTAGGATAATTTGTTTCTTCTCGCGTAAAAATTGGGAAAATCGTCTTGCCACCAACGGCTTTTGCTGCTTCTTCTGCTTTGGTTCGGCCTGGGTTGATCCCTTGAGTCAAAAGTGAATGTCGATCATCATCCCCGGCGATAATAATAGGCTTATTAGGATACTTTTCGTGCAAAGCTTCCGAAACAGCTTTTAAATTTCCCGAATCGATTGCGGCCACAGTAGCGCATCCCAATGTTTCAGCTAAACACGCTGCCGTGGCATACCCCTCCGCAATAACCAACATTGGGGCGTGTTCAAGAGCTTTTTGCCCACCAACAACATGAAAACAACCTTCTTTTCGACTGTTCTTTGCAATCCGCTTCGTGCCGTCTTCTTGAACATATTGCATAGACCATTGCTTGCCGTTTGCATCGTAAATCGGGATAAAAGTTGTAAGCCCCTTTTCATCCGTATACACACCAGAGTGCGTGTTAATTTTTTTAGCTGCTAAATATGGGGTGGGTGCCTCAACGGCTTTTAATCGACCAACATGTTCACTAACCCGCTGTGATGCAGCTTCCTGCTCAGCTTCCTGCTCCTTATTCCGCTGATGCAGTTTTACCGCAGCTTCTGTTTGCAGCACGGCCTTTTGTTCGTCGGTGAGCACGTATCCTTTACTCTTCCATTTGATCTCCACCCCTGTTTTATTGTTTTTAACATATCCAGCGGGGTGCCCGTCTAAATGCCCAACGTAAAAACCTGCGCCTGAGTGTTCGCTAAACTTCTCGCCTTCTACTGAAATTCTGTGTGTGGCGCCGTCCATGACAGGATGGTTCCCCGTCACGACACACCCTATACTTCTCAGCGTTTCGGCAAACTCTTCTTGAGGGGATAACGCTGGGCTCTGTTGTGTTGTTATATATTCAGGATTCCATCGCGATAATTTTTCCGCATCTCCGCTTGGACCTGCATACCAAGATTTAGCCGCAGGGTCCCATAATGCGCCTGCCGCTTTTGCGGCTTTCCGCTCGCCGTATGGGACAGCCAAATACTGCCGCTTTTCTGTTGTTTGCTGCTGTTTTTGTGGTGGGTAAACCTGCACACCTTGCTTATCTACCCATACTTCATCAACCTTACGAATCCGGTTCCATTCATCTTTCGCACTGTCATATGCCGCAAAACCAGATGCCCCTATTTCAGTAGCCTTGGCAATGGCACTATCCAGGGTGTCCGTGCGATAACGCGCATCATATCGAGCATCCATCACCTCATATTTAAATTGATTATTTTCTTTGCTCAGCCACTTGGAAAATTTTTGCTGATCACCCCCCTGGGGGATGTACCAAGATTTTTCTTGCCTGTCCCACCGTGCCCCCTGAGATTTTGCCTCTTCCTTTTCTGCAAACGGCACGGAAATATAAATTTTTTGAGCTTTTTGATTATCATCCTTTTTTTGAGCTGCCTCTTGCTGTTCACCGTGTATCGTTTCAATCAGCGCCAACGAAGATAGTTTGTGCCCGTCATCAAGCCCTTCCGGAGCATTCGGGTCTAAATCGTGAACGACAGAGGCGTTTACGCAAAATAGTGTCGTCAACGCATTATGTGGGTCATCCAATACAAGGGCGACTATCGATCCATCACCAGAGTCTTCGTTTGATACCACTTCGCCTGATGGTTTTTCGGTTAATGCAGATATCTGATCAGGCCAATCGAAATTACTGCCCATTAAATTGCCTCCATGTACTTCGCCAACTTTACCTGCGGCTTTTAAGGCCTTGCGAAATTGTTGGTTGGCGATTAATGCCTCCACTTGCTGCATAGATTCTGGATCGTCCACCGGGCCACAGAGCATGACAGGCGCTTCATCGACAAATACCGCCGCATGATTTCGCTCTTTCATTTCTTCAGTTGGTAAATATGTGCCAGGGGTTAGCGTAGAAAGTTTTAGTAAACGGGCCAGCTCAGTCTGGTAGGCATTACGTTTCACGTTATCCTCTGTCGTTTGTTGAGCTACAGCGACCAGCTCTTGTTCTTGCTGCTGATCAAATGACATTACGTAGTCGTATATTTTTTCCGCATCTGAGGCGGCACGGAAAATTTCAAGCGGATCATCCTGTAAAACTTTAATCCATGATTTGACATAAGCAGCATGTTGGCCGGGATCGTGACCGATACCGACTTCAGCACCAACAGTCATTGAAGCAATTTCAGCGCGCAATTCTTCTTTGGCGTAGGCAACGCTGCCGAATGGATTTTTTAAATCTCGATTCAGCCTATCCTCTGCCCCGCTCCAATGCCCAAGTTCGTGCAGGGCGACAGCATAATATTTGCTAGCACTCGAAAATTGTGTTTTTTGAGGTAAATGGATTTCATCAGTGGACGATTGGTAAAAAGCACGATCCCCGGCATGATGTTGAATCGTCGCTCCGGATGCCTTCAAGATATTCTCAGCGCGCGCGGAAGGCTCCCATTGATATTCCTTGTGTTGCAAGGGTGGTAATCCGTCGATTTGTTCAGCATTAAAAACATTCGCGTAAAACACCTTGGGACGCTCAAGCCTTACCTGTTCTTTCTCCGGTTCGCCGGTAAGTATATTCATTACAGGTTTTCCATCCTCGTCCCGCTTTATCTGTTCTTCAGAGAATTTCCAAAACTGAATAGATGTAGATTTTTCACCTTTTTTCACTTGACCGCCGACATCACTTGCCTGTCGATAAGTCATCCAACGGGGATCGCTATATCCTTGCCCCATCAAATGGATCACATTAATACCCTTGTAACGATTTCCACTTTTGGGGTTATAAGGTAAAGAGGAATACCCACCTGGGTCCCATGGTTTTTGCCAAGGAGCAGTTCCTTCTTGTAATTGTCGAATGAGTCCCTCGGCAACCTGTTCATGGAATGGTCGTTTTTTCTGAGTATTTGCCATACGAACATCCTCCTTTTCGCTTTTTTTTATCCCGGTATCGGTTATTTTTTGCTCAGGTTCGGTTATTAGATCTGGACTTGAAGTGATCTGTTTTTCTTCCGGATTTTTTTGTGGTTCTTCCGCTGGGACGCCAGAATAAAGTTCATCCTCATCGTTGCCGCCATTATCAGTGTTTTGTTTAGATTCCTCGATAATTTTGACAACAGGCTTAGCTGATGTAATGCGCTCAAAAACAGAAAATCCTTGATCGCCGGTTGGAATAAAGCATCGTTCACTCCACCTAATGCGTTCAAAGAATGCGCCCTGTTCTTTGAGCAATCTTTCTTCTGCAAGTGTGAAAGAATTTACTCCTGATATTTCTATCCGTTTTTCATTATTTACTCGTGAATGATGTATCTCCCAACCATTGGCTAAAATGGCCCGTTCACCATTTGTGATAGCTTTCCACAATACTTCTTGAGAGTTGTCTTTAATGGTGGAATTAAATCCAAGATTTTCCAGAGTTTTCCTGGCGGCTTTTTGGCCAAGCATTCGCCCAAGAAGTTGTTCCCCATCATCTGTTTGCAATCGTTTGATTGTCTCTGAACCTTCAACTCGGTCCCAAATTGGAAGTATAGCGCCAACGAGCATTCTTTCTGTTTTTGTTACTGTTTTTGGCGCTTGTTTAATTGAATCCTTCCATTTCAGCTCAGCAGTTGTTTCAGTAATTTTTTTAGATAATTCAACACGTTCATATTTTCCTAATACGCGTCTGTATCCATACCCCGAAGCAATCTCATCTGCGTTGTCTACATACCTGTGCTCACCTTCACGGATATTCAACAAAACTCCACGCCTAACAGTTTTGCCGTCTGGATCAATTCTTTCTCCAATATCTTTGAGGTAAAAAACATCACCTTTTGTAGATCCGTACTCAGATGTAAACCAACCGCTTAAATCATTTTTTCCTTTTTTCTGTTCGGTAATCTTTTTAACGGTTTCCCAATCTATATATCTAATTTCATTAGCAACATCGAGTTCTATATATCTTGTTTCTGCTGATGAATTTTTATCTGTAAAAACGATTTCATCACTTTTTTTGATAATACTCAATGCCTTGACTGTTTCCATCCCTGAATCGAATAGACCATGCTGTTTTGCATATTCAACCGACTCAATGAGTCTATTTTCAAATTCTGTGAAAACGGCATTTTGCATTTCTGTTGTCAACGAAAGCAAACGGTTCAAAAATTGTGGAATTGGAGGAATTTTACTTTCACTCAGAGAACCATTTTCATCAAACAGGTTGAGTCCCATTTGTTTCGACACACTAGCGAAAACTAAATCAGTATTACCTTTATAGAGGTCATAGAAAAAATTCTTCAATGCTGTTGTGGCGTATGAACTCTCTAAGTTGTCTGATGCCGTAAACAGGCCCTGGCTGGACGCGTCGCGTTGTCCCCGTGTCAACGCTCCGAGCTGGTCTAATCGTCGGGCTATGGAAGAGACGAATCGTTTTTGAGCATGAAGGTCGGTGGTGGGCAAAACGTAGTGTGGTTGTGAGGATTCGTTTGTGCGGTGGGTTCGGCCAAATCCCTGAACGGCTTTATCTGCTTGCCACCCAGGCTGGAGAATATAATGAATACGCTTGCGCTGATTTTGTGCAGTGTTGTCAGCGTGGAAGGAATAGCCCGTGCCGCCTGCTCCCGAAAAAATAAGAATATCCTTTTTGTTGGCCTGAAAGGCCTCCGCATCAGCAACCGAAGAATTTTTTCCTCGTTTCTGCACAACAAGTCGGAAATTATCATCCTCATCCCTTTCTTGAACAAAGCGTTGACTCCTGCCCGTGACTTCTGCCACACGATCAGCACCAAAAGCATTGATGATTGAATCAAGCGGGTTTTCCGGTACTCGGATTTCATGGAGAGTTTCAAGCAACTCGTCTCGCAAAGCGACCGCTTCTCGGTCGATTACCGGATTACCTTCGGCATCCCTCACCAGCACAAATATTGTGTTGCCGTTCTCGTCGGTGGACTCCTCGTATGCGGCCACCGGAAAACCGTTGCGTACATAATCGACCAGCATCTGACGAGGAGTAAAATCGAGTTCCTCTAGAGCAATATCCTGCGCTGTGGCATCTGCGAGAATACGTTTTTGCGCTGCTTCGTTGGTATTGACCAGTTGAATTACCGCAGCATTGCCAACATCCAGTTGTTTTCGGATATCGTCAATTACGGCTGGAGTCTGCATTGCGGTAATCACCTGATTAAAAAATCGCTGGTGAGCGCCCCAGAATTGGGACAAAGCCGCACTTTTTGCGTGGCCATTTTTTCCCGCCTGAGTGAGTTTAAGAGCGTCTTCGACGTTATTCAGGACAACTTGCCATGCTTGGGCCAACTCGTTGTATATATCAGTTTGCAAGGGCGTTAATGGATGTTCTAGCCGCTCGTAAGACACACCCTCATAAGAAAGGGAGCGCGATAAGTACATACCCATTGCCTTCATGTCGCGGCTGATCAATTCCATCGAGGCAATGCCTCCACGACTCACATCATTCACAAAACTATTGGCGTCGGCAAAAGCCGTTCCCTCGCCCCATAGCCCGAGTCGGTCAGCATATCGCAGGTTGCTGATTTCGGTTGCGCCGGTTGCCGACACATACAGCACCCGAGCATCGGGTAACTCGCTTTGTAGATTGATTCCAGCGATTGCTTGTTGGGATGGCTTTCTGGTGCCTCGCGCACCTTTTATGGCGATGGCATTCGCCATTGAATGAGACTCATCAAAAGCGATAACTCCATCAAAATCAGGCCCTAACCACTCGATAATTTGCTGTAAACGAGTTCTTCCTTGCTTTTGTCCCAGGTCGTTTGCTTGTTTCCGTTCGCCACCCCGCAGTGTCGAATATGTGGTAAACAGAATTCCTTCTTTTTGGAGGATCTCTGCACTCGCCTTGGTTTTTCCTTGCAAGAAAATTAAATCCGGATCGCCGCCAACTCCCGCAAAATCACGTTTTGCGTCAGCAAGCAATCCTTCGTTAAAGGATATCCAGACCGCTTTAGTACGGCCTTTCATTTGGTTGTCGAGGATCACACCTGAAATTTCCCGGCCCTTACCCACTCCTGTACCATCCCCGATAAAAAAGCCTTTCCGGGCACCATTTGGTTGCACCTGCTCATGGGCTTGACCGGCATAAACCACGGCCTCCAGCTGCGCCAAAGAAAGCAATCCCTCGTTAATCACTTTTGATGGCAGGGTTGGTTGATATGTAGGAGTGGGGGGCTCGACCGCCGCCATTGCAGCCGATTGAACCAAAGTACCAGGATGTGGTTGGGCTCCTTGGATTTTTAGGCGTTGCGGAGTATAATTTGCAAAAACAGACTCTGTGAATTCAGTCGGTTGATTATTTACAGCTTCAACTCCGATTGAGGTTACTGTGCTCGAATCGTTGCTATTATTTCCTCCAGAATCTGTGCTGCGGCTTCCTCTATTGTCTCGCTCTCCGTCAGATCCAACTGAAAACTCTCCTCCGATCCGGATTGAGTCATTAATTCCATCGTCAGTATCGGGTTCGCGTGGAGTTTCGCCAATAGCAACTCCGGTTCGTCGATCCCTCGGATCTCCAGCAGGTCCCTCGACATTGCGTGGTTGATAAGTGCTATTGCCGCCAATTCCTCTCCCGGACTGAATTGTAGGTTGTTCTGTGATAGTATTTGTTCGGCTTGCCGGTTGAGTGGATGCTTGTTGAGTTCTCTGAACACGTTCATTTTTTATTCCCTCCAACAATTGAGGTAACTCAGCAACAGAGTTTACATTATCGAGCAATACAGGTTTCAGAGTCGGTCCTGTCTTGTCGATCACGAGGATACGATTGTCAAAAGTGGTTCCATATTTTCTGTATTCTTGGCCTGATATGCTAATATCAGCCCGAACACTGTATTTACTCTCGACTTCCTTCCACCATTCCCGGAAGGATGCCCGGTCATGGCCCATGCCTTGGCCGACGATTGCAACGACTCGACCGTTTTCCGCTACCCTTTTCAGGGCTTGTTCAACATGCCTTGCCCCCACAAAAGAACTCCGTTTTCCCTCAACCCTTCCTGCTGTTGCGGTAAAAGGTGGATTCATCACAATGACCGATGGTTGCACACTATCAGGCAAAATATTGTTGAGCTGCTCCGCATTCTCCTGAAAAATTCGTGAATTGGGAAAAAGGGCTTCAAGGAGTTCAGTTCTTCGCTCCGATAGTTCATTCAACACAACTTTGGCCCCGGCGATATCGGCCCAAATTGCAAGGTCCCCTGTTCCTGCTTGGGGTTCCATAACCGTGTCTATCGCTGTGATATTGGCAACCCAATTGGCAGCAAAGGCCAGTGGTGGAGGCGTACTGAATTGCTGGAACTCTTCCATTTCCGAGTCTCGCCTTGACTGAGTTGGCAAACGGGAGATCATTTCTGTAAGTTCAGCAATTTTTGAAGTGGCCCAGCTTGCACTTTGATTATTCCAGTCGGATGTTTCTGTTTCCCTTAAAAAAATATTAACTCCGACCTCCATTGCATCATAAGCCGATTTTTGTGAATACACTCCTTCAGCTTGAGTTCCTCCGAAAACTCGGTTTGCTTCATTTATCAAAGTTGAAGATTCTATTTTCCCTTCTTCTTTGAGAATTTCGGATAAACGTAACGCCAAAGTAAATCGTTGGTTATCTTTGACCTTTTTAGAGGAAGATAAATCTTGTATCAACCAATCATCAAAAAGACTTAGTTGGTTAGAATTTTTTCTTCGTTTCATGGCAATTTTTGAATTAAATGTAAAATTTGTTATTTGTTTGTATCTTCGGCAACTTGATCAATAGAGCTTTCTATGGCCTCTTGCTCCGATATTGAATCTTCTTCAAAAGCACCGGCCAATTCAGCTTCTTCAGGATCAAATTCAACACTTGCTCCAGGTGTTTGAGCATCATCAAATTTTTCAATAACAACGTCACACAATTCTTTAAAATTAACTTCGGTCGTTTTTTTCATTATCGTTCTCGATATGTTGATTTTAAAATAGTTACCAAATATAAATTGGTAAAATCACATTTTGACTCGAAGAAACATCGATAGGACCAAAATAACGAGCATCAAATGACGTTTCACTATGATCAGTCATTAACAACAACTCATTATTACTGAGTAAATATGATTCATTTAATTGTGGTAATGCTTTACCTGATTTGTCCATCGCCAATGGTTTAGTATGTGGCAGCAACTTACCATTCACACTGACGCCATCAATGCCAATGTGTACAGAATCTCCTTTAGCAGCTAAAATTTTTTTCATCATTTTTCCGTAACCACCAGGGCAAAATCCGGATTGAATATATCCGCGATTTTTTGCATCATCGAAAATTTGTTTTAGTGGAGGGCAGAATATTACATAATCTCCTTTCTCGACTGGCTTGGTGCTCATCCAATACAACCCCAACGGAATACTCTTACTTATATTTATACGAGCACCAGCTATATACATAAAAATGCCAATGGTAATCACAATGAAACAAGACAACGCCCCAACAATTACTATTCGCCACCCTATTCGGTTCATATTTGAATAGGCTCCGGAGAATCATTAAAAAACCTCAATTTATCGCTTTCCTTTGGCTCGGGTACAGCCGCTCTTTCACTAAAAATGGGGTCCAAAAAATATAACGGTTGCTGACCGTAAATAGCTGGATATCCAGCTATATAAATCACCATATCCCCTGGTTTTTCTATCAGTTCTTCATCGTTTTTTTGGGGGCCGGGCATTCGCAAGCACTCATCTACCGTGAGCAATGGACGTTGAACTTCCTGCAAAGTTCTGGAAACCTGCCCGAGGAGCGAACTTGCTCTACGCCCACTGGTGGTGATTTGCTCTTTTATAACAGTAGTTTGCCCTGTTAATTTTGACAAATGTTCGGCTGTTTCGACACGATTGGGAGGGAACGCATTCTGAACATGACAGTTTGAAGTGATGGTTTCATCAGGCCCGTATCCAGTTTCCCGACTTTTAAGTTGGTTCAAATCCTGACAAATGAGATAAAATTTAATTCCGTAACCTGCAAGAAACGCTAGTGATTCTTGCATAATTTCCAATTTTCCTAAACTTGGGAATTCATCAATCATACCCAACAGTCTATGTTTGTAATTTTTTTTCGTCTGAATCTTTACTTTAGTTGATTTTTCATTTTTAAATTTTTTGTATAATTGCCACCAATGTATTTTATCATTAACAATAATGCGTTCATATTCAACCTTGTCCGCAAGGATTCTAACAGACATGTTTAATAGCACACGTATCAATGGTCTTAAACGAGTTTTATCATTAGGCTGAGTTACAATATACAGGCTTACCGGCTTATCATAATTCATCAAATCCTTAATAAAAAATTCTGACTTGCTAACATTTCTTGCTACAACTGGATCTCTATAAAGAGACAGATATGATTTTGCAGAGCTTAAAACAGAACCAGCCTCTTCTTCCGGCCTATCGATCATGTCTCTTGCTGCTGAGCCAACAACAGGATGATTTTCTCCATTTATGTGACTATATTGAGTCATTTCCATCCACAGTTCATTAATGTCTCTGTTGGGATCTGACATAATTGAATCTACATAAGGTAATGTTGCTGGGGTCCCATCTTTTTTTGATTTGTATAATACATGCAAAATTATACCGACAAGTAAGGCTTGCGCCGTTTTTTGCCAGTGGGTTTCTAAGCCTTTTCCGTCTGGATCAACAACCAATGTCGCTAAATTTTGTACATCACCAACTTCATATTTTGTATTAATCCTAATTTCATCTAAAGGATTCCATGCAACGGAACCATTTATTGCCGCAGGCTCAAATCGTATTACTTTATTCTTTGCGTATTTTTTTCTCCATCCTGCTGTAATCGACCATAACTCACCTTTCAAATCGGTAATTATCGCACTATCTTGCCAGGATAATAAAGTTGGCACGACCAGACCAACACCTTTACCACTCCGAGTAGGGGCGAATGTTAATACATGTTCTGGTCCATTGTGACGCAAATAATGCATTTTACCAAATTTATCTCTCCAAGAACCTACATATACCCCTTTATTTTTTCCTAACAATCCAGCACGCTCTATATCTTTCTTGTTCGCCCAGCGCGCTGATCCATGTAAATATTCGTTTGCTTTTGTAGAATTTGCGGAGATCATTTTTATAAGAGCAGCTATTATCAAGCCGGTGCAGGCAACTAAAGCACCAATACTTCCAGCTTTCATGAAAACATTGTGAAACTGATTATCCCAATTGACGTACCAACGTAGGATTGACCACGGCAAATAAATGTGTGATATATTAAACCCAAGTTGTGGTTGGTAATTAAAGCAATACGCAAAATACTGTGATGCTGTTTGAATTCCTGCAATCATCGACAACAAGGATATAGCTGGAACTAATTTGTCATTAGTTCTTTTAATTCCTCTAACTTGAGGGCCAACAGCATTATTAGGTTTTTCTTTCATAGACTTCTTCCTCTCGTTTTGATCTGTCCCGCCGTTAGCGTTATGTTATCTCCCACCTTGCATCTTTTCAGCCGATTGACGGTGCTTGCATTAATTGAGAGCACAACAACTTCGTTTTTGTCATTTTTTAGAAGAGCCAAGGAATCGCCATCATTATAACGAATACCAGCATAAACAAATACTCCTTGATCAGATTCAATATAACCTCTATGTTTCGGTATATCGATACCTTTCAAGCGTTTTCCTTCACGTTCTTCGATATATTTATCAACAGCTGCTATTCTTCCTGACCCAGAAATTGGCCGTCGCAATTGGTCAGTGTGTTGGGTTCGGCTGTGCTCCAGGTGATTAGATACATCACCCGGCAATAACACTTCACTTCGGTCGGAGAACTGAACCAGACCGAGTGAGGACAATTTTCGCAAACGGTTTCGGCTTGTGGGCGGCGGCGATGTTCCAACGCACCCAACGTTCGGCTTACGCACCCACCCTCTTCCTCCAGATTGATTTCCTTCGGATTGATATCCGTCCAATCGGTCTCTCTCTCCTGTAGCCTCTCCAGGGCTTCGTCTATTTGGTCTTCTTCCACGCCCATGCTGGTTGTACTGTCGTCGCTGTTCATTGTTATGCTCCTCCTTCTGATGATTGACAAAAACGTCTAGTTCACCTAATGCCTCTTCGACAAAAGCCCCCGCTGCTCTTGCTTGTTGTTTACTAAGTCCAACTTTCTCGCGCATTTTCACGCTAGAAAGATTTTTATGCGCCTCTTCTGCCGCCTTCAGATCGAGACGTTTTTTTTCCAAATCTTCATTTTCGAAAGTGACTTTAATTTTTGCCTTCACCGCCACTTGAACGATTTTTTCTTTAAACTCGGCGCTCCCAGAGACTTTGATTCTTGATCCGTAGCGATAAACAGCCATTCGTAGAATTGCTTCCGCCCCACCATCACTTGCACCACGAGTTACCGCGAAACTGGTTCCATCGTCCCGAATGGCAGTGGACCCAACTCGATATATGATGGTTCCGGCTTTTGTTATATTATCGTGCTTGAGCCCAGGAATTCGCCCGTCTTTCCTCACCTTCTCTCCCTTAACGCTGTCACCACCTCTAAACCGTTTTTCGCGTGCCTGTAGTGCTTGTAGAGCATCCTGCCGACCCTCTGCGGCTTGGGCTTGTAGCCAATCAGCCCACGCTTTGCGGCTACATGCCCCCAATGCTTTATCCCGAGTCTCTCTATAGCCAGACTTAATTTTGAATATTTCCGATTGCAAAACGCCACTAGCCAATGAATAGAGTAGTTTTTTATTCACGCCCGGCCCGTTTAATAATTTAATTGCGGCCCGTTTGATTTTCGCCTTTTGACGTGCCTTACTTATTTCCCCATCTTTTTTAATACGCAAATCAACGGCTATCTTCCTTCGAGACAAATCCAGGCTTTTCTGTTCCCGTAAATACTCAGCATAGAGTTCAGTTGTGTCTATCCGGCGACTAAAAACAGGCTGTTGTTTATAAGTAGACCGATTCTCTATTTTCACTTGGCCCAAAGACGATAAATGGGGGGTAGAACCTTGGCTTCTCGGAGGTGGTTTGACGCCAATTTTTTTAAGTTTTGGTTTTTGGGATTTTATTTGGGTGGCAGCCTTTTTGGACGCGGGGGGAGTTGGTAGGGTGAAAATTCCTAATCGTTTTTCAAGATTAGATTTTGAGCATAATCGAGATACCGAGCTTGCTTTTACGCCCTGCCCCTGACCATCAATAATGACAAAACCATTTCCTTTTTCACGAAGCTGTAACCCATGATCTTGCAATACAGCGTGTAAATCTTTCCATGTCTTCGCCTGTTGAATTTCCTCAGCACATTCTCGCTGTATCCAATTCAACAGACTCTCCACCCCGGCATGGCGTTCCATGTCATTTGCCCTACCCTGGCTACAAGTTAGGCGGGACACATGGTTGTCAACTTGCAGCCCTAAATCCTTTTCAAGACGTTCACATACCTTTGCCAAGGTTGCGTAATCAAAATATGGGGTGTGGGCTGTATGATTCGTGGGATGTATTTTGTTGATTGCAATATGAATATGTACATTGTCCGTATCGTGATGTACGGCACTTATGCGTTGATGCTCCTCAAATCCAAGGTTTTTACAAATTTGACTCTCTATAAATTTTAACGATTCTTTATCGGGATTTTCACCAGGGCGAAAAGAAACAATGAGGTGATAAGTTTTGTCAGACACAGTTCTTGTATTTAAGGCTTGTACTGCCTGAATTTCAAAAACCGCGTCCAGCGCATTGTCTTGAACACAGTTCGTAACCGTGACAGTCCCGACTCTCTCTTGTTTGTTCTGAGGATTACTCAAATATGAAACCAATGCGCCGATATTGCTTTTCCCTATTGAACGCATGGAAACGTGTTTCGCTATCACTTCAGCCCCGTAATTTTAGCCGCTAAAATTTTATTTTCTTTGGACGATTTTCTGCATGATCGTCCGCATTAAGTGTTGATTTGCTTCAATCTTCCCGAGCAAAACCCGAATAGTTTCAGGGGTAAACCCTTTCGTAAGGGGATTTTGGGTAAGCCACAGCTTCAACAATCCGCCCAATCTCCCCAAGTCACCGTTAACAATTGCAAGTTCATGGACTTGCTTGTGATCTATTATGCTCACGACTTCAGTGCCCATACCGACCCGACGCAAATAAGCCGCAATACTTAGCCCTGCTTGACTCGCAGCCTGTTCAATAATTTGTTTTTCATTTTCAAAAACAGGTACACGCAAATGGTGTGTCCTTTTTCCTGTCTTTTCCTTGACCACGGAAACCCTCATATTGTTTTTGAATGAATAGCGGCGGTAGCCGCGGCCTCGCAGAGCAGGATTGTCAGTTGAGCCCCGCAGGGTGCGAATAAGGGCAAGTGAAGATAGATAACCAGCGTAGTATTGGTTAGCTAACTTCACATATCCTGCCCTGAAAAAGACCACCTTCGACATGAGACTACCACGATACCGAATAATAACAAGGTGATTTTTTCGATATACTAGACGTTTTTTTTGTAGAAATATACAAAAATTCCATCTAAGATACGATATATCCCACTTGGGTGCGTATGGTTAAGTATCAAGTATCAATTCAGTACCAACGCAGTACCAAAACGATATCAGCAAAATACCAAACTATCTTGACGCCAAAAAAGAGGGGGTATGACGAAAAGTTTATCTGAACGAATTGCAGAAAGGGTAAATGGGGTTTCGAAGCATTCGGCTGTAACGAGAAACCGGGCCGCATTTATGGCGGTTAAGGAGGAAGTGCGGCAAGCGCTCGATGACGGATGGTGCCGAAAACTGATTTGGGAAACATTGAAAGAGGAAGGGAAAATCCCTTTTGAATATCAAACTTTCCTGAGAATGACGAAAAAAACCGGGTTAGATATTCAGGTGAATGAGGACGAAAAAATAGACCCAAAAGGAAAAGATGAGACTGTGACCAATAATCCAATAAAAGCAAGTGGTGTTCTTGCCGGATTTAACTTTGACGCAAACGCTAAAAAAGAGGACATAATATAATGGCAAAAATTCATACAACTCTTCAAGGGAAAGGCGGTGTCGGTAAATCTTTAATTGCAACCACCATCGCCCAATACAAAGTAAATAAGGGGCAAAATCCATTATGCATTGACACTGATCCCGTTAACGCATCGTTTGCCGGATTTAAGGTGTTAAATGTTAAAAGACTTGAAATTTTAGAAGGCGATGAAATTAATACGAGAAATTTTGATACGCTCATCGAATTGATCGCTGCTTCACCAGATGACGTTGTTATTGATAATGGCGCAAGTTCTTTTGTTCCTTTATCACATTATCTTATAAGCAATGATGTACCTTCATTATTAAAATCTATTGGTCATGAATTGGTTGTACACACTGTTGTAACTGGCGGACAGTCATTATTTGATACAGTGAGTGGATTTGCTCAATTAACAAAGCAATTTCCAGAGGAGACAATATTCATTGTTTGGCTAAATCCTTTATGGGGACCAGTAGAATTTGAGGGTAAAAATTTTCAAGAAATGAAAGCATATAAAGAAAATCGTGAAAGAGTTTCAGCTATCATTGAAATTCCAACATTAAAAGCTGAAACATTTGGAAGAGATTTAACAGAAATGCTTCAGGATAGGCTAACTTTTAACGAAGCAATAGATAATCCAGGACGCACGATAATGACAAGACAGCGACTTGCTATAATAAAAAATCAATTATTCTCTCAGCTCGACATAGCTACGGTGCTTTAATGAGCGGCAATATAGACAATATAATTGAGGAGGTAGCGGTTAAACACGGTGTTACTATTGGAAAAAATGATCCAATTTTAATTTTAACCACCATCAACTCAAGATTGATTGAAGATAGCCAAGCAGGGCAAAAAGAAATTTTATCAGAATTCAAAGCAGAGCTAGAAGAAGTAACGGCTAGATGGGGAATTGAAGCCAAAGGAAAAGCAGAAAGGATTCTTACGGCTGCTTTAACAGCAAGCAAAGAAGCTATGGATCAGGCTCTTGAGCAGGGTGCCACTAAAACTGTTGAATCTATTCAAATTGAAATAGAAGATATAGTTAGGCCTTTAACTGTACAACTAAAGAATATGCGCCGTTACTCTACCTGGATTTTCCTAGCTTCGGTAATCGTATTTCTAGCCTCGATACTGAATGTGTTTGTAGCAATTTTCAAGTCATAAGCAGGTTAAAAAAGCGAAAAGCCCGGATGATATACACTTCATCCGGGCTTTATTTTGTCTGGTGATACCAAAGTTCTGCAAGAGTGGCGTGGATCGTTGCGGCACCGGTTGAGTTTAATTCGAGATTGGTATCAATCTTCCCGCAGGCCTGCGACCTGACCGGTCAATTTTGATATCAATTTATCGAGGTGATTTTGAAATTTTTAGTTTAAAACCTAAATTTGCTGATTTTTTTTGCTTTTGTTCTCTTTTCTTTTTTTCTTTTAGAAGCAACTCATGCTTCCTGGCTGCTTCCCTCATTTCTTCAAACTTAGAAACAAGTTTTGGGTTGTTAAATCGTAATTTTTTATATGCAAGGTCTTCAATTTTATTTGAATGAATTCCGATACCATCTTTGATTTCGCGAATCATTTCACGCCTTGTCTGAAGACGTCGAAGTAAATCTTGTTGTTTGTCAAAATCTTTCCGCCATTCTGGTCTTTTACCAGGACGAGATAAAAATCCTGGTTGAGTATTTTCTAACTGTAACAATCGAGTTTCTTGATTTTTGATGAGCAAATCAAGCCTATCTCCTATATCTTCCACCTGATTTTGTTTTGCTTCTAATTCAGCTTGCAAAGCAGAATTAAATTCTTCTGCAATAGCGACCTCTTGTTCCGCCTGGATTTTAGATTCCTCAGCTTGCCTAAATAGATTTTCACCTTTTTGCTCTATCTTATGAGAACGTTCATTGAGAAATGAGTTGTTGAGCATAAAAATTCACCATTTTTTAGCCGCTAAAGTTATCGAGATAATTTTTTGCTATTTGTAACAGAAGCGGGAGAAATTTTAATTTTCCCGGTTGATTCATCGTAGGAAATAGATTGCACGCTGCCAATATCAGGCACTTTATCGAATTTTTTTCTATCGTGCATTACAAATTCACGCCCTATTTGCTGGTAAATATTTTTTTCATCAGCGTGAATTATCGTTCCAATTGAATTTGATTTTAGGCTGGCTTCTTTGGCGAGGTAGATATTATAAATATTTGGCTTTAACGATCCAGCCTTATCGACACGATCATTTGCCCATTTTCCTGCTGCTGCTTCGCTTTGGACAATTTTTTGCCCATTCATTACGAGAATTCTTTTTTTCATAACAATGTTAACTCCAAAAAAAGAAATATTAGAAATTCCGATGAAATGAAAATGGCCCCCTATGAAGAGGGCCATTCACTAATTTTATTTGGATAGATTCACCAATTGATCAACCTTCAATTACCGCCACAAGTTGAACATCGTTTAAATCTGTCTCAATTTCTTGTCCATCATCATCGTATTTTAACCAGGCGAATCCAGCTCCTTGCGGCCTTTTCGTTAAGATTAGGCGAGCTAATCTATCATCATGACGAACTTGGACAATAGCCTTTTTGAATTTATTGGCTCCCGAATCAAGAGGGGCATCATTAACAATGGAACCAGATTTTTTATCATCCGCCTGGCCGGTGTCGCTGCTGTCATCGCTCCCGGCACCATCTGTGTTGCCCTGGCCGGTGTCGCTGCTGTCATCGCTCCCGGCACCATCTGTGTTGCCCTGGCCGGTGTCGCTGCTGTCATCGCTCCCGGCACCATCTGTGTTGCCCTGGCCGGTGTCGCTGCTGTCATCGCTCCCGGCACCATCTGTGTTGCCCTGGCCGGTGTCGCTGCTGTCATCGCTCCCGGCACCATCTGTGTTGCCCTGGCCGGTGTCGCTGCTGTCATCGCTCCCGGCACCATCTGTGTTGCCCTGGCCAGGGGATTGCGTGTTTGATTTATTGATTAAAAATTCACGCAATAATTTGAATGAACCTCTAGAAATTTCTTGATCTGGATCACTTAACCATAATTCAACTTCAGAAGAGTTTTTTTTGTACAATGTAACTAAATCGTTGATTAAAGTTACATCTCGGACTCGTTCATTATTAAAAATTACAGCTATGGGTTCAGGCAAATCGAGTAAAGTTGCATGTTGCTTGATAAAAGCTGCTGATTTGCCAATATCTTTTGCAATTTCTCCTTTCTTCTTACCTTTTGCCAACTCCCTCCCTATGTAATCAGCAATTTCTCTAGGCGTGAGATCGTTTCTTTGCAAATTTTCAATTACTTGATCAGCTTCAATATAGTCATTATCTATAAATGCTGGAATTATAGATAGACCTGCGATTTTTGCGGCACGATACCGGCGAGCACCATGATTAATCATGAAATGTTCGTCATTGGGGATTTCCCGTACCGAAATAGGGGTTTTAATGCCACGCAATTTTATTGTTTCAGCTAACTCGCTCAAACTTTCTTTTGAAAATCCTGGGTTATTGGAACTACGTGGTTGGTTAGGATCTTCTACAATTTTATTAAGATTTAACAATAATGGACTATTAGTTTTTTCATCAATTTGATGAGAATCATTTAATAATGACGAAAGATTACCAATAGTATCTAAGCCTAATCCTGAACCATCGCTTGAATTTTTTTTCATTGCTCGATCTCCATCTTTTCAACAACATATTGTGCCAAAGCTCTAACCTCATTTGATGCAACACGGGCTGCTGTTTTTTTAACATCCCATACTGCCATTCTTTCACCTAGCGCTTGAGCAATGCTATCTCGTAATCCAATCGAAAAAGGAACCATTAAATCAGGATACGATTGTCGAAGTGTAGATAGATTTTTAACGTGCCTCGGTTTTCTACCGTCAACTTTATTAGGGACCATACCTAGAAACTTGAGTTTTGGATTTAATTCTCTTAAATTATTGATAATAGTTACCATTTTTTGAAATCCTTGCAGACTATATGCTTCCATTTCCAAAGGTGAGAGCATAAAGTCACTGACAAGCACGGCAGAGGACATGATTACCCCGAGGGATGGCGGAGTATCAATCAACAAAACATCGAAAAATTCACTCAAGGCTTTTAAATTGGTTTTAAGTTGGCTTGCCGCTTCACCAACATTCATTAAGCCCTCAATATCAGCCAAACCAGGATCACCCTCGATCAGGCAAAGAGTACGATCTGTTGAAGGTGAAAAATAACTCACGAGGGTATCCGGGCTCGCTCTGAACAGTTGGCTCGCTTTTATCCCTGATTTATAATTGGAAAGAGTGTATGAGGCGTTTCCTTGCACGTCCAAATCAGCCACAGCAACACGTAAGCCGCGTTCTTTAAAATCTAAAGCCAAGTGACAAGTTGCAAAAGTTTTGCCCTGGCCGCCTTTTTGAATCGCTGTGACGAGAGTTTTCATTTCAGATCCTTTGCCCATTTTTTGACAATATACGCCTGATGTTCCGGCAAGACCACACTCACTCGTTCGTACCCCGCTGGAACTTGAGTTGTGTGCGCCTGCCATACTCTGTTTACGGCCTGGGACACTGCCCCTTTCGAAATTTTGAACATTGATACATAGAGAGTCTGTGGCAAACCGTCGACCAATACTCCCCGAGCTATATTGATTGTTTGTTGACTTATTTCTAACCCCTCGATAGCCGCCCCAAACTGGGCCTCGGTTAAGCGTTTTTTCATTTGCAAATCCACTCATAGTTTTCTCCGCGCAAGTATCCTACTTTAGGCGGTTGCCAGCCGCTTCATAAATATGTTTAACTAAACATTGTTGCAAAATCAAGTCATTTAGCTGCTAAAATTTTTCTTTATCTTTGTAAATATGGCTTGACGAAACGATGAAAGTAACAGCTGTAAGTACCGAGAAGTGCAGTATAAAAATTATAATTGATTTTGTGTTTGGGCCGTGCCAATTAAGGAATATCAATAAAAATTGAAAAAAAACATCGAGAGCAATTGCCCATCGAAGGATAGGCCAAATCAAAATTACAGGCAGAATGATTAATTTAGATGAATTAGATAAAAAAATTTTCAAGCTCATGTTGACCACTCCATATTTTCGATTAAAATACACCCACAAGTGAGCTTTCCGCGCATCACTTGAGGCTTTGATGTTGCCAGCATTAAAGCTGTAGCGCCTTAGATAAATAAACATCTAAGGCGCTATTTTTACGCCATAGATGAAACCTATTCATATTATATGACGCCGGTGCCATATAATACCCGCCATTAGACAATTTATAATACGTCCAATATCCCCCATTGTATTCATCGCAAAGTTTTTTCATCCAGAGATAAACCAAATTTTCACCATATAACATAAATTGCATTCAGAAAAATTCAGGAAGAAAATTTATACGATCATCAATAGCAACTTCTTTTTTTACAATTTTATCGCCTTCCATCTCCACCCCTCAACGTGTATTAATATTGGTTGTAATTTTTTTTGTATAAATATGTATACCAAAACAAAAAAATGAAGTCAATAATAATTTAGCTAAACTTTTATTTAAAAGATTAATGCTTTTTAGCCGCTAAATTTTTAGCTATTCAAATAGCTACGTTGTGGTCCTATTTTTGAATACAAATTTAGGAATTTGTATTTTTCTCTTGGCGTAGCAGCACCTTGAAGGTACTTTATTTCAACTGTGGGTAAATATACCTATAGTTGAAACAAGATGTGAAAAGTGGCAAAAGTCCACGGCTAAGTGGCTGGTGTGAAAAGTGGCAAAAGTCCACAGATAGATAGTTTGAAATGATTAGAGGTTGGCTTAGAGAGAAATGAAGATAAGCCTCGTCAGAGTTGACATTTAAATAAGAATTTGTGCTAGTTACCCATACAGAGGTGAATGAATAAATAAAGCGAGTAATGATGTTTAATTTTGTGCCTTTCACATAGAGCTATAAATTTTTATTTATGGAGTTGTATGAAAGGCACATCAAAAATCAAAAGTGGCAAAAGTCCACAGGGTTTAGTTGTTGTAACTGCTTTAAATAAAAGTTTTTTTGAAAAGTGGCAAAAGTCCTTGTGGTATCGGTTTTGATTTTTTTATGCTTTAAAATATTTAAAAAAGGCTTTTCCTTTCTTTAAAATATTTCTCTTTTCTCTTTTCTCTTTTCTAGGGCATGAAAATAAAATAAAATTAGATAGTTAGGGTGCGTAAAAGTGGCAAAAGTCCATAGATAAGTGGCAAAAGTCCACTTTTGAGTGGCAAAAGTCCACAGATAAGTGGCAAAAGTCCTCGGTTTGAAGTGGCAAAAGTCCACAAAGGCATCATGTGGACGTGCAAAATTAACTTAAAGTGGCAAGCTCTAGGGAATGCCACTTTAAAGTGGTTTGTTTTGTTGTTATTTAACTGATTGATTTTTATAAATAAAGATTAATTGAAAAACAAATTGGTCTGTTCAATGAAGGCGAGGATTCTAATTTGAAAGTGGCAAAAGTCCACAAAACAGGGAAAACAAATCAGTAGCTTAGCAACTTCACTGACCAGTTGAATAGCATTTATGGGTTATGAATAATTTAAAAGTGGCACAGTTGACACAATGCCACTTTTAAATTATTCTGAAAAAAAGGCTTGGCTGTCCCAAGTTCAATTACCATAAAACCCTATTCGAGAAAGGTAGATCCTGATGGCTGCAAAACAATTACCTCTACCCGGTGAAATTGTAAAAAAATCAAACGCATTATGCCGTGCAAGGTGGGAAGTAGACTCACTATATGAGCCTCGATTGGTAGCCCTTACGGCTTCGAAAGTTAAGCGGTCTGATCTTGATTTCCAAGAATATGAAATACCATTACAAGATATTATTGGTGATGCAAGAGGAGGAAAAACCTACAAAATAGTTGAGTCAATAATAGACAACTTAATGAGTAAGGTTATTACCATTAGAGATAAAAATTCAGCGTCTTTTATAAAATATAATATTTTTTCTAAATGTGCGTATGATTCTGTAAAAAATGTTGTTATTGCTAGATTTGATCCAGATTTAAAGCCTCATTTCTTGGGGTTAAAAGAGAAGTTCACAGAATACAGCTTATTGGAATTTTTAAAACTTCCAAGTATATATAGTCAAAGATTGTATGAAATTTTAAAATCATGGGATGATGTAGATCACGTAACTATTCCAATAAGTGATTTACATGAAATGTTGTCTACGCCTATTTCTATGAGAAAAACATTCGGTGAATTTCGTAGGAGAGTATTGGATAAGGCTTACGACGATATTACAAAAAGAACAGGGTTAAAATATATTTGGGCTCCAATAAAAAGCGGAAGGAATATTGTTGCTGTAAGTTTTTCGTTTTCTTTGCAATCGATAGAAGAAAAAGAAGCTAAAGTTGAAGAACAAAAAAGAAAACAATCAAACGTTGTTTTTAAAGAAGCTATTAGTTGCTGGCAATTAAAAGGAACGAAAGGAACTGCTTGCAATGAATTTAATCAAAAAAAAGAGAAATGCCAACTATGCCAAAAGATATTACAAGGAAAGTCGTAATGCTGTTTTGGAATATTCAACTGGATTTTAGCCGCTAAAATTATGCTAGCTAATCTTATTTTATTTACAAATATCTTAAGGTTGTTGGATGAAAGGAGAATGACCAAAAAAGAGCTTTCAGAGAAAGCTGGGGTGTCATTGTCCTTCTTGTCAGATCTCACTAATGGTAAAGCAAACCCATCTTTAAAGGTCATGGAGTCTCTCGCTATTGCTCTGGAGGTGCCTTTATCTCTTCTTTTAGAGTGTACGGATTTGGATCAATCACAACTAGATACTGTGGCGGGATATACTATTCCAAGAAGTCTTCCTGTTGGTTATGAATATACATGTGCGGTTTTGCCTGAACATCAAGCATATATTGTCAAAAAGTGGGCAAACGCTGCACAAAAAAAAATTCGAATGATTTAGTTTAAATTGTCAAAACAATTCAATTTATAATTTTGGCTCCTTAAGGAGTCATTTTTATATCCTCAGTCTCACCCTCCTTTAACGGAATTCGTTATTGCGGATTTCGTCATTTCTGTATATCGTTTTTTTCACTATTCCCGAAATAAGTATTTCCGGTTTTCAGGAAAAAATATCGGATAATTCCCAATCATTGGCATTGGAAAAGCAAATTTAATTGGCTTGTCTAATTCAAAAATGCCGAAATCCATTGTGCTGCAAGGGATTCGAGGGAATACCGAATCGTCAGAGCTAGTGGCTCGATATATGCAATTAATTTTCCTGTTCTTTTTCTTGGCGTATATCGATATTTACCTTTACAAAAAATAAAAATGGCGGTATCAATCTGTGAAAAAGAAAAGCAAATTGCAAAATTGAATTTTGTTTGCAGTTCAGGAAATTGTTTAATTGTTAGTGACAAGAATTGAATTTTGGAAAATGTTTCCCTTTTCGATGTTTAGCAACTTTACGAAAGGGGAAAGAGATGAAAGGTTTGACCACACAAAACGAAATCGAAATTTTGCAAGAGTTAGGTCTGGATCTGTCGAACGTAATCATTCGACGAGATGAGGCGAGTTGCAAATGGTTCCTCGAAATCCACGTAAGTCTACCTCACCAAGAAGAGCAAATTTATTATCTCGAAAGGGTGCGTGGCGGAAGGCGAGTTTTTGCACATCTGGAAGATGCTATTAGGCAAGCTAGGTCGAGGTTTAAAGATATAAAACATCTTCGAATTATGTTTGACGACATAATTTTCACAACGGAAAAGCCTGATGGTAAAGATGGATCATGAAGTAAATCCAAGTGTAAAAGAAAGGGCTATTGAAAAATTGCGCCGTGATCTTGGCCCTATCGTTGTAAAAGCCCTAGCCGATCCACGTACTGTGGAAGTTTTGCTGAATGCTGATGGAGCATTATGGCAGGAAAAGTTAGGAGAAAAAATGGTGCGCATAGGCACGATGAGCCCTCAACGTGCTACAGCTGTACTCAATACGGTAGCCGGATATCACGGTAAAACAGTAACTCGTTTTAGTCCGTTGATAGAAGGTGAACTTCCATTAGATGGCTCGCGTTTCGCTGGTCAACTCCCACCTGTTGTTCAAGAGCCTACTTTTGCAATCAGAAAGAAAGCTGTTTCTGTTTTTACATTGGATCAATATTTTGAACAAAACATAATGACAGGTTTGCAAATTTCCTGTGTTAAGCAAGCTATTGCTGATCACAAAAACATTTTGGTTATAGGGGGCACTGGTTCAGGGAAAACTACATTAGTAAATGCAATTATTCAAGAAATGGTCGTATGCAATCCATCAGAACGAATTTGTATTATAGAAGATACTGGAGAAATTCAATGCACGGCTGAAAATTGTGTCCAGTATCATACGACATTGGAAGTAACAATGACGATGTTGCTAAAAACTATTTTGCGGATGCGTCCGGATAGGATTTTGGTTGGGGAGGTGAGAGGTCCAGAAGCATTAGATTTATTAGACGCATGGAACACCGGTCACGAAGGAGGGGCAGCAACATTACATGCTAATGATGAAATATCGGCGTTGTTAAGACTAAAATCATTGATAACAAGAAATAGCGCTGCGCCAAGTGACATAGAATCACTGATAGGTGAAGCTGTACACACAATTGTACACATATCAAGAACACCAGAAGGTAGGGCCGTTCAGGGCATTGTTGATGTATTAGGCTTCGAAAACGGTAAATATATAACAAAACGTATAGTGTAGGAGAGTGTAATGGAAAAAAAATGGCTTGGGGAAAAAAACAATGTGGCAGTGATGACAATAGGGATAATTACTTTGCTATGCATTGTAGCAAATGTTGATTCGGCCTTTGCTTCCAGTACGGCTGGCGGTGGTCTTCCATTTGATAGTTGGTTTACCAATATTCGTACATCAGTAACAGGGCCGTTTGCTTTTACTGCCTCTATTGTTGGAATTGTCGGTGCCGGCGCGACATTGATATTCGGCGGTGACATGAATGGCTTTTTGAGAACTATTATTTTCATCGTTCTTGTATTGAGTTTTCTCGTTGCCGCACAGAATACACTCACAGCAATAACTGGAACTGGAGCAGAGATTTGCACAATCTCAAATTCATTGGCTGATCGACTTTACATAAGGATTTCATAACAATGGCACTTCGCACGATCCCCATCAGAAGAGCAGGCAATCGAGATAACCTTTTCATGGGTGGGGATCGTGAACTGGTTATGTTTTCAGGATTGTTAGCTGCTGTTTTAATCTTTGCGGCCCAAGATTGGACCGCAGCAATGATAGGTGTAGCGATGTGGATTGCATCGTTATGGATTTTACGGAAGATGGCAAAATCTGATCCTAAAATGAGGTTTGTATATTTAAGAAGTCGAAAATATAGGTCGTATTACGCACCCAGGGCAACGCCTTTCAGGATAAATTCAGCTACTCAAGGGAAACAATACAAATGATCACAACAATTAGTGTGCTCGTTGCTTTAATTGGTTCCATTTTAATAATTGGATTGTTTGTAAAAATGCAAACAGCGAACAAAGATTTACGAATAAAAAAATACCGCAGCTCTGATGCAGGTTTAGCAGATTTGTTAAATTATGCAGCAGTGGTTGATGATGGAGTGATCGTCGGTAAAAACGGTTCCTTTATGGCTGCATGGTATTATCAAGGAACTGATAACGCAAGCGCGACTGATGCCGAGCGAGAAGTTATATCTTTCCGCATAAATCAAGCTTTAGCAAATTTAGGGACAGGGTGGATGATCCATGTCGATGCAGTTAGGATACCTGCCCCTAATTACAGTGATCGAGAATTATCAAGTTTTCCTGACCGAATTTCTGCTGCTGTAGATCAGGAGAGAAGACAATTTTTTGAAAGTCTCGGCGAACTTTACGAAGGATTCTTCATCATAACTGTAACATGGTTTCCCCCTATACTGGCTGAGAGAAAGTTTGTCGAATTGATGTTTGATGATGACACTGAAATTTTTAATAAAAAACACCGTACTCGGCAGTTGATTGAACAATTCAAAAGGGAAGTCAAAAATATAGAATCACGTTTATCCTCTGCCGTTGATCTCGAACGTTTAAAGGGCGTTAAATATTATCAAGAAAATGGAAGTTTAGTAACGCATGATCAATTTTTGCAATGGCTTCAATTCTGTGTTACCGGTTTGAATCACCCTGTTCAATTGCCAAGTAATCCTATGTACATAGATTGTTTGATTGGCGGTCAAGAATTATTTGCTGGAGTGATACCAAAAATTGGGAGGAATTTTATTCAAGCAGTTTCAATAGAAGGATTTCCCATGGAGTCGTATCCAGGCATTCTTTCTTTATTAGCAGAATTGCCAATCGAATATAGATGGTCTTCAAGGTTTATATTTTTAGATCATCATGAAGCAATTGCACATCTGGAAACGTTCCGTAAAAAATGGAAACAGAAAATACGCGGTTTTTTTGATCAAGTTTTCAACACAAATAGCGCTTATGTGGATGAAGATGCTGTATCAATGGTAAGCGATGCTACATCGGCTATTGCTGAGACAAATAGTGGTTTGGTTTCGCAGGGATACTATACCAGCGTAATTGTTTTAATGAGCGAAAATCGTGAAAACGTTGAACATAATTCTAGAAGAATTGAAAAAGCGATAAATTCATTAGGTTTCTCCGCAAGAGTTGAAAGCATAAATACAATGGAAGCTTATTTAGGATCACTTCCAGGTCATGGCGTTGAAAATGTAAGGCGTCCATTAATAAATACTATGAATTTATCTGATTTGCTTCCAACCAGTACCATATGGACTGGTGAAAATTGTGTTCCATCGCCTTTATTCAGGTCCAAATCTCCAGCTTTATTTCATGGAGTAACGAATGGTAAGTCTCCGTTTAGATTTAATTTACACGTTAGAGATTTGGGTCATGGTATCATTTTTGGCCCTACTCGTACTGGTAAATCTACAAAGTTAGGGCTAATTGCCTTGCAGTGGTTGCGATACCCAGAAGCACGAATATTTGCTTTTGATAAAGGCATGTCTATGTACCCAACCTGTAAAGGAGCAGGTGGAAAGCATTATACTATTGCATCGAGTTCTGACAATTTATCGTTCGCTCCTTTATCAAAACTTGATACTCGGACAAGAAGGGCTTGGGCTGGAGAATGGATAAATACTATTCTTTCGTTAAATGGTGTTGAAACTACACCGCAGCAAAGAAATGAAATAGCAAATGCAATTACAAATATGCACGAAAGTGAATCAAAAACATTGTCAGAATTCACCGTTACAGTTCAAGACGAGATTATTCGTGAAGCTTTAAAGCCCTACACCGTTGATGGAGCTATGGGCCATTTGTTGGATTCTGAAAATGATGGCCTTGATCTTGAAAGATTTATGACCTTCGAAATAGAAGTTCTTATGGGACTCGGCGAGCGATTTGCTTTACCAGTTTTGTTGTATCTCTTTAGACGAATTGAAGAATCATTAAACGAAAAAGATAATAATCCAACGCTTCTCATTCTTGACGAAGCTTGGTTGATGCTTGGTCATCCTGCATTCAAAGATAAAATCGAAGAATGGCTACGCTCTATGGCAAAGAAGAATTGTTCAGTTTTAATGGCTACGCAAAGTATTTCTGAGGCTGTAAAATCTGGAATATTAGATATTATCATCGAATCGACAGCTTGCCAGATATATCTAGCAAACCCGAATGCACGAGATGAAAACACTTCAGAAGTCTATAAAAGAATGGGGTTAAACCCACGTCAGATAGACATAATCGCTTCAGCTACACCAAAACGCGATTATTACTATGTCTCTGAAAAGGGCCGCAGGATTTATCAATTAGCACTTGGGCCTTTAGCGTTGGCTTTTGTTGGATCAACAGATAAGGAGTCGATAGCCACCATTAAAAAACTGGAAGTAACCTTTGGTGATCAATGGATTGAGAAGTGGTTAGATATAAAAGGTCTAAATTTGAAAGATTACGAGGTGTAGAATATGAATTTATTTAATAAATCGAGAAATGAATTGCCAACTGAGAATCCATATTTAAACGCGCGGCGCACTTGGAACACTCATATTGGTAGCGCTTTCCAATATGGAAGTGTTGGTATTTGCCTTGGATTATTATGCCTAATGATTGCTTTAGCGTCTGTTGGTGGAATTATTTACATTGGAAGTCAATCAAAAATTGTTCCACTCGTCTTTCAGCAAGACGGAACAAACAATATTATCTCTATGACTAAGGCAGAAAGCGTACCTCCTGCAAAAGTAGATGATTACAGGACGGCAGTTGCTGATTTCATAACTAATATAAGATTAGTTACTCCAGATATTGAACTTCAACGTAAATCAATCTTAAAAACCTATTCATTTCTTGCAACGAATGATCCAGCCACGAGTAAAGCAAACCAATTTTTGAACGGTTCAGAAAAAGTAAATCCATTCAACCGGGCTAAGGATGAAACAGTTAGCGTTCAATTAAAATCAATCATCCTGCAATCGACTGATACATGGCAGGTGGATTGGCTGGAAACTGTTTATGACCGAGAAGGCGGAGTCAAAGGAACACCCTACACCATGAGGGCACTGGTAACTATCTACCAAAATTTAGAAGTGGCGAATGAAATTAAATCTGATCAACTTTTTATGAATCCGCATTTCGTTTTTGTGAAAGACTACAATTGGTCAAAATTACTTTAAGGGGTCATCTTATGAAACTTGCGCTTAAACTTGCTATATTGGCTTTTTTCACACCTATGGTCGTGTCTGCCGCTCCTAATAATGATATTTTAGCGGATAAATATTTTTCAAAAAACGAACCGTCTCTCACCCCACAGGAGAAAGCTGCTATTGATATTGCTAATAAATTCCAAAAAGGCAATTACTCCAGCAAGCCCTTTGCCGGTCCGCACGGTTCTATAAATTACGTTTATACAATTGGGCAAATTGACGTGTTATGCGCGGTCCTACAAGTTTGTGATGTAGCTTTGCAGCCCGGTGAACAAGTGAATAATTTGAATATTGGTGATCCTCGCTTTCAAATTGAACCCGCTATTACCGGATTTGGGGAAAGTCAAACCTTGCATTTGTTAATAAAGCCTCTCGATGTTGGCCTTGATACAACCCTCGTTGTCACGACAAATAGAAGAACATATCATTTCAGAGTTCGCTCTAGTCGTGATAAATTTATGCCTTATGTTGATTTTACTTATCCAGAAGATGCCATTGCAAAATGGCAAGCTATCCGAGATAAAAAAGTCGAACACATCAAGGATAATACAATTCCATCTACCAATGAATATCTTGGTGATCTTGATTTCCAATATCAAATTGATGGTTCTACTCGCTGGACCCCAACCAGAGTATACAATGATGGCAAGAAAACCATTATTGAAATGCCTTATTCTATGCAACAAACTGAAGCGCCAACTCTATTGGTTATTCGTAAGGAAGGTGGCATTTTTACGGATGATGACATCCAAATGGTTAATTATCGCCTGCAAGGGAATCGATATATTGTTGACAGCGTTTTTGACAAAGCCATGCTTATTGCTGGTGTAGGTTCAAATCAGGACAAAGTTACCATTACGAGAGGTAAATAATGAAAAAAATTAAACACATTTTTTGGTTATTACAGATTTTGATTGTTTTGATTAGTGGTTGCTCCCGGCAACATTATGGAAATTATTCAGATTTGTCATCTGAGCAAAACACCGTTATGGCTACCTCTACTGTATCAAGACTTTCCACCCTGTATCCACCGGCCTTGACTCAAATATCAATGAAGACTGCTGCTAAAGATTCTTTCGGCCAATCACTTGTAAATCAATTACGTGATCGTGGATATTCAGTTCAGGAATTTTCTGAAAAGAAAAGAGATCATAAAGCCGAAATTTCTTCAACTGATGGCCAAAAATCATCAAACTCTATTGATTTGAGTTATATAGTTGATAATCCTGGTATCCAAAATTTTTATAGAGTGACAATTAATGTTGGCGATCAATCTATCAGTCGTGGGTTCGTCGTTGATAACAGTGGGAAAATAACTTCTGCTGGTGCCTGGGTTAGAAAGGAGTAATGCCATGACTGCCGAAAACATGTCTCCAGATTCGTCACCTAATAGTGTTAAGCCTTCTGGTGTTAGGCGCGTTAATAATTTACCTTTAATCATCGCTGCTTTTGCTCTTGTTGTATTTATTGCAATGATTGCTTTTGTTGCCGTAAAGCGGGCAAATTATACAAAATCAGCGGAAACGGATGTAACGGAAAATTCAAAAACAAATATCAGCACCAATTCGATGGCGCAAGAGGTTCTCGGTGATCATGTTTCGGGAATCGTTCCTTCAACGCCAACTCCAAAACCTAATGCCCCGGATTTAAATGTCCCTGTTGCTCCCGTGGTTAATTTGGATACCCCTCCTGCACCCCCTCGTTTAAATCCTGATAATAAAAACAACAATGCGCCGGATTCGGATGAACAAAGGATTTACCAAGCAAAAGCTCGCGCGCTTGAAGAGGCTATCCAGTCCAAAACTAATATCAGCTTGCCAAACCAATTAAACGCTAAACCTGGGGTGGCTAGTTCATCACCACCCCAAACAAGGCAAGAGATGATCGAGAGGCTTGCTGATGTTCAGCGTCAAATAGGTTCATCAACCTCGAATGATCCAAACGCCGCTTACCAAACAAGGCTTAGTCAAATTCAGAATAGTTTAAACAATGGTGGAGGTCTTTCTGGTAACGGTTCGAGTTTCCAACTCATGACCAATTCATCACCGAAAAATGAGTTGCAATCTTTTGACAAAGCTAACCAGGGTGATCGATGGGCGCTCAATGAATCTGTTCAGGCCCCGAAATCGCAATTTGAATTCAGAGCTGGGGGGGTAATTCCAGGTGTAATGATTAGTGGAATCAATTCCGACTTGCCGGGTCAAATAATGGGCCAAGTGTCCCAAGATGTATTCGACACTGCTACGGGTAAATATTTATTGATTCCGCAAGGCACGCGATTGATTGGTTCATACTCGAACAATGTCGTTTATGGGCAAACGGGAGTATTCATTGCTTGGCAACGTTTGGTGTTTCCTGACGGAAAAGCCCTCGATATCGGGTCAATGCCCGGTGCCGACGGTGCCGGTTATGCAGGGTTCAGAGATCAAGTAAACAATCATTATTTCCGAATCTTTGGCTCTGCTTTTCTCATGTCTGGTATTACAGCAGGGGTGGCCTATTCTCAAGATAAGTACAGCAATACCGACTCCGACAATCCAACCATGTCCAGCGAAATGAGCCAAGCCCTTGGACAGCAATTTGGGCAAGTTGCGGCGAGAATGATTGAAAAAAATCTAAACATCGCCCCGACATTAGAGATTCGTCCCGGATACCGGTTCAATATTATCGCTATCAAGGATCTTGCTTTCACAGGGCCTTACAGTGGCTTTGATTATAAATTATAAACATAACGGAGGCTTACCATGAAGCGGCGCGCAAAAAATATTTTAGCGGCTAAAGTCATTTCTATTTTTTTGATAACATCAATTGTAAACCCATTATTTCTAATTGCCGGTGGAATACCGGTATTTGACGGTCTAAATGTTGTACAAACGACTATAAGTGCGCTTGAAGATGTCGCTGCTGTTCAAAAGCAGATTCAGCAATATCAGACTCAATTGCAACAATATCAAAACATGTTGCAAAATACCTTAACCCCATCAAGTTATATTTGGGATCAAGCAAAACAAACAATATCCAGTTTGTTGTCAGCACAAGATACCCTTTCATATTACAAGCAACAAGTTGGGAGTATCAGCCAATACCTGGATCAATATAAGGATTTAAATTACTATTTAAACAGTTCATATTTCAGCCCTCAGGGAGGAGATGCTTCTGGCAGACAAGCTATCTTGACAGCAAACAGCAATGCTTATGAAGCAAGGAAAAAAGCAAATGATGCTGTTCTAATGAATGTTGACAAACAACAGGCAGCATTGGTTGATGATGCGTCAACTCTTCAACAATTGCAGCAACAGGCGTCAGGGGCACAAGGGCAACTTCAAGCCATCCAAGCAGCAAATCAGTTTGCCAGTGCCCAGAATAACCAATTATTGCAAATTCGAAGTATTCTTATAGCTCAACAGAATGCAGAAGCTACTCGGCAACAAGCTATTGTCGATAAAGAGGCCCAACAAGCTGCTGCTGCTCAACAAATTAGAGATCAAGCAAATATTACGCAATCAACCCCAACAACATGGGCTTACTAAAAAGGAGATTTTTTAATGAAAAAATTTTCTATTGTTATGATCGTAATATTTTTTTTCATGAATGTTTCTGGGTGCAAAAATGAGCAGGCTTCAGAAAAAAAAAGCTCATGTATTGAAAATCCAATGACCGATGGTTGCCAGAGGTCAAATGGAAATGTTGTTTCATCGTCTCCGCAAACCTGGGATATGAACGATAAATCAACAACAAGGTGAATGATAAAACAATGAAATTCAAATCATATCTTAACACCAAAAAATATTTTATTATCCTGTCGGCAATTTTGTGCACTGTTTGCACTAGCCCCGTCTTTGCTGCTCCTATGAACACAAATGTCCTGGATCTGGTTTTGGCAAAATATAAGGCCGCTGCATCTGCCTGGGGATCGGTGATGGTAAATTATGCCTCCTGGCTCTTCTGGGGATTGGTGCTCATAAGTATGGTTTGGACTTATGGGATGATGGCCTTGCGTAAACAAGATATTCAAGAATTTTTAGCTGAAACGATTAGGTTTTTTGCAACAACAGGTTTCTTCTATTGGATATTAATTAATGCTCCGGCTATTGGTGACGCCATTATCAAATCCATGTGGGATATAGGTGCTCATGCTGTAGGTTCATCAACTGGTTTTACTCCAGGGGGAATTTTAGATATTGGATTCAAGATTTTTTTCAAGGTTATGGATGAATCTTCATTATGGGAGCCTGTTGATACCGCTGTTGGTATCATTATTGCCTTAATCATTCTTTGCGTACTCACCGTAATTGGTGTGAATTTGTTGTTACTTTTCGTTTCGTCGTGGATTCTCGTCTACGGTGGAATATTTTTTCTCGGGTTCGGTGGATCGCGATGGACATCGGACATGGCAATCAATTTTTATAAAACAGTACTTTCGGTGGGTGCCCAACTTATGGCTATGTTGCTATTGATCGGCATTGGTAAGACGTTTGTCGATCAATATTATGCCAACATGAGTTCTGCCGCGAATATTAAAGAGTTAGGGGTCATGCTAGTTGTATCAGTTGTGCTGTTAGTTTTGACCAACAAAATTCCGCCGTTGATCGGTGGAATTGTAGGTCTGATGCATGGAGTCGGGACCATTGGTAATTATGGGGCTGGTGCCGCTATGGGTGCTGCCGGTGCCGCCGCTGCTGTTGCTGGTGCAGGGGCTGCTATGGCTTTAGCAGGCGCTTCTAATATCGCTGGTGGGGCGTCAGCAGTTAAATCTGCTTTTCAGTCGGCGCAACAACACATGTCCGAAGGTTCCGGGGCGTTTGGTGACGGAGGTAGCGGTTCGGCCGCTGGTGGTTCCGGCAGTGGTGGCAATGGCTCTGGTGGCTTTTCTTCGGTAATGGGCACAGCGGGCCGTTTTGCGACCGATTTTGGCTCCAATCTTATGCAGGGCGTCGGGCAAGTGGTAAAGGATAAGGCGGCTACGGTTATGGATAAAGCTAAAGAGGAAGTTGGGGGCACCCTGGGTGGTCAGGTTGCATCGGAAATTCAAAATCCAGGATCGACCGCTCAAGCTCGACAAGATAGGCAAGATGTTCAGAAAGCTGAAGATCTTCGAGGATCAATGCGAGGCCAAGATGCTCGTGATTTTATTGCCTCTACACAGAACACTGAGAATTTTGACGGTGATAATTTATCTGGCTCATGAAAACAATAACATTGAAGAATATATACGCATAAACGTTATGAGGTGATGATATGACAAAGGGATTAGTATTTTCACTATTTTTATTGATTGGTTTCGCCACCATAACCTTCGGCGAAGACCTGTTAACAGGTACTCCAAAATTGGCTTGTGAAGCTATTTTATGTTTATCTTCTGGTACTCGACCAGGGGAATGTTCACCGTCTTTAAATGCCTATTTTGGAATAAATTATAAACATTGGTCTGATACCGTTCGAGCAAGAAGAAATTTTCTCTCTCAATGCCCCACAGTTTCTTCTTCAAATGACCAACAGATGTCAACTTTAATCACGGCAATTTCAAACGGTGCTGGCCGATGTGATGCTGCTTTTTTGAACCAATATTTACGCATGAGTTTCTTTATGGATGGTCCTGATGCAATTGATAACAAGTTGCCCAATTATTGCAAAATTTACAGTGACCATGAATATACGGATTATTCCAAGCCTGTATACATAGGAACGCCAGAATGTGGAGGGCATTGGGTAGATGCGCAAGATTACGAATCAGAACTTGCAAAATATAAAGCGTCTAACCTTTGCCACCCTTATATGACAAGGTGGAATTGATTATGATACATGCAGATATGCCACCGGTGATGCAAGAACGTATTGTATGCGGCGTTTCAGCAGCTATAAAATATGAAATCCCGGCTAATCTTCTCCTTGCCGTTGCGGAAACAGAAGGCGGAAAACCAGGGCAATGGGTCAAGAATTCAAACGGTACTTATGATGTTGGTTCGATGCAATTTAACACATCGTATCTACAGGAATTGAAAAAACATGGAATTTTACCCCAAGATGTTGAGCAAGCTGGGTGCTATTCTTACGATTTAGCAGCGTGGCGTTTGCGAGGCCACCTAAAACGTGATAAAGGGGATGTTTGGACCCGTGCTGCGAATTATCACTCTCGCACTCCTCATTATAATTCGATTTATCGGGACAAGTTGATTAAACGTGCTGCAAAATGGGAAGTTTGGTTGACAACGAAATTTTCTACTTTTAACCTATCAGGGACAGATGATAAGAAAAGCCAAGATACATCGACACCCCAACTTTATGTAGCCACGCCAAACCAAGATGCGAAGCGGAGTGAAATAGTTCCACGGGAAATGCAATATCAATATTATAATCGGGCCGCAGACAAAGCCCTAGCCGCAGTTTTCGCCCCACAAAAACTGCAATAATCATTACAGTTGAGTGTGAACAATGGAAAAATCTCTTGTGCAGATGACAGCCGAAATTATTCAATCTCAAATTAGCAGTAAACAAATGACAACAGATGAGATTAAAGCGGCTCTAAATGATACTTTTCATGCCTTGAAAACTCTTCAGGGGGTTGAAACAGGTACCGATGAAACTGTAACTGAAGGAACAGCGGTAGCGCCACCTATCCTTGATCCAAAGAAATCGATCCAGAAAAACAAGGTTGTTTGCCTTGAATGCGGTCAAGAATTTAAAATGCTTTCGCCAAAGCATTTGAAGTCTCACGGGCTGACAGGGAAAGAATATCGCAAAAAGTACGGTTTTTCGGCTCGGCAGCCACTTTGCGCAAAGGCTTTGTCTGAGTCGCGTTCCGCGTCCGGAAAAGAGAGGGGAATTCCTGCCAATTTGCAAAAAGCCATTGTTGCCCGAACCAAAAAACATAACAATACCGATCAATAGATACCAATTTCGATACTCGTTCGAGCCAGTATTGCCTGGATCGAGGGACAGCGATAAATATTTAGGTATCAAAAAAGGCGATCCGGATTAGGTCCGAATCGCCTTTTTGATACCTACCCGCTAGGTGATATTTGGGCTATTTCGATTCGAGTTTTTCAAGAACATTATCAATCTGTATTTTTCGTTCTTCTAACAGTTTAATAATATCTTCCCATACACCTATTGGTATTGGCCTATAATTTGCTTTATTATCCTTTGGTGCCATCCATTGGCGTATTCTTCGAGTATCTGACAGCCCTAACGCTCTAGTTAAATCAGTTTGCCAGTGTTCCCCAAATAAAGCTATACCAGCAAGAACCAATTCTTCTGACCCGAAATTTTGATATTTCAACATGGTGATTTTAAAAATCGAATCCTTCATTAATCTTTTTGTCTAATAGCCAATTAGGTACAAGAATATTTCTATTATCAAATGCTGAAATAGCCCGGTAATGTCCGGGCTATTTCATTCAATTAAGTGTGCCTGTTACTCTTTGTTTGGTACTTTTGCTTTAGAATTATTGCGAGAAGAGTTGTCCTTTTCCCATAGACATGATTTTGGATTATTTTCCAATTGAGCTATACACTCTGAGCATAAAGATTCATCAGGTTCCGCAAAATTTTCTCCACAACTAGCGCATAGATTTTTTCTCATAATCGCCCCCTGAGGCTGATATCTAGCCGGTCCTTATGACCATGCCGTATGATTTTTTAATGTACCTTTTTTTAGGTACAAAAGTAAGAGCTAATTTTTCCGTTCGAAGTGTGCGCCGAAGCCGCCGAAGAGTATTTTTAACGCCCATAGAATAGGTCGAGCTTCAGCCAGTCGTTTTTCTCCAGCCAATTCTTTGATTGCGCGATTTCTGCATCCCACGTCAGATAACGCCATGTCCCTGGCATTCATCGTATCAACAAGAAAATTCATCAGATGGTGTTCTGTGATGTTTGCCTTCCACGACTCCACCTGATGTAATTCACCGGCCAACATGGGCCGTGATTGCCCCGCTATGCGATCCGGACCCGTATAGTCGAACTCCAGGCCAAACTGTTCGTAAAATCGATTTCGACGCTCCTTGTTCTCGCCGTGAGCTTGCCCCTCAAGAAGCCTAACGGTATTGACGGTTGCATCTGGCCACTGCTGCACCCATTGAACAATTTCATTCATAAAGTAGGTGCCGATTCGGCAACTATCCAAATTTGGCAGATCCAGAAATATTGCTCCACTAGAGGCGGGGGATGTTGACGATAAGGAAACGGAATTTAGCCTGCGGGAATACCCCCCCTGAAAACACCCCCCTTTCTCGGTTCGAGAAAGGCGATCCGGGCCTATTCGTTGATATGAAATACTAATCGCCGCGTTATTGATAGAACCACTTCCCTTTGAGTCGTCCGTGAAATATGTCGTTGTCTCTTCAATCAGTAGCCACGCAATCGGGGGACCGGTGAGGGGCTGGCCCAGGCGTTTAATCTCAAGTATTCTGATGCGCGGTTTAATGGGTTTAGATTGGCCATAAGACCATGTTTCAAGCGATGGGATCATTTTCTTTTCGATTGAATTTTATTCGAATTTAACAGGTTTTAAACCTCGTCTTTTTCTTTTGGCGTTCCATTCCCTTGGGGTAAGAAATAGAACCAAATCATTTTCATTTGAAAATTCGCAGTTAGGAGCGAAAGGACCAGAAAAAAGGCTTAAATCCATACGGAAGACTCCGTAAAGAATTTTTTTCGATTTCAACACTCCCTCCTCGGTGTTATTCCACCTCAGTCGGTGGCCGGGGTCTCCCCCGGCTCCTGGTCCCGATAAAATTCTCAGCTTTTTATTGTCCCAAAATTACCGTTTGCCCGCTGGACGATATTTGATATTTGTTTCCCTTTTGAGAAATAATACGTTCAGCGTCTGTAATTATTACTTCTCGCAGTTCAGAAGGACACTCTGCTGAAAGTTCTAATTCCAGACTCTTAAACGGCAAAAAAGCAACTCGCTTATAATCACCATTCTGTTCAACAAATCTGTCGGCATACACTATGCCACAAGGATACACCCCGGAAAAAAGCCTGTTTGTTTTGGTTGCCATTCCCGCCTCTCAAGTTGAATTAATTTGCTCAATCAATCTAAGAGAACAATAACAGTTTGTTATCCCAAAATCAACTTTTTTCACCTTCTTTTTTGATTAAAAATTCCAAAAAATCAGCTTGTTGCATTTTGTTTTCCTCGGCCAAATCCAGGAACAACTCTTTCGTCTCGGGTGTAACTCGGCAATTAATTCTTACGGTCCTGCCGCCCTTGTGTGGCGTGATTTCTCTTTTTTCTTTGGTGTCCATCGAAGTCCTATGCGGTAAGCTCATCGTCAATACAGTCACGAGCTGGTTCAGGTTCTAGTTGTGGGAAAAAATAAATAGTTCCCTTAATTTCAATCACCTTCAGAGTGATGCTTTGGTTTTTAGTAATTTCGTTTAATTGTTCGCATAGCTTTTTTAATTGTTCTTCATCCTGCTGATTGTTTGCCATGCTTTCCTCGATTATTTTGATTCAACTCGATTGCCATCTTTTTTCGCTAATAAGGAAAAAATTTCAGCAAATATCTCTGCCGCAAGTCTATCAGCCATCTTCCCCCCTCTCTTTTTGTGGAAATTCAACGTCGTCGACAACCGGCCTCAACCATTTTCCGAGCTAGTTAAAAATTCTGATCAGTGTTCGCACCGGAGAAAGGTCATTGGCCATTAGGAGCATATAAAGCCCTCCGCCAGCTAAACCCCAAACGATCCCAGCAAGCCACATCCGATCTGCATAAGTTCCACGAGATGCCCTATATCGATTTAGTAGGGCCGCTTCCAGCTGAATGTCAATATTTGCATTTCCCGGCACCTTTATTGTCGGTATGGTGTTGGGAAAGGTGCGATAACAGTACCAACTCCAAGCACCAATTAAAACCACTTCTAAAATCACACCTGGAAGTGCCTGTGCAAATGATTCTCTTAGAGTAATAAAATTTTCCAAAGGATCGGAAGGGTGAACGGCTGTTACAATTACTCCACATTCTATTAAGGCTTGTAAACAAAAGGAGAAGATGAACAGCACAGAAAGAATTTTATTTTCCTTTGTCATTTATATTCTCGGTTATTTTGATTCAACCATTTGACCGCCTGCGGCTTCGATAGCAGCCCTAGCCGCATCGACCAACCGGACGGGTATTTGCATCCATTGTTCGCATTCCCCCCAACTATCAGGGGCACCAGGATCACAGCCAATTACTCCATATACCGCTTTTGCGGTTGCATCACCGCCTATCCATCGAACTTCTACACTTCGTTCTCTGCTACATTTCAGGCTCATAACACTTTATTCCTCGATTATTTCGATTTCCACGCAGGGTGATAACTCGCCGTAGACAGTTGCAGCATATCCCATTTTTGATTTCCCGATGGTCACAAGGAGAACCAAACCGCTTTTTGCCGATCTTCAAGGCAAGCTCATATTCTTGTTTTTCTTCTGGAGTCATTATTTTTTGCCGTTATTTTACTCCAAAGGGTAATTCAAGTTGCCGCCACTCCGGCTTTGCTCCCTGGCGTTTTTCACCATCGAGCGTCAATACAAAGTTGGTTGTCACATATTGAGATAACTTATCGAGAATCGCGGCTCGTTCTTCCGGCGTAGCCGGTTCAGCTTCCTGTAGATCGTCAGTTTTGATTTCCATCTTCACCGTCCCAATTCTTTTAAAGCGGAGTCCGCAAGAAAAGCAGAGCGACTTTTAGCACCGCCTGCCGCTACTGCCGCATCGATCTTTTTGATCAACAGTTTGGGCAGGGTTACGGTCGCTTTTTCTGTTCCCCCGAGAAAAGCAGTAACGTCAACATCGACATACGCCCAAGTTGCCCCCGCATAATCGGGATTATCGTAATGTTTGCCGATTTCAGACGGCGCTGGAGCAATCGCCCCATCTTCAGCCAAAATCTCCAGGTGGTCAGAAATAGCCTCTTGGGCATTGCTTAGGGCCTCATCGATAGTTTCACCGGCTGAAAAGCAACCGGGAACATCAGGGACCGAGACGCCAAAACAAGAATCCTGGTCTTTGTGTATTGCAACGGGATATTTCATTTTTTCAAACCTGCTTGTTTTAAGATATTGGCGATTGTGCCAGTGGCCACCGTCCTTTTAGGGTGGGGAACGGTGACAAGGCCCGGTTTAGTGGGATGCTTGAAATGGTGGTGGCTCCCTTTGGCTCGAACCAGTTGCCAGCCGTCCGCTTCAATCAATTTTATAAGCTCTTTGCTGTTCATCTTCTCCCCTTTCAGTTACCAATATAATATACTCCTAGCGGTATATTATCAAGAAAAAGATACCGCTAGGAGTATAAAAATTTTCAAGCAAGAAATCACTGGCGCTCCTGGGCGGTGAGATACAAGCGTTCATCGCCAGGGCTAAAAAGTCGCATTTCAGGGGAAATTTCAGTGGCCATTAATGCACCGGGCAAGGTTCTCGTCGGCCTCGACCTTGCGCCGGACGGCCTGTTGCAGAGCCGATAATTCTGATTCAAGCTCGCTGACCCTGCGCCTCAGTTCGTCGCGCTCCTTCTCGACCGGCTCAAATCGCTCCAGGACATGGAACAACGCTTTCTGTTTGGTGGCGATGCCGAGTTTTTTGCAAATGCGTTTCAAAATTTGCTCGTGATTCTCTTCGGGGCGGCAGGTAAAAGCCATTTGTTCATCTCCTTTCAGGTATCAAAACTTTCTCCTGCAGCAGTTCCGGAGCGCAACTTTTGATACCGGTTTCATGCGGCCAGGTCGAGGACCTGGAGCCTAATTGATACCATCAAAATATCAGCGCCAAGCCGACTTTAAGGCGCTGGGTTGAACGTCATTTCACAATCGCCACAGACGACGTTCAGGCCCGGACGGCCCCAAATGTTTGCGGAGCATTCAGGACATGTATATTTTATTCGGTTTGATTTATTTGGTTTTTCCGGCGCACTTTCCGAATCACCTTCATCGTCAATTCCAAGGGCATGTACAGTTGAAACAAGGCCATCCTCGCGCACACAAAATCGATCCATCCATGAAATCTTGTATTCTGGAGTTATGAGCCGTTCGCATGACTGAAGAAAAGTCCCGCCTTCAATAGGATAATCCGCCATACACTGCCCGGTTTTTTTCCCTCCAGGTTGCCCGGTTGACGAAGGCATGAGGCCCAAAGATTCCATTTTTGCGCCCCATTCTTTATTGTGATACACTTTGTTGCTTTTATGTGTGCCAAAGTGGAATTGCCATAAATGTACCATTTCATGGACAATCGTTTGCAATATTTCTATTATTTTCCGCATTCCAAAATGCTGGGGGTTCATGGCGATAGCATCACACGCAACCCCTTCTTGATTAACAAATTGTTTGGCTGAATAGTACCCGTAAACCCTCCTTTCTTTATTATCGAGCAACAAGATACATTCAGGAAGAATGCCATCGAACAGTTCACGATTAAAATGGTCGTATGCCTGCTGTAATTCAGAGTAGATTTGAAAAGTAGGTTTCACGGTCGATGTCCTTTCTATTTTGCCTGTCTTTGCTTGAGACAGCTTAGCGCGCGTTTTATATTGTGCAATATAATTTATATTGCACAATATAAACTTTGGCGCTCTTCGCGGGGTCTGCTCACGAAACGGAAAAATTGTACGCTAAGCCTCGGCGAGCATTCGTAACGATCACGCATAGCTCGACCCGTTACCATTTGAACTCCGGCCATTCGGAATTATCGTGAAGCGCATTCGGTTTACACTTCTGTTGCTCCGCTACGGTCCTCAATTCCTTTTCGTATTCTCTATATGCAGGAGAAAACGGTGAAAGATTCATGATAATTTCCGGTAGATTGCGGATGCGAGACTTTGCAGTCTTTGCGGAAAAAACGTAAATTTTGGTTTGCTGAGATATAAAACTAATTAGGTAATCCTGCGGGAACAGAGAAAACCCATTAAGCGGGGTTTGAAGTCCAATGGAACGAAAACGTACGCTAAGACCATCCGTCCAATTCAGATGGCTGCTTTAACGGCCTGAGCTGGCCATTCAGTACTTGTTCCGCCAAGGTAAACGAGTAATGGCCGAGCATATTCACATGTTTATGGCTGAGAGGGGATAATCTGGCTTCATCCTCTTCTTTCACATCCTCCCCCTGTTCTCTTAGATGATCAAGGGCGGCCTGCATGTAAATTGTATTCCACAACACCAGAGCGTTGGTCACTAAACCAAGCGTGCCAAGTTGATCTTCCTGACCTTCCCGGTACCGTTTTCGAATTTCGCCCCGCTGACCGTGACAAATTGCCCGTGCGACGGCATGACGGCCTTCGCCGCGATTCAACTGGGTCAGAATCCGGCGACGGTAGTCCTCATCATCCACGTAGTTTAGCAGATAAAGAGTTTTGTTGATCCGGCCCGCTTCAATAATGGCTTGCGCCAGGCTGGAAGGACGATCACTTTTCAGTAGAGATCGGATCAACTCGGATGCCTGCACGGCACCAAGTTTGAGTGAACCGGCAATGCGCATCATGTCGTCCCAATGCTGCTCGATCTTGTGTGTATTGACGCAACTACGTGCCAGGTCATCTAATACGCCATAATCGGCTTTCTTGTCCACGCGCCAGAATACGGATTCGCCAGCGTCAGCAAGGCGCGGTGAGAACTGATAACCAAGTAGCCAGAACAAACCAAATACCATATCGCTTACACCGGCGGTATCGGTCATGATTTCCACCGGGCTCAGACCGGTCTGCTGCTCCAGCAATCCCTCAAGCACAAAGATGGAATCGCGCAATGTTCCAGGGATAACAATGCCATGAAACCCTGAGAATTGATCAGAGACAAAATTATACCAGGTAATGCCCCGGTTAGAACCGAAGTATTTTCGGTTTGGCCCGGCATTAATAGTGCGGACCGGTGTGACAAACCGCATTCCGTCGGCGGAAGCGACCTCGCCACCACCCCACTTCCTGGCTAGATATAAAGTAGATTGATAGTCCACCAGTTTGGCGTTGGCCTTCACCAATGTTTCGGCACGCAGGTAATTCTGTTTGACCCAGTTCAGACGGTGCCGGGTCAACGCGGGCACTTGGTGTTTGATTAGTGGTTCCAACCCTATGTTGCAAGCCTCCGCCAATAGTACTGCGCAGACGCTAACAGTCAGGTCATCGGCGCGAGCATTGGCTTCACTGACATGAGTAAATTCGTCAGCGAATCCGGTGTGAGCATGGATTTCCAGCAGCAGTTCTGTAAGATCCACGCTAGGCAGCAAGGCCTCAATTTGCTGCGAGAGCATGGTTAGGCTGGCTGGGTCATCCAATTTATCAAAGTGTGTAATCGTCAACGTTGGCCGTTTGCCGGACAGGTCCAGCTCAACCGGATTGTCATCAAATTTGCCGGCTACCTGTTTATAGGTGGCATCCAGTTGGCGCACCAGAGCCTCAATGGCCTCTTGGGGATTCAGAGGATGACCAAGTGACCGACACACCTGAATTCGGTTGGCCTGCCATTCCTGCCCCTGTAGCAACTTGGCACGTGGATCACCCCAACGATCACTGTTCTCGACATAGACATCCCGGCGGCGCAGGCTGTCTTGCAATTTATCGAGAAAACACAGCGTATAACCTCGTTTGGTTACTCGCCCTTCTTTATCAAACACCATGCGTTTCCAGGAATTGGAAACAATGTCCAGTGGGGCCTCATCCAATAACTGTTTACGCGATTCCAATAGCCCGGCCAAATATTGATGGGCTTTAAGAATTGATTTCCCCGCAGGAGCTGCTTTAAATTCGATATCACGCAATAATCTCGGCAAGAAACGCCTGACCCGGCCATACTGCTCCACCATTTCATCTTGGGGTTGTAAGCCGGAACCCTCAGAATTTTTGACGTTCGTTTAATCGCCGGATTATTCCAAGGTCACGTTGGCTAACATTGCCTCCAAATCGATCAGGTTTGTGTTGTCACGGAAAGTATAGTGCCCAAGGAAGTGGATATGTTGCCAAGCGACCGGAGAAATCTTCTGGAGTAAAGCCAATGCCTTCTCGTTAGAATTTTTTTGAAACCGTTCAAGCAATAAGGAAAGCATGATCGAATTGTAAGCAATCACCACGTTGGATATCAGTCTGCCACACTGGTTGCTGATTGCCACATCCAGGTCAGTCTTGCCGATCAGTTGTTTTTTGCCACTGACTTGGGAAATAAACGACCGTAGCTGATGATACGCTTCGACGCGGTTCTGCGAGCGATGCACGTCACGTTGCAATTGAGGGTCACGCAAATAACGCAAGGTATAAATACTACGAACCAGCTTGTCGAATTCGAAGATGGCTTTCCGCGTCCGGTTGTGCTGAGATACAGTACACAATTTGCGAATCAGCGTGCTTTGTGACATTTCCTTGAGTCCCAACGTAGCGACGATTTGATCGATATTGGCTTTTTGGGACACGATGATTTGACGATCGATCTGCCCGACTGGTTGAATCAGAAATTTTTCGTAGTCTGCCGGATCATTGCCGCAGTACAAGTGTTTCAGTTGCGTTTGCAGATTTGTGAAGCGTGGAGCCAGCTTCATACCGAAATAGTTCAAAATAGCGAAATTGGCTTTGTTGATGCTATGCATATCACCGGTAATTGTGGTCGGCATGATATTGGACATGTTGTTGTAACAGATATCGAAGACAAAATAGCTTTCGTGTTCATTGGCGCCGATCAATTTGGTTTGCAACGGAACATGATTGGCGAGATAGGTATAAGCGACCACGCCTTTGCCCCGCGCAAAATATTTGCGCGAGTGACGTGCCTTGACAGTTGGGCTGGCCGCCTCGAACTTCTGGCCGTCAACACTGCCGTAGAGCGATTCCAAGCCGAAAGAATAATGCGGAAAGATGGGAAGTCCGGCTATGAAATTGCTGACTAGGTCATTGGTTGCCTGCAACGTCGATAACCGCAAATATTGCTGATGTGTCGCGTCGATGACATGGTACGGAATGTCGCTGGTCTCGGCCATGCTCAGATTTCCATGGTTTAGCGCTTGGGCAATAATTACCGCCATTAGGCTATCTTTATCGGCGACTTTTTTGGCGTAGCGTGGTTGCAGAGGTCTCAGTGCCGACAGAAAGTCGCAACGCTCATTCACAAAACGAAAAATGTCGGCGATATCGCGGGCCGGAAGTTCGGCATAAAAGCCAGACTGTAACGCATCCTCTTTGTCGGCCTTTGGCTTGTGCCAGACAACCCTTTTCGTCGTCGAATCGTATTCTAGGTGCTTGAGTTTTCCCTGGCGCAGTTCGCGATCGAACTTTTTCCAAAGATCGCTGAGTTCGGTGCACAAGGCATCAAGTTGAACATCCACCGGTTGGCGCAACCAAGGGATATCTAATTGTTCAAGAACTTCTGCCTTTTGATTCATGGACACCAATTCGTCGCTAAAACGACGATGTGAAATGCTATCGTTCAAGTACAAATCGCCAGCGTCAAGACGTTTGCGGACCTGACGGTAAATCCAAAATTCGTAGCGGTCACCGTGCACGCCTGAGGCGTTGCCATCGCCATCTATTTTCAGGAGATAGGAGCGCAAGCGTTTTGGAACGGTGCCGTCAGGAATTTCATGAACGGGCCGTTGGGAAAGTCTTTGTTGACGGGAATAGGTTGCCTTCATCCAGCGTAACGCCGCCAGCCATGGACAATCTGCCGTCGTGCTAGAAAATTTGAGAGCCATGTGCAACGGACGTAAGTGTTTTCGACAACGCGCCGCCACGTCATCCACCACTTGCCAACGCATCGCCATTTGACTTGATGACTTTTCGCACAAGCGCTGCCCCGTCGATAGCAAGACGTCTTTCGGCAATATGGTGTATGCCTGTTTACGTACTGAACCAAAAAGCGTCGCGTCATCGAAGGCGTCGTCAACGTATAGCAATAACAGACGGCCTACCTGTGGTGATTCCTGCCTTTTTTTGACCTGCGCTACGGCAAATTGCCGTTCCGCAACTTTCTTGGTTTCACCTTCGAGCTTTTTCAGGTGATAGCCCAGCGCGCTGACCAGATTGTCGCTGAGTTGCTGATAGCGCTGCCAGGCGTAGCACAGCAGGTACAAATTGGTTTGCCCGGACTTCAGATTCCTGAGGTCGTAGACCGTATAATAGTGGGCAAGGCTTGCATAGTAGTACATGTTTTGTTGCGAGATATCGAGCGTCGGCAACAGCGCTTTTGCTACCCGGTATAAAGGCTCCAGGGTGGCGTGCTTATGACGTTCCGTCACCATCATGCCGTAGCCGAAGTGCTTGGCATCCTGCTTGATCGCCGCCAATTCGGACAGGGTGTCATCGTGCAACAGGAGTTTTTGCAAATCCGTTTGCGCGTTATTGTCGAGGGCTGCATCGACCAATTGTTCCAGCCGCCGCCGTTCCGTGGTGAGCGCTTCGCTGATGATCGTTTGCAAAGTGGTATAGCCGGGGCGTACGATTTTCCCTGTTTCCAAATGCGCGAGCAACTCGGTCAAAATGAAGGTCGGAGCGACATCTCGTCTCGCCATTTGCGTTGCTTGACTCACAAATGCTGGCCGGTTAGTTTCGGCCCACAGGCAATAGCCGAATAAGCGGATGATTTCGTTGCGCTGCGCATAATATTCGTACTGGCTCACCGGTTTCGTTACAAGCACCAACCCTTGGAAATAGCGTTGCAATGCAAACGCGACATCCTCCTGCGGTACGTCTTCCAAGGAAAAGCGAAAGAAAGTTTGCTTCGCTTTGAAGTAGCCGATTTGTAACAGGCAATATACTTGATTGGGGATGTCTTTACGCCGCAGCACTAAGGCCAGTTCATTTTCGGAAAGTGCCAAATAATCAGCACGCTGAAAGTCATCGAAGTCTGGCAGGCTGTAGAGCGCAAGTTTTTCATCTTCCGACAGGATTGTTAATCGTCTGCTATTGTTGGCGCGCATGGGAATTTGGTCGTCCTTCTATTCTCAGAAACGGAGGTTTGCGAGAAGCCTCTGCACGTCACCTGGGCAGCACACATAATCGAGACATTCCGGTTCTCACAAATAGTTCTTGAAACTGTATTATCAATCCGCTAGCATAACAATGAGTTTCGATAAATCCTTGTCGCCTCTCCCTCCTAGAACGCTTCCTCAGGATAAATTTTATGAAAGCTACTATCCCCAAGCTTACCCACCAAATACCTAAAGTCGCCACAAACCCGAGATGGGGAGTTGTTTTACCCATCCCAATATTTGCTATATTTTTAGATATAACACTCTGTCAGGATTAGCTAATGTTGATTGGCTATGCACGCGTTTCGACGCAAGTTCAAAACCTTGATCTTCAGATCGAAGCCTTAACTCAGGCAAACTGCAAGAAGATATTCGACGACAAAATCAGCGGCAGTCGCAACGAGCGACCAGGATTGGCAAAGGCTCTGGAAATGCTACGTGAGGGTGATACTCTTGTGGTGTGGAAGTTGGATAGACTCGGCCGCAGTGTCAAGAACCTAATCAATCTAGTCGGCGATTTGCAAACGCGAGGGGTCCAGTTCAAGAGCCTCACCGACGCCATTGACACCGGCACCACATCAGGCCGCTTCTTTTTCCACGTCATGGCTAGCCTGGCTGAGATGGAACGAGAACTAACGATTGAACGTACTCGCGCAGGATTAGAAATTGCTCGCCAGCTTGGCCGTAAAGGTGGACGCAGCCGAAAAATGACTGACAGTAAAATTGAGTCCGCCAAGAAATTATTGGCCAACGGCGTGCCACCTCGTGATGTGGCGAAAGATCTCGGGGTGTCAGTGCCCACACTGTATCGCTGGATACCTGCTTCTACCCGGCATTAACGCACCTTGCGACACCTCAAATATTCGAGCTTCAATGTTTTCGAGAGCTCCGGCTTACAACCCTTAAAAGGGATATTATAAAGATGAATTATTCAAGTGTTATTGGGTTGGTTAACAATGCCGCTCTCTTGCTTGCTTTATGTCTCTTGTACGACATGCTGGGGCTCAGATTTCAAGACAGGAAAAGTTTAATTCAACAGTTCCTTACAGGTATTGTTTTAGGAGCTATCGGATTGGTAATTATGTCCGACCCCTGGGATTTGGGGCAGGGGGTTGTGTTTGATACACGTTCAGTGCTCTTGGTCATATCTGGATTTTTCTTTGGGACCATTCCAGTCGTTTTGGCGGTGTTAATGACAGGTATTTTCCGTTTTGTAATGGGTGGGGCCGGAGTATGGACAGGCTTAGGTGTTATAGTGACCTCCGGATCCATAGGTTTGCTGTGGCGATATTACCGTCGCAATACAATGCAGAATCCCTCCATAGGAGATTTGTACCTTCTTGGTATTGTCGTTCATGTAGCCATGCTAGGCTGGATGTTCTTACTGCCATGGCAGGTTGCAATTGAAGTGCTTTCTAAAATCAGTTTGCCGGTGATGTTGATATACCCGGTTGCCACGGCCATCCTTGGCAACCTAATGATCGTGAGTGAAAAGCGTAGACAGGCACAAGTAGAACTTCGCGAGAGCGAGGCCCGCATGCGTGCCATTACCGACTCTGCTAACGATGCTATCCTAATGATGGATCCGAATGGTCTCATATCCTATTGGAATCCTGCCGCCGAACGAATTCTTGGCTATACCCGTGATGAAGCGATTGGTATAGATTTGCATCAGCTCATTGCGCCGCAGCGTTACCATGGCGTGCATAATGCTGCCTTTGCTAAATTTAAGTTGACCGGGCAGGGCGCCGCCATTGATGCAACGCTTGATCTGGAAGCTAACCATAAAAATGGTCATGAAATCGATATTGAGCTGTCTCTTTCAGCTCTTTATCTCCAGGATAGCTGGCATTCGGTAGGGATTATCCGCGATGTCACCGAGCGCAAGCAAGGCGAGGCAGCACTTCGAGCAAGCGAAGAAGATCTGAAGGAATCGCAGCGAATTGCTCATGTGGGTAGTTGGCGTTTAGATCTCGCGAGCAAGCAGGTCGTCTGGTCAGAGGAACTTTACAGAATATATGGCTTTGAACCGGCACTCTTCCCACCACCATATACCGAACGCCAGGAGTTGTTTAAACCTGAAAGTTGGGACAGATTAGCCACTGCGCTACAAAATACAAAAGATACCGGAATCTCTTGTGATCTTGAGTTGGAAATTCTGCGGGTTGATGGAAGTCCTGGATGGATTTGGGTACATTGCATGGCGGTACTTGATACGCGGGGTCTAACAGTTGGCCTTCGGGGGGTGGCTCAGGACATTACTGGCCGCAAGCAGGTCGAGGAGGCATTGCGGGAAAGTGAAACTCGTTTCAAGGCCCTTCATAACGCATCTTTCGGCGGTATCGCCATTCATGATAAGGGAATAATTCTGGAATGCAATCAGGGGCTTTCTCGAATGACCGGTTATTCCATCGATGAACTGACCGGCATGAATGGTTTACTGCTCATCTCCGAAAAGACCCGCGACCTAGTGCTGAGCAATATTCTTTCTGGATATGAAAAGCCCTATGAGGCGCTTGGTGTACGTAAAAATAACGAAGAATATCATCTCCGCCTTGAAGCTCGAAATATACCATACAAAGGCAAAAATGTAAGGGCTGTCGAGTTTAGAGACATCACCGAACATAAACAAGCCGAGGAACTGATTCAAAAACGGATTCTTTCACTCACTCAACCGGTAGAAGCTACTGAAGTCAAGTTTGAAGATCTCTTTAATCTGGACGAAATCCAACGCGTCCAGGACGAGTTCGCTTTGGCGACAGGGGTTGCTTCTTTCATCACCGGCATTGACGGAACACCTATCACCAAACCAAGTAACTTCTGCTATCTGTGTAGCGATATTATCCGCAAGACCGAACAGGGCTGTGCTAATTGTTTCAAGTCCGACGCTTACGTTGGGCGCTATAACCCGGATGGTCCGATTGTACAGACTTGTCTCAGCGGTGGGCTGTGGGATGCCGGAGTCAATATTATCGTTGGTGGCCATCACATCGCTAACTGGTTGATTGGCCAGGTAAGAAACGAGACCCAAAGCGAAGATAAGATGAGAGTCTATGCCACTTTGATTGGTGCCGATGAGGAAGCTTTCATGCAGGCTTTTCGTGCAGTGCCTACCATGTCAGTTGAGCAATTTAGCCTGATCGCACAGGCCCTGTTTACCCTTGTCCATCAACTGTGCACCACAGCGTATCAAAATGTCCAGCAGGCACGGTTTATTTCCGAACGAAAACAGGGTGAGCAAGAAAAGGAAAAGCTGGAAGAACAACTCCGGCAGGCCCAAAAAATGGAAGCAATAGGTCAGCTTGCAGGTGGCGTAGCGCACGATTTCAACAACATGCTTGGGGTGATTATTGGTTACTCTGAATTGATCCTCGAACAGGTAGGCCCATCTCAACAATTCTACAATGAGTTGGAGGAGATCCGCAAATCAGCTCAGCGCTCCGCTGACCTGACCCGACAACTGTTGACTTTTGCCCGCAAGCAGACCGTAGCACTCCAGGTGCTTGATCTGAATCAGACCGTCGAAGGGATGCTCAACATGCTGAGGCGACTCATCGGAGAGAACATTAAACTCATGTGGATGCCCGGAGCCAACCTCTGGCCAATCAAGATGGATCCGTCGCAGATTGACCAGATCCTGGCAAACCTCTGCGTCAATGCCCGTGACGCTATTGCCGGTGTCGGTGAAATGACTATTGAGACGGGAAACGCTATCTTTGACGAAGAATACTGCGACGGGCACGCAGGGGCTGTTCCCGGGGAGTATGTGCGAATTGCCGTGAGTGATAATGGCAAAGGTATGGACAAGGCAATACTGGCCCATATCTTCGAACCGTTTTTTACCACCAAGGGCATCGGTGAAGGCACCGGCCTCGGTCTAGCGACAGTGTATGGCGCTGTTAAGCAGAACAACGGCTTCGTAAATGCCTATAGCGAATCTGGACTGGGAACAACTTTTACGATCTATATTCCCCGTCATATAGGCAAGGCAACACAGTTGGGGACAGGAGAGGTTGCAGAGTATGTTCCGCGTGGCGATGAAGTCATCCTGCTCGTGGAGGATGAGCCGACGATTTTGGACATGGTCAAGACAATGCTTGAACATCTTGGCTTTACTGTGCTGGCAGCAGGCGCTCCGAGCGAGGCCATTCACCTGGCCAGTAACTTCGCCGGTCAGATTCACCTGCTCATGACCGATGTGATCATGCCGGAAAAGAGTGGCCGTGACCTCGCAGAAAGTCTTGTTGAGAGTCGGCCGGAAATGAAACGGCTGTTCATGTCTGGCTACACGGCTAATATCATTGCCGAACAGGGGGTGTTGGAAGAAGGTGTGTTGTTCATCCAAAAGCCTTTCTCGAAAAAAGATCTGGCCGCAAAAGTACGAGAGGCTCTGGAGAGTTTTGACACTATTTTTTCTAGTTAATGGTCATCGTTACCAGCGGAATAAACGCTACTGGTAACGGTTTCGAACAAATTGTGCAGATATCCATTCAATGAAATATTAACAAGAAGAGGAGTCGGGAGGATGTTGAAAAATCTTAAGATCAGAGCACGGTTAAGTCTAGGTTTTGGCATCATCATGGTACTGATGATGATCGTCGGAGGATATTCGGTCAAATCGATCAAAAGCCTGCAAGGCGAAATCAAGTTGCTGGTAGAGGATCGTATGGTCAAGGTTGAACAGGCCAACCAGATCATCGATAATGTCAACATAATCGCCCGTGGTTTGCGCAATATTATCATCGATGACAGCAAGGATCGGCAGGGCGATGAACTGCGGCGTATTGCCGAAGCCCGCAAGATGGCCGGTGAACTCTTCGAAACTTTGAGTAAAACGATCAAGAGCGAAAAGGGTGCAGCACTCGTGAAGAAAGGAGCCGAGCTGCGCTCTGTTTACGTTCGGCAAACCGAAGTGTACATGGAAATGATCAAGATCGCTCAGGTTGAGCAGGCAAAAAAACTGCTGCTTACCGAAGTGAGGGAATCTCAGCGAAACTATCTCGCAGTCCTTGAGAATTTTATCACCTTTCAATCAGACCAGGCCAAAGAGGCCGGCAAGCAAGCTGCGAGCAGTGCCGGTACGGCAGCCACCCTTATTTATACCATTCTGGCCATCGCTCTAGCCCTCAGTGTTGTCTTTGCCTTCTTTATCATCCGTTCTATCACCGGCCCCGTGAGCAAGGCCGCTGCTCTGGCCGCGACCATGGCTAAGGGCGACTTCACCGCCAAGCTCGACATCGATCAGAAAGATGAGATCGGACACATGGCCACATCGCTTAACTCCATGATCGACCAACTAGGTTCCATGATCCGCGATATCGTCAGCGGCGCTAATCGTCTTACCTCTTCCTCCAACGATATGGCCGCGGTTTCTAAGCAGTTGTCGTCCGCTGCCCGCGACACCGCCGACAAATCAGGGGCGGTTGCAGCCGCCACCGAGGAAATGAGTGTCAACATCCAGAGTGTTTCAGCCGCGATGGAGCAATCCTCGAGCAACGTCAACATGGTGGCCTCCTCCACCGAGGAAATGACCGCCACGGTTACCGAGATTGCCCAGAGCGCGGAGAAGGCCAGAGCCATCAGCGAGAGCGCGGTCAAGCAGTCGCGGCTCACCTCTGAAAAAATGGCGGCGTTGGGGGACTCAGCCAAGAAAATCGGCCGGGTCACCGAAACGATTACCGAGATATCCGAACAGACCAACCTGTTGGCTTTGAACGCTACCATCGAAGCCGCGCGTGCCGGTGAGGCTGGCAAAGGATTTGCGGTGGTTGCCAACGAGATCAAGGAGTTGGCTCGTCAGACCGCAGCGGCCACTGTGGACATCAAAAATCAGATCAGCGAGATGCAGTCCACGACGACGACCACGGTTGAAGACATCGAAAAAATTTCTGAGGTCATCATCGAGATCAACAACGTGATCAACGGCATTGCCACGGCCGTGGAAGAGCAGTCGGCCGCCTCTAATGAGATTGCCGACAACATTTCCCAAGCCTCACAGGGTATCGCCGAGGTCAACGAGAATGTGGCCCAGAGTACTGTGGTTATCGCCGATATTACCCGTGATATCGCCGGTATCAATCAACAGTCGAATCAGGTAGGGGACGGCAGTAACCAGGTGCAGTTGAGTGCCCAGGGGTTGGCAGAACTGGCCGGGCATCTCGAAAACCTGGTGAATAAATTCAAGGTGTAAAGTAATCCGATACGCTTGCTTCGGCTTTTTCTTCAACGTAACACCCCCATGGCGGCGGGCATAGGCGCTGGTGGGGAATAAGCCGGATTTCATAGGAAATGCAGTATGAAAACCACACTCCGGCCGCGTTGATTAAAATAATTATTAAAGAAAAAATACTCATGAACTTTAACATCTTCAAATGGCGGTCACTGAACACAAAGATGACCATCTTCACGCTGGCCATTTTTCTTGTCAGTATCTGGTCACTCGCGTTCTATGCCAGTCGGTTATTATACCAGGATATGCAACGCCTGTCGGGAGATCAACAGTTTTCGACGGTTTCATATATAGCCGCAGCGGTCAATGAAGAACTGGGAAACCGACTTGAATCGATAAGAGGGATTGCCGGAGAAGTCTCTCCGGAAATTCTCGCCAACTCGAAGGCTCTGCAAACATTATTGGAACAGCATCCGGTTTTCCAGAGTCAGTTCAACGGTGGTACCTATGTGACCGGGATAGATGGCACCGCAACTGCCTCTCTTCCGCTCTCGGCAGCGAGGATTGGCGTCAATTATATGGATCGAGATCATATAGTCGCTGCGCTTAAGGAAGGAAAAACGACAATCAGCCGACCGGTTATGGGCAGGATGCTGCATGCCCCCGTTTTTTCAATGGCTGCGCCTATTAGTGACACTCAAGGTAAGGTGATCGGTGCCCTAGCGGGTGTGGTAGACCTAAGCAAGCCCAATTTCCTGGACAAGATTACGGACAACCACTACGGCAAGACAGGCGGATATATGCTTGTCGCACCACAGCACCGAGTGATTGTGACTGCCACAGGCAAGAGTCATATAATAGAACAACTTCCCGCAACAGGCATCAGTCCGTTGCTTGATCTTTTTATTCAAGGGTATGAGGGCTCAGGTATTGGAACCGATTCAAACGGTAAGGAAGAACTGATTTCCGCCAAAAGTGTTCCGATAGCGGGTTGGTACGTGGCCGTCTCGCAGCCGACCGCAAGTGCCTTTGCCCCGATTCACGAAATGCAGCAACGTATTTTGCTGGCTGCTATCCTTATTACCGTTCTAGTGTTGTTTCTGACCTCCTGGATACTGCGGCGCCTGCTCTCGCCGATGATTGCTGCCAGAAAATATCTTGCCAACCCCTCGACAACGAACCAGCCTTTACTCTTGCCTATCACACATCAAGACGAAATTGGTGAATTGCTAGATGCCTTCAATCACCTCCTGGAAACTCTGGCGCAACGGGAAAAGGCGCTCAAGGCCAATCGGAGGCAGTTGACGGACATTATCAAATTTCTTCCAACCGCCACTCTTGCCGTTGACAAGAAGGGGCAGGTCATTATCTGGAATGAAGCTATCGAACAAATGACCGGCATTCCAGTTGCGGAGATGCTTGGCAAAACGGACTATGCCCATGCGATCCCGTTTTATGGAGAGGCGCGACCGCAGTTGCTAAATTTAATCCTTGATGACAGTACCGAAATCGCATCCCGCTATCCCGACATTATCCGCAAAGGTGATACCCTCAGTGCAGAAGTATTTTGTAATGCCCTTTACGGCAATAAGGGGGCATGGATTTTCGCCAAGGCCGCACCTCTGCACGATCAGGATGGAAACATTGTTGGTGCTATCGAAAGCGTTCGAGACATCACGGAGCGCAAACTAGCGGAAACCTATGGAGACATAGGAAGGGAAGTTCTGCATATACTCAACGAGCCAGTAGATTTGCGGAATGCCATCCAACGTGTTCTTGCGACATTAAGTGCTTATCTATGAATAAATTGCTCGCATTTTTTGCGCCATTAGCTAATGTTCCGTATAAAATAAGTCAACGGAGGCTAAAATGGCACGCATCAAAACTTGGGAGATTTCGGATGCATTCTGGGGGATCGTCGAACCGTTGATTTCCACAGATCCACGCGAAATTGGAAAAGAATATGCCCGTAAACCGGGCGGTGGACGAAAACCAAAGTACTCGAACCGGCTCTTTTTCTCTGCGATAGTGTACGTCCTGCGGACAGGTATCATCTGGAACGCCTTGCCGCGAGAGAAATTTGAAGGAGTCAGTTCTGCGATGGTTCATCGAAAATTTCAGCAGTGGGCCAGGATGGGCGTGTTTCGTCGCATATGGCAACGTGGGTTAGCTGAATACGATGCCATGGAAGGTATCGCCTGGCTTTGGGAGTCTGCAGACGGGTCGAACATTGAGGCACCGCTTGCGCAAGAATCCATCGGACCCAACCCAACGGATCGGGGAAAAAAACGGGACAAAGCGACATTTGCTGGTCGACGAGAATGGCGCCCCCTTGTCACTCGTCGTCAGCGGAGCCAATCGGCATGATAGCGTCTCTCTTGACTCGCTGCTGAAAAACAGAGTGATTGCACCCAAAAAAGAGGAAACTCCACAAAACCTCTGCCTTGATGCAGCATATGTGGGCAAGGAGGATACAGTACTCTCCAACGGATTCATTCCCCACATCCGACCACGGGGCGAAGAGAAACAGTTGATCGAAAAGGATCCTTCATTCAAGGCGCGACGGTGGGTCGTTGAGTTGGCGCATTCATGGTTTAACCGTTTTCGCAAATTGATACCACGATACGAGAAGACGGATCTCTCATACATTGCACTCAACACATTGGCAGCCGCTATGATTGTCTTGAACAAGATCATGGTTATTTATAGATAAGCACTAAAGATACGGACCGGGTTTGATGCGATTGGCATTCGCTTGCAAGAAGGGGAGGACTACCCGTATTTCGTCCAAGAGGGGTTTACTTCGGATTTCCTGCTCAAAGAAAACTCATTGATGGCGCGGACGACGGATGGCGGAATATGCCGGGATCAAGACGGAAAAGTCAAGCTGGAGTGTACCTGCGGTCTTGTTCTCTCTGGCATGATCGATCCAACCAATCCGCTTTTCACGCTAGGGGGCAGTTGCTGGACCAACGATTCTAATCTGCTTTTGAGTATTCCCTCCAGCGAAGATCCACGGCTTAATCCTCGCAATCAATGCATACATAATAATTATACTTCGATCGCTCTGGTGCCTATTCGAGATAAGGGAAGAATTATTGGCCTGATTCAGTTCAATGATCGACGCAAAGGAGCCCTTTCGCTCAGTATAGTTGAACACTTGGAGACCTTGGCTACCCACCTTGGTGCAGCGCTGATACGCAAGCAAACCGAGGAAGAAACCAAAGCCCTGCAATCACAACTCCTTCAGGCGCAGAAGATGGAAGCAATCGGTACCTTGGCTGGTGGTATAGCCCATGATTTCAACAATATTCTCGGCGCGATATTCGGTTATACTGAAATCGCCATCGATTGCATCCCTTCAGAATTCATTGCTACCCAGCATCTGGCCAAAGTTTTGAAAGCTAGTGAGCGAGCAGCAACTTTGGTCAAACAAATTCTTGCCTTCAGTCGCCAATCTAACATCGAGCGAATCCCCTTAAAACCCGTCCAGATTGTTAATGAGGCAGTCAAGTTGCTGCGTCCTTCCTTACCGTCAACCATCACGATTCATCTAAAGATAGATACGGACACCAATTCCATTCTTGCTGATCCGACCCAATTTCACCAAATTTTGATGAATCTTTGTACAAATGCTTTCCATGCCATGGAGCAGACCGGAGGCACCCTCGAAATTACCCTTAAAGACCGCAAACTCTCTCTGGTTGACCTCTTACGCCAGCCAGAGATACAACCTGGTCCCTTCTTATTGCTTTCTGTCTGCGATACCGGCCCCGGAATTCCATCGGAGATTCGAAATAAAATTTTCGATCCCTATTTTACCACCAAGGAAGCAGGGAAAGGCACCGGTATGGGACTGGCTATCACTCAAGGTATTGTTACCAGCTATGGCGGGTTCGTTACTTGCGAGAGTGAAATTGGCAAGGGGACGGTTTTTGAAATTTTTTTCCCAGCGATTAACCAAAAAATTATTTCTGATGAGGGTAAGCCTGTCAAGGTTGCACCTCTGGGTACAGAACACATCTTATTGGTTGACGACGAGGTGATGCTGGCTGATCTCGGCACTGCAATGCTCGAACGGTTGGGATATACAGTTACGATGCGAACAAGCAGCTTGGAGGCATTGGCTCTATTCCAGGGTGAATTCGAACAATTCGATGCTGTAATTACCGACCAGACCATGCCTGATATGACTGGAATAGACCTTGCTCGACAAATGCTAAAGATTCGTCCAGACATCCCGATCATTCTTTGCACCGGCTATAGCAATCTTATTACAGAAGAACAGGCAAGGGCTTATGGGGTCAAGGGGTTTATTATGAAGCCTATGACCAAAAGGGGCATATCCACACTGCTCAGAAACGTGCTTGATGATACTTTTTGACGACTACCAATAGTATATTTTCACGAAAAAGCATCAGTCTATGAAAAAAATAATTAAACTTCAATTCGGTGCATTTTGTTTTATATTTTCGTTACTATTCATTTTCTCCTGTCCATTATTAGCTTCAGAAGATGTAACGATTGGTGTTCTCGCTAATAGGGGAAAGGAAAATGCCCTCACGAGTTGGCAGCCATTGGCTGAATATTTGAGCAGGGAGATCCCTGATCACATTTTTAAAATACAACCTCTGGATTTCCAAGACGTTTCCGACGTTGTCAGAGAAGCAAAAGTTGACTTTATCCTATTAAACTCCGGCCTTTACGTTCAATTGGAATACAATTATGGCCTTAGACCTATTGCCACGTTGCGGGCGAGTCATGGCGAATCTGGAATATCCTTATTTGCAGGTTTAATCATCACGCGGGCAGACCGTGCAGATATACGTTCTTTCTCGGATTTAAAAGGTAAGCATTTCATGGCAGTAGTCCAGACTCTCTCGGTGGTTGGCTCATGGCAAAACGAGAGCTGATGACCCAGGGGATCGACCCGGAACACGACTTTGCCACATTAGATTTTGTTGGGACACATGATGGTGTCGTCAAGGAAGTACTTAGCGGGAAAGTCGATGCTGGTGCTGTCAGATTCGATACGCTTGAGCATATGGCTGAAGAGCATTTGATAGATTTAGGGGCTTTCCGGGTCATTCAAGGAGATCGCCCCAAATCTAATTTTAATATTCTTGAGAAGGAATTCCCATTTCCCCACAGCACCGATATCTATCCCGAATGGCCCATGGCAAAACTTTTGGGGACCCCTGATAATCTAGCCACCCAGGTAGCGATTGCTCTGCTGAAAATGTCTGGCCAAGAGGAAGCTGCTAAGCGAGCCAATATTATGGGCTGGGACATAGCACGCAATTACCAACCCGTTCATGAACTCTATCGGGAACTCCGCCTCGGTCCTTATCGCTTCATTAAAAATTTGCGAGCAATTGATGTCTGGCAGAATTATTGGCCAATCATCATGATAGCTTCAGCATTTTTGAGTATTCTTTGCATCATGTTATTTATATTATTACATCTGCGTGGGCGATTGTTGAAAGCGAATAAGGAGATCACGCATATGGCGATGCACGATCCGCTGACTCTTTTACCTAATCGACGCATGTTCAGATTTCTGGCCGAAAGTGCTTTTGCTCAAGCAAAAAGAGAAGGCTGGCGAGTGTATTTTTTTCTTATAGACTTGGATGGCTTTAAAGCTGTCAATGATACTTATGGTCACGAAAGCGGAGATGAGGTTCTTAGGCAGGTTAGTCAACGCTTACGTCATGTTGTCCAAAATTTCGATTCCAACACAGAAGATCTTCGCAATCATCCTTCAATCGAAGAAATAAAAAATACAGACTCCTCTTTTCGGGCAGAGGATCACATTGCGCGTCATGGAGGAGATGAATTCCTAAGCTTACTTATTCATGTAACACAGAATGCTCATGCTGAAGCTATTGCCCAGAGGATTATTGATATAATTCAGAACCCCATTGACATCGGTGGAACTCACGTTTCGGTCGGCGCTAGTATAGGTATCAGTGTATTTCCAGATGATGGTGAAAACTTTGAAGAACTAACAAGGACTTCTGACTTGGCCATGTATGATGTGAAAATTTCAGGCAAGGGTACATACAAATTTTATCGTAAAAATGAGGAGTAAGCGGACCTCAAAAATTCCGAGGGTTCCGGCTTACAACCCCATCTTGGAAGTTATCGTCGTAGGGACGAGCCAGTTCATGGACAGTGGCAATGAATTCCGCCAGTCTTTCAGGTGGCATTTTGGCAAAGATGGTCGGCCTCAGCAATTCATCCTGCATGCTTTCGTTGAGTATCAGAGCACAAACCTCTGCCAGCGCCAGCGCAGATTTATCTAAATCCTTCAATGTGCGTAGCCGTTTCTTCTGGCCCAGCTTTTTAGCCACACCGGCGATCTCGGTAATCAGTAAATCCAGCACGTCCAGGGCTTCATCGAAGGCGATGATCTCATACGCTTTGGCGAAGGCAACCAGAATGGCAGTACGCTTACTCTCCGGCATGCGAGCTATTTTGTGCATAGAGATCATACCAGCGTGACGGGCTATGCTTTTAAAGCGTACCGGCGGGATACCTGTGAAATCGAGTTCATGCATGCCGAAGGCCTTCAGGTCCTGATAACGGTCAACTGCCTCATTGAAGGCAGGACCACTGATTGTCACCGGTCCCTTGCGGAAGCGATCAAAACAAGAGGTTCTTGCCCCTTCCGGGATCTGAAACAACGTCTCTAGCTTGGCAATTTGCGCCGGGGAGGGCAACGCCGATAGCCGTTGCCATAATCGATTGGTAGCTCGTTCCCGCACCTCTGAAATCAAACGTGTCAATGTGGAAGCACCGGGCAGAAGGATCTTGTGTTGAATCAACCATCCTGTGGCCAGGTCGAACAGTAGGCTTGGCCTCTCGTTGCTGATCCAACTGCGTGTGTAGAGTAAGCGGTTCAGCCGGAACGACCACGGCCATGTGAATTCTCGGTATTGATACTGATTCCGGATCAGAGCAGTATGCTCTCTCCGCGTGGTCTCCCTTTGTGCATATTTAGACAGTATCCCAACATCAGTGATATCAAGCTGTCGGGCAATGAACCATTGCGCGTTGATAGGTACCAATGATAGGTCGAAGAGGAAGGTTCCTAGAAATCGAACACAGCCTACCTGTAAAGCGACACCGAAACGGTTTTGATCACCACGCCGGTTATTGATAAAAGCAAGGTCGGCTTCATCCAGGTGAAAATATCGGGCCAGCTGCACTTCATTCGGTTCCCAAGAAAATTGCCCGTAGCTGGCTTTCTGTTCCGAGGTTAAAAAATCGACGGGCATGATCCCTCCCCATCAAAACTGAACTTCGAGCAATTTCGATTGTCTACTAATTTATAATTTTATGGACATCATGAAATAACCAGTTTAAACTGTCTATTAATTCGTGAAAGCGCTAATTGATAGACATCTCGTCCGCAAATCGATTTAGGAGACGATTTTTTGTTATGCGACTATTTGGTTATGCCCGTGTTTCTACCAGTCAGCAATCTCTAGATCTCCAGGTGAAGGCACTCAGGAACGAAGGTGTGCGGGCAAACAGAATTTTCACCGATAAGATTTCCGGCGTCCATTTAAACCGAGAAGGCCTTCAAATGCTCCGGCTCAAAGTTGAGGAAGGAGATATCATTTTGGTGAAAAAGCTCGACCGGCTTGGTCGCGACACGGCTGACATGATCCAACTTATAAAAGAATTTGATGATATGGGGTAACCCCAACAATCGTGCAGTGAGGGGCCATTTGCACGCCCTTAACCTTTGGCAGCCGCTGGCCGGGTAAAAGTCAAGAATCTTTAAATCAAAATTCGTTCGACCTCATCAAGTGAGATCTGATCGTTGCGCCGGTCATAAAGACCAGTGGTGCGGGCTGATTCATGATTCGCCATCTGTTGCGCCACTTCGAGCTTGCCGCCATTGCGTAAGTATTCGGTGATCCCGGTCGCGCGAAAGCTGTGACAGCATATTTGGGTACGAACTCCGGCATCCTCGGCGCGACGGCAAACCATGCGGTAGACGTCTGTCCGGTGCATGGGTTTTTCTGAAAGTTGACTGGTGTGTCCGCGTGCCGTGCGGAAAAGATACCCTTTTGCATTCGGACCAATTCCCGCAGCCTCAATATAGGCTTCAAGGTAGTTTTCAAGATTATGGTGGCAGGGCATCTCATGACGCTTACCGCCTTTTTCGTGCAAACGCACCCAGGTGCGACGGCCCTGGACATACACATCTTCACCGCGCATCTTAGTGACCGCGCCGACGCGGGCGAAGGTATACACCATGAGGCCGATCAGAGCGCGATCTCGTAGGCCAATCAAGGAATCCGTATCCATTGAATCGAGCAGCTCGCGGGTTTCTTCCGCCGATAGGACCGGAGTTTTGCCTTTTTTCACCACATGCTTTGGCCCTCGGACAGCGTGGGCCGGGTTGGTTGGAATCACTTGGTTGACCACTAACCAGTTGAAGAGCATGCGGAGTGCGGCAAGTTGGAGCTTGACCGAGGGGGCCGCGATTTTCTCCTGCAACCCCTCAATATAAGCCGCGACATGTACAGGTCGCACCTGGCCGAGCACGTGTATTCCCTGGTCAGTGCACCACATCGCGAATCTGCCCACCGCCCTCGCATAGGCCTTGCGAGTATTCGGGTTTATCAAATGAGCAGTGAAAAATTCGATCACTCGTTCCGCCGTCCTCGCATCAGGAGCAAAGAGCACCGGCAGCGCTATTCCATTCTGTCCCCCGATCACCACCAACGCCTCTGCCATACTCTCTCCTTGGGTCGCCTTATTTCATGTATCATAACGTCCTTTATCATACATGAAATGAAACGCGAGAGATATGAAAAATCAATAATTTTCCCTGATCGTTTTAGTGCCGAACGAACGCGGATTGAAGGGATATGATTTTGAAATGTTGCCTTGAGGTGATGCGACTCTGATAGATTGCCGAGAGTATGTGATCGTCTCACCCCATCGATGAATAGGGTGATGCATGTAGTCTCATGCTGTGATCGAATTTTGCGTTTTCCTCTTGTAATAAATATTGAGCTTTTTCATCCGTGCGATCAGCGTGTTGGGATTAATGCGAAGCAACTCAGCCGCTCCACCGGGCCCACTAATTTTTCCTTTCGTTACTTGAAGCGCTCGTGAAATGTGCTTGGCAACAATATCGTCAATTGGCAATAAAATGTCACTATTCCCTGAAAGATCAGCATTGGAAGATTCGACTGTCCCATGCTGAACAGCGATGGGAAGTGATTCAAACGTCAGCATACCATCCCGATGAACGATCAACTCTCTTTCGACCAGATTCTCCAATTCGCGCACATTGCCTGGCCAGTTGTAACTCATCAAGCGTTCTAGAACCCCTGGAGCTATGGCCGGAAGATTTTTAATCCCCATCTCTCGCGATTTTTTGCTGATGAAATGAATGGTCAGTACAGGAATATCCTCCTTCCGCTGTCGTAGTGGAGGGATAATCAAAGGGAAGACATTCAACCGGAACCAGAGATCTTCCCTGAATTTGTTCTCCTTCACCATGGTCTCCAGATTACGATTGGTGGCTGCAATCACCCGTATATTGATGGTGAGGGATTTTTGTCCCCCAACCCGTTCAATCTCCCTGTTTTGTAATACACGCAAAAGCCGTATCTGCGCCTGGAGGGGCAACTCGCCGATTTCGTCAAGGAAAATGGAACCGGTGTTGGCCCGCTCAAAACGGCCTCTATGTTCGGTAGCAGCTCCGGTAAAGGCTCCTTTTTCATGGCCGAACAGTTCGCTATCGATCAAATGTTCCGGGATGGCGCCACAATTGACCTTGATAAATGGTCCGTCTTTGTAAGATGAAGAAAAATGAATGGCATTAGCAATCATTTCTTTACCGGTTCCCGTTTCCCCCAAAAGTAATACCGTATTGTTCAGCGGCGCGACTTGCTTCACCATCTGCATGATATTGTTCAAACCACCATCGTGACCGATGATTCCTTCGGTTGCCGTCCAAATAAATTCCTCACGTAATAAACGATTATCTTCGGCCAGCAATTCACTTGTTCTTTTAATTTTTTCATGGGCAAGGGCATTTGCTAAAGCAATGGTCATTGGCGGTTTAATACTGCTTAAAAGTTCCATATGATGCCGCGTGAGCAGTTCCTTTTTTTCTGCACGTAAACCTAGAACTCCTATTAGCTTACCATCTGTCCACAAGGGCAAGACAAGTTCCGCCTTGTCCTCAAGTTTTGCCAATGCAGCAAAAGTGGAAAACGGCTCATCCATTTCTGAGGTGAAAATAAATGGATCACGAGGAGCCATGGCCTGTAACTCGTTCCATAGATCTTTCGAAAGGGGGGCAATCTCTTCCGGAAATTCTTTCTGATTATCTGCTGCCAATGCGATGCGACGGAAGGCTCCAAGATTCTCATCTTTGATACTCAGGCTCACGCCGATGATGGGAAAATAGATTTTAAAAAAGTCGTAAACATCGGCAAGCGCCTTTTCAATCTCTAGACTGCCACAGATTCTCATTGTGGTTTCCCTAAAAAAATCATCCTTCTTGGCCATATCGCCCACCTGAATCATTGTCGGATCAATTTCAATTACCATATATGATATATATTATCGTTGCTCACCATATACAACAACATATTTCTCAAATATGATAAAAAATGGAGTTCGTGCATAATAAGATCCTAAAATTATTCAATATTAATAATGGCACGATTATCGCTAGCTCCACAGAAACAGATATGCAGAGAAATGTCGGAAAAAAGTATGGCGCACAAATTCCTACGGAGAATCAACTTGGCCGCATTGATTGGCCCGTATGTTGGGGCGTGGTGGTTTATGTACCCCTCTAAGCAAAGAGATTCTTTTCTCTGTAGTAACGGCCAGATAGAAACAATAAAATTTGATATGGTCGCACCGAAATCAGGGTGGATTAAACAGGTTCGTATGCATCCAGGCGAGATTGTTACCACCGGGCAAGTGATTGCCCAAATGAATACACAAGACCTGGAGACCCAACTGCACGAGACCGGAATCGCTTTAATGAAAGCACGAGCGGCGATGTTGCAGCACCCCCCCATCACCCTCTTCCAGGGATCAACCTGAAAAACGATCTTCGGCAATATCCCGACAGTTCACCATTGCATGATGGCATCACTTGGCAACTCCTGAATAATGACCACACCGTTGCCGTCGAACAGGAACAGCGGCAACAAGATATCATTAACGCAAAAAATGAAATGGCAGAGTGGAGGGCAAAAATCATCCCTATCAGATCACAGCTGTTTGCAGCACAATCAGCCGTCATTACAGCCCAAATCTCTGTCGAGCAACTGCAGGCAGATATCGCCGCCGGTGTTTTGACGGCACCTATGACCGGCCAAGTTCTTCGTCTATACGTCAAGGATGGTGATTGAGTGGCGCAAGGCGACAAGGTGCTGCAGATCATGGAGATCCAGGGTGCCAGCAACAACAACAGATTGTGGTTAAAGCAAAAATCGCCCCGGAACTTCTAAAAACATGCGCTTGTGATGTGACTGGCGGTGGAATCAGCAGGGCGTATATGCGGTTTGACAAAAGCTTCCAATGGCCAACAGACATAATCGATAGATGTCAAGATTGCTGCAGATGCGATGCTCTCGCATAACAGTAAAACAACAACGGTAAACTGAAATTAAAGTTCAAACCAATAATGGTAATATCTATTTCAAACAAGTTATCACACAGGATTATACAACGAATGGAAACACGAACATCTTTATTTTTCTCTTTGCTCATTGCAGTAGTTCTTTTGAGTGCTTGCAGGCAAGAGAATCCCAAAACCATTACCCCTGGTCCTATGGAAGTCGGTGTTTTAACCATCAAACAACAGCCGGTCAATCTAGCAGTGGAGTTGCCCGGTCGAACAGCAGCATATCGCATTGCCGAAGTCAGACCGCAAGTCGGAGGCATTATCAAAAAACGGTTATTTACCGAGGGGAGCGAGGTCAAGGCTGGGCAACTGCTCTATCAAATCGACCCGGATACCTATCAAGCACGCTTCGACAGTGCCAAGGCTGCGCTAGCCAAGGCGGATGCACTGGAACATTCCGCCCGACTCAAAGCTGAACGATACAGGACACTGGTGCAGACCAAAGCGGTGAGCGACCAAGATCAGGTTGAGATGGAGGCAAGCTGGAAGCAGGCAGTCGCCGATGTTGCCGCCGCCAAGGCCGCTCTCGACAGTGCCCGGATCAATCTCGATTATACAAGGATTACAGCAGCGATCAGCGGCCGGATCGGGAGATCAACGGTCACAGAAGGCGCCCTAGTCACGGCTGAGCAACCCGCAGCGCTGGCTACTATTCAGCAACTCGATCCACTGTATGTTGACCTCAACCAATCCAGTTCAGAATTATTGAACCTAAAAAAAGAGCTATCCTCGGGACAGGCTAAAAATCTTACAAAATCACAATCACCGGTCAAGGTTCTGTTTGAAGATGGTTCGGAATACAGCCAACCAGGCGTACTTGAATTTTCCGACGTGACCGTCAACCAAACCACCGGCACGGTTATCCTTCGGGCAATCGTTGCCAATCCCGACCAAAGGTTGTTGCCGGGCATGTTTGTCCGGGCGCGAATCGACAAAGGGCATCGCCCCAATGGCATCCTCGTGCCAGCCGTCAGCGTCAGCCGGAACAATAAGGGGCAATCCATGGTGATGCTGGTTAACAAAGAATCGGTGGTCGAAACACGAATCATCAAAGCAGGTCAGAATATTGGCGATCAGGTGCTCGTTGATGAAGGACTAAACGAAGGTGAGCAAGTAATCGTAGCGGGTCTGCAGAAAATCAAACCCGGTATTCCGGTCAAGGCCGTCGCTTGGGTAGCTCCCAACACCAAACAATCCCTCTCTAGCACCCCAGCGACAGTCGCAAAAACGGAGTAAGCCATGGCCAGATTTTTTATTGATCGTCCTGTTTTCGCGTGGGTTATCGCCTTGGTGATCATGCTTGCCGGCGGGTTGGCAGTCATCGGTCTGCCTGTTGCCCAGTACCCCGAGATCGCACCACCTGAGGTGAAAATCACAACCAAGTATCCCGGTGCATCCGCCAAAACTATTGAAGACAGTGTTACCCAGGTCATCGAACAAAACATGACGGGTCTCGATCATTTTATATACATGAGATCGGAGAGCTCAAGTGCTGGCAAGGTGACCATTACCCTCACTTTCGAATCAGGAACCAATCCTGATATTGCCCAGGTACAGGTCCAGAACAAACTGCAGCAAGCCCTTAGTCTTCTGCCGCAGGAAGTGCAGCGGGAAGGCGTACAGGTCACCAAGTCCAATTCGACCTTTCTCATGGTTGTCGGTTTGATTTCCACCGACAACAGCCTGGATCGGCACGACTTGAGCGATTTCATGGTTTCCACTCTGCGGGATCCCTTGAGTCGTACACCTGGCGTTGGAAGTATCCAGATCTTCGGGGCCCAATATTCCATGCGAATCTGGCTCGATCCTCATAAGCTCAACAGTTATCAACTCACCCCACTCGATGTCAGAACCGCTATCCAGGCACAAAACAATCAAGTAGCCGTCGGCGACCTCGGTGGGACGCCTTCGGTTGCCGGCCAGCAGGTAAGCGCTAGCATGATGGCCCAAACCAAGATGAGTTCAACGGAAGAGTTTGCGCAGATCCTGTTGAAAGTGCAGAACGATGGCTCTCAGATCCGACTTAAGGATGTGGCCAGAGTGGAGATCGGCGGTGAATCTTACGAGACCATAGCCTCATACAATGGCCAACCGACCGGTGCCATGGCCATTACACTTGCCACCGGGGCGAACGCCCTGGACACGGCTAAGGGGGTTCGCAACAAACTTTCTGAATTGCAGCCGTATTTCCCTTCAGGGGTCCAGATTGTCTACCCATATGACACCACACCCTTCATTGAAATTTCCATTGAGGAGGTCGCCCATACCTTGGTTGAGGCCATCATCCTGGTTTTTTTAGTGATGTATCTTTTTTTACAGAATTTTCGAGCGACCCTGATCCCGACGATTGCCGTACCCGTGGTGCTGCTCGGCACCTTTGGTGTCATGGCAGCCTTCGGATTTTCGATCAACACCCTGACCATGTTCGGCATGGTGCTGGCCATTGGTCTACTGGTCGACGACGCCATCGTAGTGGTGGAAAATGTAGAGCGGATCATGACCGAGGAGGGATTGACACCACTCGAGGCGACCCGCAAATCCATGGAGCAAATCACCGGTGCCCTGATCGGCATCGCCTTGGTGCTCTCCGCCGTTTTTGTTCCTATGGCATTTTTCGGCGGGTCAACCGGCGCGATTTACCGTCAGTTTTCCCTGACCATCGTCTCAGCCATGGCACTTTCGGTGCTGGTAGCCCTAGTTTTAACCCCGGCGCTCTGCGCGACCTTGCTCAAACCTGTACAGCGGGGTGCTCACCAGCAGAAACGAGGCTTCTTTGGCTGGTTCAACCGCCAATTTGAAAGCGGTGCCGACCGATATCGAGACAACGTTGCCTACGTACTCAAACGTACCGGTCGCTTCGGCATGATCTATCTTCTGTTGATCGGAGGTATGGCCTTTCTCTTTACCAAGCTGCCAACATCATTCCTGCCCGAGGAAGACCAAGGCGTCTTTTTCACGCTGGTGCAACTGCCCACCGACGCTACGCTGGAACGAACTCAAAAAATTCTTGAGCAGGTACGTGATCATTATCTTACCGAGGAAAAATCCAATGTCAGGTCCGTGCTCACAGTAGCTGGTTTTAGTTTTGCCGGGAGCGGCCAAAATATGGGCATCGCATTTGTGCAATTGAAGGACTGGAGCGAAAGGCAAAAACCGGAGCAATCGGTTAAAGCCGTCATCGGTCGCGCCATGGGATCGTTCTTCCAGATCAAGGAGGCCATGGTCTTTGCTTTTAACCTGCCCGCCATCACGGCACTGGGCAATTCGACCGGTTTTGATTTTTTCCTGCAGGATCGCGCTGGCCTAGGGCATGAAAAATTGATCGAGGCCCGGAACCAACTACTTGGTATGGCCGCGCAAAATCCCAACCTTATCCGCGTCCGGCCCAATGGTATGGAGGACGCTCCACAATATAATGTGAATGTCGATTATGAAAAGGCCATGGCCTACGGTATCACGGTTGACGACATCAACACCACTTTGTCGACAGCATGGGGATCGTATTATGTCAATGATTTCATCAATAACGGCCGGATAAAAAAAGTCTACCTCCAGGCGGACGCCCCTTACCGCATGCAGCCGGAAGATATTGCATATTGGTATGTTCGCAACAGTATCGGCGAGATGGTCCCATTCAACACCTTTACCGCAGGCCACTGGGGGTTTGGCTCTCCCCGGCTGGAACGCTTCAATGGTAACCCTGCTGTCGAGATCGTCGGCGAAGCGGCTCCCGGCAAATCAAGTGGCGACGCTATGGCCATCATTGGTCAATTAGTTGCTCAACTTCCGGGTGGTATTGGCTATGAGTGGACCGGGGCCTCTTTTCAGGAGGCACGAGCCGGTTCACAAGCACCAGCCCTCTATGCCATTTCGTTGCTGGTAATTTTTCTTTGCCTCGCAGCCCTCTATGAAAGCTGGTCGGTACCATTTTCAGTCATGCTGGCTGTACCTCTAGGGATTCTGGGAGCCTTGACGGCAGCCTATATTCGAGGTTTGGAAAACGACGTCTACTTTCAAGTCGGATTACTCACCACCATAGGATTATCTGCGAAAAACGCCATCCTGATCGTCGAGTTTGCCAAACGGCGCTATGACAAAGGCAAAGACCTGATTGAAGCAACTGTCAATGCCTGCAGATTGCGGCTACGGCCTATCATCATGACTTCACTTGCTTTCATGCTCGGCGTCCTGCCGTTGGCAATCAGCACAGGTGCCGGCGCCAACAGCAGGCATGCCATTGGCACCGGTGTCTTGGGCGGCATGCTTTCGGCAACAGTGTTGGCAATTGTCTTCATCCCCCTCTTCTTTGTGGTGGTTATGCGTCTTTTTAAAACCCACCGGGTGCCGGAGATTACCGCTGTACCGGTTCAGGAGCATTGATATGTTCAATAATTCAAAAAAACACCTGGCTGCCGGGGCGTTGCTGCTCATTCTCGGCGGTTGCACCTTAGCCCCGCGCTATCAGCGACCGGACCTGCCAGTGGCAGAAATCCTGCCGGACGCCAAACGGAGCAATGAGTCAGCTGCGGCAAAAGAGACCGTTATTGACGCGGAGCTTGGCTGGCGGGATTTTTTTGTCGACCCTCAACTCCAGCAACTCATCCAGACAGCGCTTACTAACAACCGTGATTTGCGCACGTCAGCTCTCAACATCGAGTCCTATCAGGCACAATACAGGATTCAACGCTCAGCCTTATTCCCCTCCATCAATGGAGAGGGAGTGGGCAGCAAACAGCGCACCCTCAGTGGCGGAAACTATGTCACTGCGGAAACCTATTCGGCTTCGGTGGGGGTCACGGCCTATGAACTTGATTTTTTCGGTCGAGTCAGAAGCCTTAAGGACAAGGCCCTGGAACAGTATCTGGCCATGGAGGAAACTTATCGGAGCAACCGGATCAGCCTGGTGGCCGAGGTGACCACTGCCTACCTGAGTTGGCTGGCTGATCGGGAACTACTGATTGTCACCGAAGACACCAAAAAAATTGAAGAAGAATCCTTTCACCTGATCGAACAACGTACTCGAGAGGGTCTGGCGACGCAGCTGGATCTGGCCCAAGCGCGCACCAGCCTGGAGACCGCCAAGGCAAATTTGGCGAAATACAATCGTCAGGTCGCGCAGGACCTCAATAATCTGACCTTGTTGCTTGGGGCGACGTTGCCGACAAATCTGGCCGAAAAAAAATCCCTGGGCGAACAGATGGCGCTGTCCGCCGTGCCCCCACAGCTGGCGTCACAGGTGTTGCTGCAGCGCCCCGACATCATCGCCGCCGAGCATCAGCTCAAGGGCGCGCACGCCCAGATTGGGGCGGCACGGGCCGCCTTTTTTCCCTCCATCAGCCTGACCGCCAACGCCGGCAAGATCAGCGGTGAACTGTCTGATCTCTTTGACGGCAATTCCGGGACCTGGCTCTTTTCACCGTCCGTCAATCTGCCCATCTTCACTGCGGGAAGATTGGAAGCCGAACTGGATGTGGCCAAGATCAGCAAGGATCTCTCGGTCGCCCAATATGAGAAAGCGATTCAGACGGCCTTTCGAGAAGTTGCCGATGCTCTGGTTGCCAGTGAGACCTACCGGGAACAACTGGTGGCACAAAAAGCTAATTTGATGGCCAACCAAGAGTATTACGCCTTGGCCAGGGATCGATATTTACAAGGCGTGGATAGTTTCCTCACCTTGCTGGACGCTCAACGTTCCCTCTACAGTGCACGTCAGCTCTATTTGAATCTGCAGCTGGCTCAACAGGTCAATCAGGTCGCCGTCTACAAGGCGCTTGGCGGTGGATGGAAGGAACATCGCTAACGGTTCTCCACCTCCAGGGCGACCACTTGAACCGAAACAAAGGATGGGCAAGCTGGAGTAACAATCCTGAATGTCACCAGAAAACAGGAAAAGAAAACCATGGCCCGGAAAACAAAACAAGAAGCGGAAAATACACGTAACGCCATTCTCAACGCAGCCACACAGGTTCTGCTAATGAGAGGAATCGCACGAACTCATATTGACGATATCGCCCGCGAAGCAGGGCTGACCAGAGGGGCCATCTATTGGCACTTTGCAAACAAAGCCGACCTGTTAAACACACTCTGGGAAGAGTTGATCAATAAAACCGATTTCTTGTTCCAGGTAATGGGTAGCACCGATGAATTTGACCCGCTTGGTTTCCTAGTGGAGCAACTCTTCATTTTTATTGAAAAAATGCCAGCAAATGCACACCGGCGACGGCTCTTCCACCTTTTCCTCAACGAGGGTGTTCTGCTGCAACATGACTATCCATCTCATTTCGACCGAAAAAGTTTCCAACAGCAGAGGCTGAAGAATCTTGAACACCTACTGCGTGATGCCGTTGACAAACGGCAGTTACCCGCCAGCATTGATACTTGGTTAGGTGCAATAGCCATTGTTTCGTATATTGATGGCTTAACGCCGCAATATCAGCAATTGTTGGACGAACTCGAGATCAAGCTGGACGTATCCTTTTTGATTAACGGATTGATGCATATGATCCGTTTCGGATGTGTCTGTCATGCATGTTCGTAAAATTTCATTGGCAAAGAACTTACATGCGCCAATTTGAACAAGTCTACCATCTTGAAAACCGCACCTTCAACGTTTCAAAAAATCCGGGCGATTTCCCGGTGCATGTCATCATATTTTCGTCGTGTGAATCGGAGAAGATGATCGATGGCACATTGCGAGGTGAAGGAATAAGCTCGGGACGCTTCTACGGCAGATTTATTGCAGCCGACCAGATCGAGCTGTTTTTTCAGTGGCTCGATGATGCGTCATTACTTGCCGTTTCTGGGCGAATATGGGGATTTATATGTGGCAATCCATCGGAGCAATTACAGTTGTTTCTCAATTGGTATTGCGCATACGGTAAAGAAGGACTTGGACTCTTGCGTTGTACAGAAATAATAAATTCAGCGGGCTGACTGCAACATGAAAGCAACTGATTCGATTAACAAAAATGGAGGCCTTGATGGCTAAACGCTCAACCCAATGGTTCTGGTTAGTTGGAGGCCTTGCTCTCGTCACCGGTATCTACTTCCTCTGGCAGCATCTGCAGCCCGAAAAACTGGGAGAATATTTTGCCTACGGAAACGGTCGAATAGAAGCTACCGAGATCGATATTGCCACCAAGGCAGCTGGCCGGATTGAGGATATTTTGGCCGACGAAGGCGATTTTGTCAGCAAAGGACAGATTCTCGCACACATGGATACGCAACAATTGGTGGCGCAGCGCCGTGAGGCCGAGGCGCAACTGCAGCAGGCTCACTATGCGGTGGCAACTGCACAAAGTCAGGTGAATCAGAAAGTGAGCGAAAAAGCAGCCGCTCTTGCGGTATTGGCCCAGCGGGAAGCGGAACTGGTAGCATTGCGCAAGCGTCTTGATCGTGCCGAAGTTTTGTCGAAAAAAGGAGCGAGTTCGATACAGGATCTGGATGATAGCCGGGCTCGCTTCCTCAGCGGTCAGGCAGCTATCAGTGCTGCCGAAGCTCAAATAGCCGCTGCCGAAGCGGCTGTCATCACGGCCAAGTCGCAACTCCTCGGTAGCCACACCGTTGTCGCGGCCATTCAGGCGACGATCGAACGATTGCAAGCCGACATTGAGGACTGCGTTCTCAAGGCCCCCTGTGATGGGCGAATCCAATACCGAGTATCCCAACCGGGTGAAGTCCTCGGTGGAGGCGGCAAGGTTCTTAATATGGTCGATCTGTCGGATGTATACATGACTTTCTTTCTCCCTACAGCTCTTGCCGGAAAACTTGAGCTTGGAGCTGAAGTGCGTTTGATACTCGACGCCGCCCCGCAATTCGTTATACCCGCACATATTTCCTTCGTTGCGGATGTCGCCCAATTTACGCCAAAGACCGTGGAAACAGCCAGCGAACGGCAAAAGCTTACGTTCCGAGTCAAGGCCAAGATAGATCCTGAATTACTGAAACAACACATCACCCAAGTCAAAACGGGACTCCCCGGCATGGCGTATGTCCAGCTTGAACAGCAAGCCGATTGGCCGTCCCATTTGCAGATACAGCTCCCGGAAACACCGGCGCGGCAATGAACGGAAACACGAATACTCCCGTTGTCCGCTTGAGCGGGGTGAGTTTACGCTACGGCACCACCTTGGGGCTGAATGATGTAACTCTCGATTTGCCGGCGGGGTGTATGGCCGGACTGATCGGCCCTGACGGGGTCGGCAAGTCGAGCCTTTTTTCCCTGGTGGCAGGCGCCCATGTTATTCAGAACGGCCAGGTTGAGGTGTTAGGCGGCGACATGCGAATGCGCAGTCACCGCGCAGCAATTTGCCCTCGCATAGCCTATATGCCGCAAGGGTTGGGGAAAAATCTGTATCCGACCTTGTCTGTCTTTGAGAACATCGATTTTTTTGGCCGGTTGTTCGGCCAAAGCCATGAGGAACGGCGGACGAGGATTGATATCCTCGTGACGAGCACCGGCTTGGCACCGTTTTGTGATCGGCCGGCCGGTAAGCTTTCCGGTGGCATGAAGCAGAAACTTGGACTCTGTTGCGCTTTGATCCACGATCCCGACCTGCTGATTCTCGACGAGCCGACCACCGGGGTCGATCCACTATCCAGGGTTCAATTCTGGAAACTGATCAAACAGATTCGCGCTACTAGGCCAGGTATGAGCGTGCTGGTGGCAACCGCCTACATGGAAGAGGCTGCCCGGTTCGATTGGCTTGCGGTCATGGCTGACGGTCAAGTGCTCTCGACCGGAACCCCGACCAGCTTGCTAGACCGGACCGGTACCGGGTCGCTGGAAGATGCCTTCATTGCCTTGCTACCGGAAGAACGCCGCAAAGACTATCAACCGGTGGTGATCGTCCCCAAGATAACTGACGATTCCAATAAGGTTGCAATCGAGGCCAAGGATCTGACCATGAGGTTCGGTGACTTTGTTGCGGTTGATCGGGTCAGCTTCCAGATTGTCAGCGGCGAAATTTTCGGTTTTCTCGGATCAAACGGCTGCGGCAAGACGACCACTATGAAAATGCTGACAGGTTTGCTGCCAGCCAGCGCAGGGCAGGCCCAACTCTTCGGTCAATCGGTGAACCCTAAGGATATTGGGCTAAGGCGCCGGGTCGGCTATATGACCCAATCCTTTTCGCTCTATTCCGAGTTGACGGTGGAGCAGAACCTGGCGCTCCACGCTCGCTTGTTCAGTGTGCCGGCCGAGCTGATTTCCGACCGGGTCCGCGAAATGGCGGAGCGATTCGATCTGGGCGATGCCATGGCCGCACGACCCGATAATTTGCCGCTTGGCCAACGACAGAGGTTGTCCCTTGCCGTGGCTATGATTCACAAACCGGAGATGCTTATTCTCGACGAGCCAACCTCGGGGGTCGATCCCATCGCCCGCGATGGATTCTGGCGGATCATGATCGATTTGGCCCGACGGGACGGCGTCACCATTTTTATTTCTACACATTTCATGAACGAGGCTGAACGATGTGATCGGATTTCTTTGATGCACGAGGGGAAAGTACTGGTCAGTGGCCGTCCTGCGGACTTGGTGGCCGAACGCGGTACAGAAACACTGGAACAGGCCTTTATCGGCTACTTGGAGGAGGCTGGTGCGCGGGGTGATCAAGGTGAAAAAAAACGCGGCGATGGGTTCTTCTCTCCCCCCATTGCCAGTTCCCTGTCTGATTGCCCCGGCGCACCGCACCGCCGTTTCAGCCTGGGGCGGCTCTTGAGTTACGCCCGGCGTGAAGCTATGGAACTGCGCCGCGATCCGATCCGCGCCACCTTGTCGTTATTGGGTAGTGTCATCCTGATGGTGATCATGGGATATGGCATCAGTATGGATGTGGAGGATCTGGCTTTTGCTGTCCTGGACAGAGATCAAAGTACAACCAGCCGTGAGTACATCCTTAATCTGTCGGGCTCACGCTATTTCATCGAGCGGCCGCCGATTACCGATTACCAAGACTTGGATCGGCGCATGCGCTCGGGGGAATTGAGCCTCGCCATTGAAATGCCGCCAAATTTCGGGCGTGACTTGGCGCGCGACCGCCAACCGGCCATCGGTGTCTGGGTCGATGGGGCTAATCCGCAGCGGGCCGAAACCATCCAGGGGTATGTTAACGGCATGCACAACCTGTGGCTGTCCGACAAGACGGCCAGCCGATCCTCATTCGTATCCGCCGGCCCATTGATACATATCGAAACCCGCTACCGTTATAACCCTGATGTCAAAAGCATAATCGCTATGATCCCGGCGGTCATTCCGCTTTTGCTGATCATGATTCCAGCCGTGCTCACCGCGCTCAGCGTGGTTCGGGAAAAAGAGCTTGGCTCTATTGTTAATCTGTACGTCACTCCGGTGAGCAAGCTGGAGTTCCTTCTGGGCAAACAACTACCCTACATAGGGTTAGGCATGGTCAACTTCTGTCTTATGGCCCTAATGGCAGTGTTTTTGTTCCGAGTGCCGATCAAGGGCGATCTCGCCTCTTTGTGCCTGGCTGCTTTGCTGTATGTCACTGCCGCAACGGCACTGGGTCTGTTGATTTCCACATTCATGCGCAGCCAAGTTGCGGCACTTTTTGGGACAGCCATCCTCACCCTTCTGTTTTCGGTCAATTATTCTGGCATGATCAATCCTGTTTCATCCCTGAAAGGCGCGGGGCGCCTGATCGGCCATATTTTTCCCACCGCACATTTTCTCGTCATCACCCGAGGAATATTCTCCAAGGCGCTGGGATTTGCCGACCTCCAGAAGGAGTTTTTCGCGCTTGCTCTCACCATCGTCGTCCTGTTGACGTTATGCACGTTGCTTCTCAGAAAACAGGAGTCCTAACCATGCGCATCGCTAATATTGTCCATCTGGGAAACAAGGAACTGTATTGTCTGATTAGGGATCCGATCCTGCTCTTTTTAATCGGTTACGCCTTCACCGTTGGCGTGTATTCCGCCGCCATCGCCATGCCGGATTCACTGAACAGGGCACCGGTTGCCATTGTCGATGAAGACGATTCACCTCTGTCGGCACGTATAGCCGCAGCCTTTTATCCTCCTCATTTCCTTCACGCCGTGATGATCAATCATCGCGAGATGGACGCCCGCATGGATATCGGGCTGGATACTTTTGCCATTAATATCCCTCCTGATTTTCAACGCGACCTCCTGGCCGGTCGTTCTCCAGCCCTCCAGCTCAATGTTGATGCCACGCGGATGACCCAGGCGTTCACCGGCAACAACTACATTCAATCCATCATCAACAGCGAGGTCACAGAATTTGTCCGCCGTTATCGGGGGGAAACCGAGGCTGCGGCTTCCCTGGCGCTTCGCTCCCGCTTCAATCAGGCCCTGACCCAGTCTTGGTTCGGTGCAGTGATGGAACTGATCAACAATGTAACCATGCTTTCCATTATCCTGACCGGGGCTTCCCTGATCCGAGAACGGGAGCACAGTACGGTCGAACATCTTCTCGCCATGCCAGTTACTCCTCTGGAGATCATGGTCAGCAAAAGCTGGTCAATGGGGGTAGTTGTCCTGTTTACCTGCGCATTGAGCTTGATCGTCGTGGTTCAGGGGATGCTGGCGGTGGCCATCGAGGGCTCCCTGACACTGTTTTTCATCGGTGTAGCATTACACCTTTTCGCCACCACTTCCATGGGTATCTTCCTGGCCACAGTGGCCCGATCCATGCCACAATTCGGCCTTATGATGATGCTGGTGCTGCTCCCCCTGCAGATGCTGTCCGGTGGTGTCACACCACGGGAAAGCATGCCTATTGTTATTCAAAACGTGATGCAACTGGCTCCGACCACTCATTTTGTCGCTCTGGCCCAAACTATTTTATACCGGGGAGGAGGAATTGAGGCCGTCTGGTCTCATTTTCTCGTGTTAATCCTCATCGGTACGATTCTTTTTGTACTCGCTCTTGTACGTTTCCGGAAAACCATCTCCTTAATGGCATGAACAATAGAATAAATCAATCTACATGCTGAATTATCATGAAAACAGAACAGAAATACTACATTGGCAAAAACGACAAAATTACCATCCGCTGCCTTGCATGCAAAAAAAAGAGGACAATTGCAGTCAAAGATCTCAAAATAAAACAGCATTCCATCAAGGTGGTGTGCCCTTGCTCACACACCTTTTTCATTCATCTAGAGTTCAGGCAATCATATCGAAAAAAAATGGGTATCGAAGGATCGTACAGAAAGAGATCGGAGTCGGTTGAACAGGAAAAATCCTGTCTTATCAGAGATATTTCCTTGGGTGGATTGGGTATTACCATAACAAACGACACCTCTATCCAGGTCGAAGATGAACTGATCGTCTCTTTCAAGCTCGGAACTTTCCAACAGTCAGGGGGCGATGCAATTGTTCGAGTACGGCACATTGATTCCAGGATGAATATCGGTGGGGCGTTCGTCGGGTCGACGCCAGACAACCGTCTTGAGGTCGTGACACTTTTCTTGCAGTAGCGGAACCTGTTACGCAATTATCCCTCGGTGCATTCCGCACCATATAGAGGACATAATCTCTCCTTCTCATGACAAACATTCACCGCGCCATCTTTCTTCACCTCTTTTGGGCCTGGTTATTAGTTTCATTGGCCGGTGGCGGATTATTGTTCTACCTCGAAATAAAGCGGGTCGATTCCAATATCATTGCGCTTGCCGCCAACGAAGCCGACACCTTTTCATCGCAGACCCCCTCTCTGACGGATCAACTCAGCCTGTTCGACATAGAGGGGTGGCAAAATCGCGCCTTGTCGTTCGCCCAAGAACACTTTGTTGTTATCGCATTGTATAATCGGTCCGGAGAACAACTCACTGAAGTGGTGAATCCGCGCTATGCCGACATCGAGCAAACAATGCGTCAACGCTACCATCAATTTCCCCTGGATGGACGCCGTCATTTCGAGAAAATGACCGTTGACGGCAAGGTGGTCATACAGATATTGATACCGATTGCACGAGAACACATACCTGTCGACGGCTATTTAGCAGGTACCTTCGTTGTCGATCAAGCCACAATAGATCGCCTGAACAGCAATCTAGCCCGAAGCGTAATCAACATACTGCTCGCTATTATTCTGACGACAGTGGCACTGTATCCGATCATTGTCTCTCTCAACAAAGATGTTATCAATTTTTCGACCCGATTACTCCAAGCGAATATAGAAATGGCAGCAGCACTGGGCGCGGCTGTCGCCATACGCGATTCAAAGACCAACACCCATAATTACAGGGTGACCTTGTATGCCATCCATCTCGGCGAGATCGTAGGGTTGGCGCCTGAAGAAATGCGTCGCCTTATTCTCGGCGCTTTTCTCCACGACATTGGAAAAATCGGCATCAGTGACACCATCTTACTCAAACCCGGTCCCCTGGATGTGGAGGAATGCATGATCATGCGCACCCATGTCGAGTTGGGTTTGCAGATCATCCGCACTTCGGAGTGGTTGAGTGCCGGACAGGAAGTGGTGGCCAATCATCATGAAATGTTTAACGGTAATGGCTATCCCCGAGGTCTTCATGGAGCCGATATTCCATTGATTTCTCGAATATTTTCCATTGTTGATGTTTTCGACGCACTGAGTTCGGATCGTCCGTACAAAAAAGCACTGCCCTTCGCGCAATGCATAGCCATCCTCCACAAGGAAGCTGGCGGTCATTTCGAGCCTGAGCTAGTCGCCCGGTTCACTGAAATCGCTACCGACATCTACACCCGCTTATTGACCATGGATGAATCCGCCATGATGGACTGGCTGGGCAGGAAATCTCTGTTTTATTTTCTTCCCCATTCCCTGAAAGGTTTTGGGAGGGAGATATTTTCCCATCACAAGGATATACTTATGCATAATCGTATCGCCCAGTGAACGATTAATAGTGCGTTATGGTGACTTTGAAAAAACGTCAAAGAATATTCAAGGCTGCGCTAGAACTCATTACCGAGCATGGTGTTCGCTGCGCACCTGAGCAGGATGTGGAAACGGAGCTCAAAGCCACCGCGCCACATCTCGACACTACCCGTTTTCTGAGGCGACCCTAAAATCACTTGACTGATCGCCATTCAGAAGAGAGAAACGCAGCTGCAATTCCCAGTTGATTATTCCGGTGTTACCGAAAAACTTTGGTCGTCAAGATTGACAATGGTGGTCATCGCTGGGGTAAAGTGCAGGATATCAAACGATTATTTCAATGAAAATTGGATGTATAGGTAGTCACGTCCCGGATTGCGCCAGGAATATCCTTGGGATGCCAGTTGGAGCATCTGTTGGAGCAGGGCATCGTTGCCGGTAGCAGTCCTCTGTGTTTTCCAGGTAGCAGCAACCCGCTGATAGAATCGGCTCATCTCTTCTTCGGTATATCTTGAACGCGTGATAGCCGGTCTACGAGCGGCGGAAGGTAGGGGAATTATGGAGGTCGACCGAGTGTGTTTGATTGTGGAATTGAAGTAGCAAAAGATTTGCTCGCCGGATTTCGCACGATGTCAGCGGTCGCGTGAAGTCCGTGTGAAAATATATCTGTGATTTATATGTCCAAGTTTGAATGAATTGGTGATCTCATATGGCGCATCCCCTTCCTCACCCAGAGGCGTGGCTTATTCTTCCTGAAGAAGAGCGATTACTGATGAATCGAACACCACATGGACGTTTGGGATTTGCTGTTTTTTTAAAGTTCTTCCAGGTCAAAGGAAGGTTTCCTGACCGCAAGGGGGAAGTGGGCAAAGATATCCTTGATAACATTGCTAAACAGATAGGAGTTCCTGTCGTAGCGTGGCGTGAGCTGGACTGGGAAGGAAGAACTATTAAACGACACCGTGCCGATATTCGTAAGTGGTGTGGATTTAGAGAAGTTACCCTCTTCGATTTGGACAATTTCAAACACTGGCTTGTTGGGGAAGTTATTCCTCGGGGATATCGGACGGACCACGTAAGAGAAGCTTTATCATTGCGGTGTCGTGACCTTCGAATCGAACTACCCGCCTCAGACCACGCAAACCGGTTGATTCAATCCGCTTTCCAGGAACACGAGACCCGCTTCTGTGAGACCCTTTTCCAGCGCCTGGACTCCGCGACATTGGTCCGCTTGAACGCTATTCTCCAGCTTCAATCCTCGGAAAAAGACGAAGCGGACTGGACAATGTGGCAGAGCATCAAAGCTGATCCCGGGAAGGCTGGCCTTGAAAGTGTTAAAAAGGCTGTTGCCCGTCTACAAACGGTTAGAGGAATTGGATTGCCAACCGATCTCTTCAGGGCTGTTTCGCCAAAATTACTGGAACGGTATGCCAAGAGGGCTGCCGTTGAAGAGCCGTTCGAACTGCGGCGTCATACAGCTCCTTTGCGGGCCACCCTGGTGACAGCTTTCCTCCACCACCGTAGTGAGGAACTTACTGATCATCTCGTCGACCTTCTGGTTGAGACCGTCCACAAAATGGGCAAGAAGGCTGAAAATCGAATAGATGAAGGCTTGGGTGACGCGCTTCAGAAAGCTCCCAGCAAGATGGCAAAGCTATATCGGATTGCTAAAGCTACTGTGGAAGCACCTCAAGGTATTGTGGCGGAGGTCATCTTTCCAGAAGCCTCAGAAAAATGGCTGGTGACCTTCATCCAAGAAGTTGAAGCTGGTGCAGGATATACCTATAAAGTCAAAACAGCTCTACAGCGCTCCTATCGTTATCACTATCGGAGGATGTTGCCTGAATTGCTCAACAACCTGGTGTTCCGCTGTACAAACCCCCAACACCAATCGCTGATGCAGGCGCTAAAATTGATAACATCGCTGCTGGAATGTAAGAAAACTATATTCCCGGAAGGAGTTGACGTTCCATTGAAAGGCATTGTACCGGCAAGCTGGATGCCGCTGGTTGTCGAGGCTGGCAAGATCAACCGAGCAGCCTATGAAATCTGTGTTCTCAAGGCGTTACGCGAGCAGCTCCGTTGTCGCGAGATCTGGGTAGTGGGTAGTCGGAGATATCGAGATCCGGAGGATGATCTTCCTCAAGATTTTGAAGAGAGGAAGTCCGTGTACTACGAGGATTTGGGCATTCCATTGGATGCCAAAGCCTTTACCACATCATTGCGTGAGGAACTAACACAGCATTTGAAAGCACTTGACGAACGCATATCAGCTAACCCAAAAGTCAAGATCGTATCGGTTAAGAAAGCCGGTCACAATATATCGGTCACCCCTCTTGAACCGCAGGAAGAGCCGGGAAATCTGGCAACTCTCAAGCGAGAGATCACTCAACGCTGGCCTGGAACAAGTCTGCTTGACATGCTAAAGGAAGCAGACCTGCGAGCTGATTTTTCTCGATTCATTCAAAGCGGTACCGAACGCAGCCATATGGAAAAAGCGACTCTCCAGAGGAGGATTCTGCTCTGTTTGTTTGGTATGGGTACTAATACCGGCCTCAAGAGTATGGAGTCGCTTCCTGAGGATGATTATAAGGACTTGCTCTATATCCGCAGGCGGTTCATTTCAAACGAGGGACTACGCCAAGCCATTGCACAGGTGGTGAATGCCACCCTGACGGCCCGAATTCAAAAGATTTGGGGTGACGCTACCACAGCCTGTGCAGCTGATTCAAAGCAGTTTGCTGCCTGGGATCAAAATCTCCTAACCGAGTGGCACCTCCGATATGGTGGCCGGGGGATCATGGTCTACTGGCATGTGGAGAAGAATGCTACCTGTATCTACTCACAATTCAAGCGGGTCTCTTCCTCTGAAGCTGCTGCTATGATCCAGGGTGTGTTGAGGCATTGTACTGAAATGGAAGTTGACCGTCAGTATGTGGATAGCCACGGCCAGAACACCGTTGCTTTTGCTTTCTGCAGGTTGCTTGGGTTTGATCTAATGCCAAGGCTAAAAGGGATTAACAGGCAGAAACTTTTCAAGGCAGAGATTAGCCAAAATTTTCCTAACATAAATCTGGCAATGGCATCCAAGGCGATTAACTGGGAACTTATTGAAGAGCAGTTGGATACCATGGTAAAACATGCTGCAGCACTGAAGCTAGGTATGGCAGATGCCGAGAGCCTCTTGCGCAGATTCAGTCGGAATAACATTCAGCATCCAGCTTACAAGGCTTTGGCAGAGTTGGGCAAAGCCATCAAGACAATTTTCCTTTGTCGGTATTTGGATTCTGAAGAACTGCGCCGGGAAATCCACGAAGGCCTCAATGTGGTTGAGAGCTGGAACAGCACCAACGGATTCATATACTATGGAAAGCAGGGTGAGATTTCAACGAACCGTAAGGACAGTCAAGAGATTGGACTGTTGTGCCTACACCTGCTTCAAGCGAGCATGGTCTACATAAACACCTTAATGATCCAGCAGGTACTTGAAGAGCCGGGATGGTCGGACCGGATGACGCCACGTGATCTAGCGGCACTGAGCCCGCTCATTACCCAGCATATCAATCCCTATGGACGTTTCGAGCTGGATATGGAAACTCGACTCCAGCTTGCTGCCTAATCAGTGGCAAAGCGTGGAAATAGTGACAGTTGGTTAGGTGTAAATACTGTTAATATAATTTATTTTTACAAACGGCCCCTCATTGCACGAATGTTGGGGTTACCCCGATATGGGTGTTGCAATCAGATTTCTGGATGACGGAATCAGCACGGAAGGGACCATGGGCAAAATGGTGGTTACTATCCTATCGGCTGTAGCCCAAGCGGAACGACAACGGATACTTGAGCGTACCAATGAAGGACGGTTGGAAGCCAAGGCCAAGGGTATTAAATTTGGCCGAAAGCCCTCGGTGGATAAGGAGAAAGTCCGCACTCTGCGCAGCCAGGGTGTTGGTGCGACGGAGATTGCCAGGCAATTGAATATCGGTCGATCGACGGTCTATAAAGTACTCGAATTGAATCAAACATCGCGGATCGAGCCTGAAATGGGATGATGATGATTCAATCCGTTGGACTCTAATCTAATGAAAACGAGCACAATAAAATTCCTTCACAATAGTCACCTCTTCGTGGCTACAATCCGACGACAACCTTGGGTAACCAGATTATCACGTCAAGGGATGCGAAACCAAACCGGCAACCATCCCGCCTGGTGCATCCGTTCAACCAATTGCAGAATCATGAAAAACCAAAAAAACCATAATACGTCAGGCAGCGCTTTGCGGAAGTGACGAGGTCGGACGGGATAGATGTCTGGCTCCACTGGTCGCAGGTGCCGGGGGACAAATCGGGGCACGTTGTGCGTATACTCGATATAGGGCTGGCCAAACTTGGCCTGCAAATGGCCTTCCTCGGCGAACACGACCAGCGGATAATAGAGCAGGAAAGCGCTGAGAAGCAGGGCGAGCACCAACAGGTTCTCGGAAGCGAGGCCAATACCCATCGCCCCGATAAAGCTGAACACATAGAGCGGATTCCTGACGATGGAGTATGGCCCTTCGCAGACGATCCGGTCGGCCTTGTAGCCGCTAATGTAGAGAGAGCACCATGTCCGGCCAAAGGCGGCAATACCGATCAGCAGGAAGCCGAGAGTTTCGACCAGGACATCAATGATGCTGATACGCGGCCAGGAGTGTTCCGTCGTGAGCAAGGCCGCCAAACAGCAAAACGCAACCAGAAAGGAGACGGGTTGGCGATAACGGTTGGCCCACTCATACAGAGCCGGTTGGGCGGTAGGCGAAGAGGTGTTGGCAGCCATGATATACCTTTAAACAGAGGATTGCGGTGAAGTGTACCGTTTCTTTATGTCAAAGAATACCAGTGAGCAGTGCCACCGAGATCCCCAATAGCAATCAGTGATGGTTTGAATGGTTTGCATGGTGAGTATGTGCAGATAACGCTTGCCAATGAGGAGTAACCCCAACATTCGTGCAATGGAGCCTGTCGCAGAATCATTGCCGAAGTTTTCCAGTCTCTGGCCTCAAGCGGGCCTTTCTGGGTGAAGAATGTTCCTGGAATCTCGTTTGACATCCCGAAGTCTGCCTGAGACCGCGTTTTTGCCGTTCAACCATGACCTGCCGCCGGTTCAGAGCGCCTTCATCGCCGATTTTCGTTGTTCATCACTCCCCATAGGCCGCCCTGTAGAGCTTGCGGAGGTTGAAACAGGCGCAGATCAGCGACCACTCGGATTGCACCGCCTCCAGGCCACGGCGGAGAAAGCTTCTGCAGCCCATGATGCTCTTGATCTGTCCAAAGACCGGCTCCACTGTCTGGCTGCGCAACTTGTAGACGGCCCGCCCCACCTTGGTCCGCAACTTGCGCGCCATGCGTTGCTTGGGGGTGATGTCGTCAGGGATTCGGCCCTGGGGAGAGCCTTCCGCCTGGTGCGCCTGCGCTTCCTTCAATCGACTCGCCGTGGCGATGAACAACGCAGGGCCTTTCTGCTCCAGCTCCTTCACCTCCAGCTGGTCATGCCAGTAGCCCGCATCTGCCGCCAGCGCCGGAGGGCGATCCTCGATCCCGGCTGCCTCCAAGGTGGCCGCCAGCGCCGCCAACATTGGCTCCAACTGGTGGACGTCGTTCTCGTCCTGGGTGATCTCCGCGCTGACGATACATTGCCCCGTTGTCACGATCGCCTGGGCATTAAATCCCTGCACATGGCCTTGGCTGGTTTTCATGATCCGGCTCGCAGGGTCCGTGGGATTCGCCTTGCGATCATGGTCGACCGCCGCATCAGGGCTCGCTGGTTTGCGGCCGGGCTTCTTCTTGCCGCTCTGCGCCTCCTCTTCCGCCCGCTTGGCCAGCTTCGACTCCTGCGCCAAACGCTCGGCCGTTGCCGCCAGTTCAAGGCGCTCCTTGGCCTCCTGCAACCGCGCCAGCCGCTCGCGCTTGCCGCGCAACCCGGCGGGCAGTTCATCGCCCCTCCGATCCTTGCCGTGCCGTGCGTCGTCGGCAGCGTCGGCGTCTTTCATTTCCCCCTGCATCTTCACGATCTCCTGTTCCAGATGCGCAAGCGTGCGGTTGGCAGCCAGGGATGCACTGGCCTGCATCTTGGTCCCATCCAGGTAGACCTTGCCCACCTTGGCCAGGCCCGCCTCATGACAGAGCGACAGCACCTGGGTGAACAGATGGTTGATCGCCTCCTCGTGACGGCTGCGGAAACGGGCAAAGGCGCAGTGATCGGGCCGGATATTGCCGGTCAGCCACCGAAACGGCACTTGATCTTCGCAGGCCTGGGCGATCCGCCGAGACGACCGGATGCCCAGGCACCAAGCGTACAGCAAGACGGCCAGCATCATCTGCGGATCATAAGGCGGCGCGCCTTCATCGCCGTAGGCCGCATAAAACTGCCCCAGATTGAAATGCTCCACACAATCCCAAAGAAACCGGGCAAGGTGATTTTCCTCCACCCACTGGTCGATCGAGATCGGCAGCAGATGCAGTTGACTCCGATTGGGCTTGTGAAATCGACGGCGCATGGATTTTTCCTTCGGCAGAGCGAGAAGTCTGGAAACCTCAACTAATACTATAAATTCAATAACATATATTGAATTTCATTGCATCAGTTCTGCGACAGGCTCAATGAAGGGCCATTTGTAAAAAAGTCTCAGCAGTTCCCGATATCCCGTCACCCCTGTTTTTTGGGGATATGAGGGGACTGCTGATGCTAAACAGAAAATTACAACAACAAAGGGCCACCTCAGAAAACGGAAAATAAAGCACTGTAATATGTGGAACAGCATGTAATTGTTACATTTATTTTTAATGAACGTACGCTTTCCCCAAAATTCCGAATCGACCCCAACTTGATCATGGCGTTAGTCCTTACGGACGGCAGGATCGACCCGTAAATCATCGAAATATACCACGCTGTCTGCTTTGGACCATAGGCCTATTCGCCCCGATACCGGTCGGCCGAGGTCGTGGCTCAAGGTTGGTTTGCCATCGAGGAAACCCTCGATCATGCTGCCGGTAACCGTCAGTTTCAACTCATGCCACTGGCCAGCGGGAGTTGGTGTGTTGCGAATCCATTTAACCGATGAACGCCGGCCCTTTTCGTACTTGAACAACACGAGATTGTCCTCCAGGCAGTTGGCGCGCAGAGTCAAGTAGTCACCGTTTGGCTTGACATCGAACAGGATGCCAGCGGCCTGATCGATGCGCCCTGCCACGCCCTTAAAGCGCACAGTGATCGTGCCTTCCCGGAAATCCTTCACCTCGTTCATCACCGCGATGGGGAAGTAGGCGTAGGCTTGGACGTTGTCGAGGAATTCCGCGTAGCGCTCGCCGTAAAGCGCCCGTGCTTTGTCGGCCAGACCTGCTGAGGTTTGGCCTTTCGCCCATTTGCTGCCGTTGACCGACAGGAGTTTGTTGCCAGTATCGTCGACGACGATCCAGTTACCGACAGCGGCGGCAAGGGACTTGGGTTCAGCGCCGACAGTCTCGGCATCGAAGGCCTCGACCGCCGGGGCGGCAAGGACGGTGGTTGCCGTGAAGGCCGCCAGAATGACGGCGAACAAAACGGAAAGCGTAGGTGTTTTCATTGTAGATCTCCTTGGTACAGGTTTCTGAAATGAACAGGCAGCCGTCCAGGCCTGCTTCGACGCCAGCCAATGAGCAAAATCAGGCTGGGCAAAAAAATATAAAACCAGACTTCTGCCGCCCGTGTATCGGCTACCAGCGGGTAGCCCGAATAAGTCGGCAGGTCGACCGGTGTTACTTGTACAACGGCCAGTTCATGAAGGATGGGCAGGATTTCGCGCGGGCTGTTGGAGCGGCTGGTGGCGGTACGGCCAGCGTAGTCGTAGACGATACGGCCATAGCCCTCATCCTGGGCAGCGCCGAAGATCCCCGCCTTGCTGGTCTCAGCCCAACGCACAGTCAGACCCGGCACTATGCGTTTCAGCTTCGCCAGCACATTGGTGGCATATTCGAGCGCCCGGCTGTCCTCCGGAGTGAGATGCAGGGTGATCGTCAACCCCTGGTCCATGCGGGTAAGCGCTGCTTCGTCGGCGGGGTTGAAGCTGTTTCGGCGATCTTCGGAAACATCGACAGCCGACGATATCAGGGATGCCACCGCCAGAACTACGGTCAGGACGGCAATGCTGGTTACACCGCGTAGCCGTCGTGCCTGCGGGGCAAGGCCAGGCGGGAGGATGGCCGCGGCAAGCACAGCCAGGCCAAGTCCCAATGCGGCGAGGCTGATGGATTGCCCGGTCGGGAACAACCCGCGCTCAAATACCTTGAGTACTTGGGTCGGCGAAATTCCGCCCAGAGTCTTCAGCCATTCGGGGCCGGTGGCAGCGGCGAAGTCGAGCACCCAGAAGCCGAGAGTGAAGGCCAGGGTGACGATGGCTGCGGTAGCCGACGATTCGGCGAGCACTGCCGCGAAGAGCGCGATGCCCGCCACCGCCAAGGCGTAAAGGGCGTGGCCGAGCAGGAGGTTGGCCGTTTCGGACCATGCAAGATGCCCACCGGAAAACAGCCAGAAGGCCAATGCCGATAGCGGTATGATGAGGCTCAGCCCCCATGCGGTGCTGACGGCTGCAAGTTTTACCGCAACGAGCGTTCCAGGTGACAGCGGCCATTGTAAAGCCAGTTTGACGGCGCCGCTCTCCCGGTCCTGGCCTAGCGCCCGAATAGCTACAAAGGGGAAAAGCAGGGTTGTTCCCAGGTAGAAGGCGCCAAAGGTCGGAACGAGAATACCGTCCAGCGGCGTCATGCCACGCGCCATCTCCGGGAATTGCAAGGCGGTGCGGCTCGCTTCGCCGAACAGGCGCACTGCCTCCACATAGCCATAGCCCGCCAACGGCGCAAGGATGAGCAACAATGCCCAGAAGGCGGGTCCACCAAGCAGGCGGCGCAATTCGAACGCGAAGAGCGCGGCAAGACGTGTTGCCACGGCTGACTTGTTATTCGGTGAGACCAAGAAACACCTCCTCGAGATCGGGTCTGGCAACGCTTGCCAGGACAGCCAGTTCGGTCAGGGTGCCGAAGCCCAGGCGGCGACCGGCGGCGAGCAGCAGCAGGCGGTCGCAAATGCGCTCGGCATCTTTCAGTTGATGGATGGAGAGGATCAACGCCCGCTCGGTCGCCACCTCGCGCAGTAGGTCCATGACGTGCAGGGTCTGACGCAGATCAAAACCGTCGAAAGGCTCGTCGAGGACCAGGATTGGCTGGGGGGTGATGAGCGCCAGCGCCAGCAGCAGGCGCCGGCGGTAGCCCTTGGAAAGCTCCGCCACTCGCTTGGCGAGGACCGGCGCGAGTTCGATCCGGCGAATGATCGTCACCTCGGTGGCAAGGGGTTGGCTGAAGATTTCGCGAAAGAGCCCGGTGACGCGCCACACTGGCTGGTCGCTCCAAGGCGACACCCCATCAGGCAGGTAGAACATTGCCTCGCGGCGACGCGCTGGCGGCAACGGTTCACCATAGAAGCGCACTTCTCCACCATCGGCGGACAGGAATCCCGTCAGGCATTCCATCAGTGTGGTCTTGCCGGCACCGTTAGGCCCGATGATACCGAGGATCTCACCGGGGGCGAGGTCGAAGTCTACATCATCCAGCGTCATGGCCTCGCCATAGCGCTTAGCGACCCCCCTCGCCGTCAGCATAGGAGGCACCTGTTCGGTCATTTCGTACTCACCTTGCCGCTGACGGGATCGACCTTGAGCTCGATCTCGTTGTCCTGGGCGTCCAGAGCCTCGATTTCATAACCGCCATCCTCGAATTCCACTTCAATGATGGCCTTGTGACCGGCATCCTCGACCAGCTTGATAATCTCCGACAACGGTTTACCGTTGACAGGTGGACGCTCGTCGCCAAACCAGCCTGCAAAGGCGATGGCGGGCACGGCGACAAGGATGGTGAGCACGATATAGAAATGACGGGTGTTCATGAGAATCTCCTTACAGGTAAGCTGGAAAGAATTGCCTAGCCATGATGGTGGACTGTATTTGCCTGCATTTAATTTCCCCTCCAAGTTGGAAGTGTCTCAAAACTCTGCTGAAGAGGGGGCAGCGAGATTTCAAAATGAGCGCCCTTACCAAGTGAGCTTTTCGCAGCTATTTGTCCGCCATGTGCTTCCACGGTCCAGCGAGCAATCGCCAGTCCGAGGCCGAAACCGCCGCTGCGGTTTCCATCCTGGCAGCGGGAGGTATCAACCCGGTAGAAACGTTCGAAGACATGTGGCAAGTGCTCCACCGAAATGCCATCGCCCTGATCGCTGATACTGATTTTCATCTGTTGATCACCTGCCTGGCAGGCCAGCGTGACCGTCGCGCCGGTCGGGCTGTGCTTGATGGCATTATCCAGCAGATTGATGAGGGCCTGGCGTAGCATCGTCCAGTCGCCTGAAACCAGAACAGGGATTTCAGGCAGTTCGAGGTCGATGCACACATACCCCTCCTCGGCAAGCACGCCGAGGAAGCCTGCCGCATCACGGATGAGCTCACGCAGATCAATTTGCTCGCACTTCATCTCGGCTCGCCCGCATTCGGAGCGGGTCAGCTCTAGCAGCATGGTGGTCAGCAGGGTGAGCCGATCAACCTCCTCAAGCATGGTGCCGATCATGTTGCGGTACTCGGCTTCCGAATGCGGCTCGCGTAGGCCCACCTCGCCCACGCTGCGAATTACCGTGAGCGGCGTGCGCAGTTCGTGGGAGGCATCGGCGGTGAAACGTCTAAGTTCTCCGAAGGCAGCCTCCAGCCGCGCTAGTAGGGCGTTAAAGGCGACGGCAAGCCGTCCCGGTTCGTCGAACGGGTTGTCCACAGGAAGCCGCGCGTCCAACCGTCCGGCGTGAATGGCCTCGGCCTCCCCGGCCATGCGGTGGATGGGCGCGAGCCCCCGGCCGGCCAGCCAGTAGCCGCCCGCCCCCGCTGCCAGTAAGGCGACGGGCAGACCGCCGGCCATAACCCACAGGACGACCACGAGACCACGCGCGAAGTCGTCTTCACGGAGAGCGGCGCGCACCAGAACCATTTCGCCTTCAAGGGAAACGCGGCGTTGCAGGAGTCGCAGGTGCATCTCGCCGGGAAGCTCCAGGGACCGCAGGCCTGTCCAGGCGATATCGAGTGGCGGGAGGGACGTCTCTCCCGAGCCGGTCGCCGCGTCTTGGCGGCGTAGGGCAAGCGTTCCGTCAGCGCGCCAGACATCAATCCAGGCCACGTTGCGAGTCCACTCTCCTTCTTCGGAATTATGGGCGTTTCGCCAGGTCAGTCGGCCATTTACATCTCGATCAATGCTACGTTCAGCGATCTCAACTTCTTGATCCAGACGGTGGTCCAGCTCAGCGGCGAAACGGTCACGGATCAACAGATAGACGGCCAGCGCATAGGCCAGCAGCATGGCGCCGAACACCAACGCAAAAGCAGCGGTGAGTCGGGAGCGAAGGGTCAGCCGGCGCCATGCTGCGATCACGGTGCCTTCTCCTGGATCATGAAGCCGACGCCACGCAGGGTGTGAATCAGTGGCTGCGCGTGACCATTGTCGATCTTGCGGCGCAGTCGGGCGATATGCACGTCGATGACATTGTCCAGAGGTGTGGCTCGCGCCGCTTCGCGCCATACTTCGCGAACTAACATTTCCCTCGACACCACGCGTCCCTGATGGAGTAGCAGGTAATCGAGCAGCTCGTATTCGCGGGTGGTGAGTTCGATCACAGTGCCGTTGCGGGTAACCCGTCGCGTGACCCGGTCTAGTTCCAAATCATTAACAATAAAACGCAGCATATCCTGGGAGCGTCCGCGCCGGAACAGGGATCTGATGCGTGCCAGTAATTCTTCAAAGGCGAAGGGCTTGACCAGATAATCGTCCGCCCCGAGATTAAGACCGAGTACCCGGTCCTGGACTGCGTCACGCGCCGAGAGAATAATGACCGGCGTATCCTGTCCTCGGTTACGCAAGGTACGCAGGATTTCCAAACCATCGCGTCCAGGCAACATCAAGTCAAGGATGAGAAGGTCGAAAACTTGAGAAGAAATAAGGTAAAAGCCTTCTTCTCCGGTGGTGGCGACAGACACGTTGAAACGCTCGGTTTCGAGTCCGTGCCGGAGGGCTTCAGCAACCTTGACCTGGTCTTCAATGAGTAATATACGCATATGGCATCCCGTTTGTTGATACCAAGATAAGATGTTTTGAGTGCGGAACCTACTGAAGTATTACTGACTATTTCTTCAGAAAAAGAAGAAAAAAGTTCGCCCCCTAGACACTGGTTGTTGATTGAAATGAAACACTATTTTTTCTCAATTAGTGACCAGCGGGTTGTTAAAGAATCCTGCTGGCTGTTGCAACCAACAATAAACATACAATAAAATAAGAGGATAAAAGAGGTCGCTTACGGGCAGTCAGTTCGGTGATCACTTCAAACTTGCCATATTTCATGGGCCAAAAATAGAGACCGGCCAGCAGTAAAACGAACCAGCCGGCAGTGGCCAGGTCAGGAACGGGAAGCGTGGCCCCGAGCAGAAGGAGTGGAGTGGTGAGGGCAAACAGGGCGTTGATCACGAACCAGATCAGCAGGTTGATCGCTCTAAGAGGAAATGCCATCGGGGGAGATAAAACGTGGCTTCACGCCAGTGCATAATTGGCAGCGGCGCACCATGGAAAGAGACTGCACCCTCGTTTACCGGGAGCAGCCCTACCAGGCATTCCATGAGCGTGGTCTTTCCTGCACCGTTGGAACCAATGCTGTTAAAAAATATCGAGGGGTTACAGATCAAAATCAACCCCGTACAGAATCAACGGTTTGCCATACCGTTCGGTCAGCCCACCATGTACATAAAACAAAAAAAGTGTCCAGGTGTCGTGATACAATGACTCAGCTATTTGGTGTTGCCTTCTGGTACGCTTCAAGCCCGCCTTCCACATATCTTGCCTTGAAACCCGCATCGGCTAATTGTTTTTGCACCGATTGACTGACCGAACCACCCCGGACACAGTACAACACCACTTCCTCCTGTTTGAGGAGAGTATGCATCCACTCCGCTACCGCAGATGGATCACGCCAAGGAGTATCAGCAATTCCAGAGGGTGCTTTCTCGTAATCCTCTTTTCTTCTGACATCGAGCAGAGTCACGGGGTTCCCTGCCTGCAGCATTCCGGCGAGTTCCGTTGTTGAAATGGTTTTTTCCATGTTTTTGCTCCTATATGAGTGTCTTCCAAAGAAATCCGATTCCAGCGCAACCGATGAGTGCGGGAATCATATCCAGTTTGAGATATTTCATAGCGAGAAATGAGAGTGCGGACAATGCTATGGCAAACCAGTCGGCGGTTGCCAGGTCCGGGGAAGGGATGGTTGCACCAAACAGATGCGTCTCACCGGTACGACCGAACATCGCATTGATGCCGAACCAGATGGAGAGATTGAGCACGACGCCGACCACCGCTGCGGTGATCCCTGAAAGCGCACCATTCATCACCTTATTATTTCGGAGTTTCTCGACATACGGTGCCCCCAGAAAGATCCAGAGAAAACAGGGCGCAAAGGTCACCCACACGGTCAGGAATGCCCCGAAGATACCGGCCACATATGGATTGAGGATTCCCGGAGACCGGAAGGCCCCGAGAAAACCAACGAATTGCACCACCTGAATCAATGGCCCTGGGGTCGTTTCAGCAAGCGCCAAGCCGTCAAGCATCTCTCCCGGCTTGAGCCAGCCATAGTTGGCAACCGCCTCCTGCGCCATATAGGCCAGTACCGCATAAGCCCCACCAAAGGTGACTGTCGCCAGCTTGCTGAAATAGAGCGCGATTTGCGAATACACATGATCTGGCCCCAACATCAGGAGCAACAGCAGGACCGGCCCCAGCCAAATTCCTCCCCAGGTCATCAGCACCTTCAAACTCCTCATCAAGGTCGGGGCAAATTTTCCGTCCGTCTCTGAGGTTAAAAGAATGTCAATGATTCCATCGTTGTTGTCTGAAGAACTCACCAGTGTTTTGCCGCCGTGAATCCATCTAGGGCAGGCCTCGCCCAGATAATGAGGACAAACGCTTAAGCCCAAATAACCAAGGATACCGGAACCGAAAATGACCAACGGAAAAGGAACCTGATAGAAAAACATAGCGATGAAGGAAAGTAGCGCGACAGCCACAAGATACGGGGTTTTCAAGGACTTGCTCGCAATGCGAAAAACCGCCATAACGACGATAGCCAGCACCGCCGGTTTCAGCCCATAGAAAAAAGCCTGCACCGAAGCAACCTGATTGAATCCCGCGTAGAGAAGTGTCAACGCCAAGACGGTGAACATGCCGGGGATAACAAACAGGAGTCCGGCGGCCACGCCTCCCTTGGTGCCGTGGAGCAGCCAACCGATATATATGGCTAACTGTTGCGCCTCGGGTCCAGGCAGAAGATTACAATAATTCAGGGCGTGAAGGAAACGGTCATTGCTGATCCACTTTCGGTCATCCACCAGCATCTTGTGCATCAGGCCAATCTGGCCAGCCGGACCGCCAAAACTCAAGAAACCGATCTTGGTCCAAACCCGGAAGGCCTCGTTGAAGGAGACATGAGCAGGGGTATTCATCTGTTCTTCCATAATCTGCTTCCTTTTTCCAGTTTACGAGAGCAAGCGAGTTTGCCGGTCTTGAGTGTGCATGGTCAGGTCTTTAAACAGGGTAACCGAATCCGCCTTGGTCCAAAGACCGAGATACCCGGTCAGGGTGCGTTCGGCCTGGTATTCCATGAGTTGCTGATCGTTGAGAAAAGCACGAATCTGTTGCCCTTGGGTCTCGATGCGCAGTCGATGCCATTGATTGCGCTGCACAGGGATTTCGATCCCCTGCCGCTCGAAACGCTTGCCGTTTCTGAACTCGAACAAGACGGCGTTATCTTCCAGGGCGTTGATGCGGAACACGAAATAATTGGCCCAATCCCGGATCGCAAAGGCCAGTCCAGCGGCCTGATCAATGGTACCGGCCATGGGTTTAGCCCAAACTGCAGCGCTGCCATCCTCCATGTTGCTTTCTTTGGCGATGATCAGCGGGAAGTAGCAATAGGCTTCGATATTGTCGAGAAACTCCTGGTACCGTTTGCCCATGAAGCGGGCCATGGTCTGGGTTATGCCGATGGAGATCGACGAGACAAAATGGGAACCGTCCTGGAGAATGCCGGTTTCCATGCCAGGGGTACTATTTTTCCAATCACCCGTAATTAAAAAGAAATTAGCGGGCGCATCCGTTCGTTCCGGCTCAAGAAAATCATATTTTCCCTGGAGGAACGACTCGGTGAGGCTCACGACCTGTTCAGGTGTCTTCAAGGCCATGTCGAGCAAACGACTGGTGCCCAACAGCCGTCCCAACTGATCGAGCGCTGTTTCCATGGCTGGTTGGTCAAGACGCATGAGCGAGGCCTCGATCAGATCGCCCTTGATGGTGACCTCAAACCCGAGCCGGGTCAAGACGTTCGCCAGAAACTGGATGCGGAGCGAGCGGCCATGGTAGGCCCCGGCGCCGCCAGCAAAGCTCAAGGTGACGTAATTGTGCTCGATGTCCTCGCTGCAAAGGGCGTCCACAGTGGCGAAATGATAGCCGAAACGGATGTTCAGATTGAGATAGTCGCCGGAGAGAATAGCGTAGCTCGCGCCTCCGAGCCGGCTGTTGTCCTGCGGCCGGACCCCCGCAGCCATCAATGACATGAAATCCTGAGCGCCCACGGCAATGGCGCTGGTCCAGTTGATTCCCGGATAACTGAATCCCCGCCAGAGCGCAGTGAACGGCACGCTGGTCACGTCATGGGCATTGATTTCATCGCAGGTAGTCAAGCCGAGACGCAGTCCACCGCCCATGTCGAGGGCAAAGAGGTTGATCGGGATATTGACCTTCAAGCGGACCGCGTTGCGGCTGCGACCAATCGTCTCGCTGAGGTTGAACATCTGGCGAACCGAGAGTTCATGGCAGTAGCGGATAATGTCATGGACGGTCCGGCACTTTTCCGGAGAGAAATCGGCAGAATTGGGGTCAGTCAGATTGAGGGGCGAAATCAGATCGAGCAACCGCTGCAAACGCAGATGGGCAGGGCTGTCAAAAATCGGGCGCTTGATCTGGCGTGCTCCCTGTATCAGTTCCTTTACGGCTCCCTGGTACACACGTCCCTGGCTGCCGGCCCAGAGGGTAATGGTCTCACCATCCTTGAGAGTGGTGGTGGCAACCTGGGTATCAAACAAAGCCGGAACCCCGAACTCCCTGGCCACCGAGGCAAGATGACTGGCGGTGCCGCCAATATCGGTGATGATGCCCCTGACCTTGCTGACCCAGGGAGTGAATGTGGTGGATGCGGTCCGGGTGACGAGAATGGTATCCGGTTCAAGCTGTGGGGCAGAGGTCTCCAGCCCGATCGATTGCTGCAACAGGACCCGCCCGGTCACCACACCACTGGCGGCGCATTTTCCGCCTTGCAACACAAGAGGGTGATCGGGATATTCCAGGGCAATTTCGGTGCCTCCAAACTTCCCTTCCGGGGGGGTGACCAATAGCGGCCTGACCTGGAGCAGAAACAGCCTGTCCAATTCATCCACCGCCCATTCCATGTCCAGAGGATGCTGAAAATGATCCTCCATCTTCAGGGCATATTCTGACAACTCATCGAGAAACTGTAGATTGGCGAGGGGGCCTGTCTCGCTGCTCTTCGTTTCAAGAATCGCGCGGGTGTGTTTATCGATGCGGAACATGTGCTGCGGCGAGGCATCGCCGCCGACCAGGCTGTCGCCCAAGCCGGAGACAGCGCTCACCCGGATGCTTTCACGGTCTTCTCCTGTGGGGTCGGCTGTATACAGCACGCCGCTTACTTGCGGCTGCACCATGGTCAGGACAAAAACAGCCATTGGGGTTGCCCGGTCATCGATGCCGTGATGCATGCGATAGGAAAGTGCGGAAGCTGAATACTTGCTGGCGACAACCCGTTTGTAGGCAAGCGGCAATTTGTTGAACAGGACATTCAGGACCGAAGTGTATTGACCGGCAAAGGAGATCTCGCCATCCTCACCGATGGCCGAACTGCGGACGGCAAACCGCTGCACTGTCGAGAAACGTTCAAGAGCCGTATTAAAGGCCTGCTGTAGTTCAAAAGGTAGCGGCGCTTGCATAATGAGATCGCTGATCCGCTGGCTGACTGATTCCAGGCGGATGGGGTCGTCATCAATCAACTCACTCAGAATGTCATCGATTGCCTCAGCCAACCCGGTTTCCTGGACAAACCGCCAATAGGCAGAGGTGGTGATCGAGAATCCCGTCGGAGTCGGCAGGCCCAATTCGCGACGGATATGGGCCAAATTGGCGGCCTTGGCGCCCACGTCACGACTATGTTCTTCCAGTATTTGCTCAAAAGGGAGAATAAGGCTGCCGTTTGCCCGGTAATCAAATTGGGGCCACTCGTTCTGTACCGAGCGCCCAATGCTCCTTAAAACGCCAAATAGCGGCTCATAATCCTTCCGCGTCATCCCCGATAAGGCATTGATCATACCATCGACTTCCAAAAGCAGTTGCCGGCTCTTTTTTTCTACCATTTGCGGCACGAACGGCCGGTTGTCGTAATAGATCTGCTCTAGATCTGCCTGTAATGTCAAAGCTGTCCGGTTATGATCAAGGAGCCGGCGAAAACGCCGATAACGGGCAGTCTGTTCTGTATCGAGTGTCGGCAGTAATTGACAGGCATCGCCTGTTTTCCATTTTTTGAACAGTGGCATGAGGTACCCCCTTGGAGAATAAAGGTCTTTCAGGAAGATGGCATCCCAGAAAAGCGTTCTCTGGAAAAACCGGGATCGAACTGTCCGGTTAAGTTCATCCCTCTATATCCTTGAACATCTTATAAAGAATCACATCATACATAATCTTCAGGCCGCCGGCGACAAAGAAGGGGGCGGAAAACAGCAACGGGTTGGCCATGAACAGGCCGGCCAGGAGCGGCGAGGCTGCTGCCCCGACAGAGCGGGCCACCGTGGTGATCCCCGAGGCTGCCGACCGTTCATCCGGTGCAACCACGGTCATGGTGTAGGACTCGCGAACCGGCACATCCATCTGCGAGATGCAGGCCCGGAGCAGCAACACGGCGACAGCCATCCAGAAATTGGGCATCAGTGGCACCAGGCAGAGCAGGATATTGGAGGGAATGTGGCTGTAGACCATGGTGCGCACCAGGCCGATCCGCTCGGCGAGCCGGGTCGCCAGCAACGCCGACACCCCGGCCAGCAGATTGGCGCCGAAGAACAGGGTGCCGAGTATCCCAACGTCAACCCCGTAACGGACATGTAACCACCAGGCGATCATACTCTGGACCACGAAGCCACCGGCAAAGGCATCCAGGGCAAACAGCGAGCTGAGCTTGAACACTACCTTTTTGGAGCGATGCAGGCCGATGGCTTTACGAGCAACACCTGCACTGGTGCCGGCCACGGGAACCACCTCCGCACGCCGCGACAGGGTGGCAAAGAGCACGATGAGCACTAGACCGCAAGCCGCGTAACTGGCCATGATCGAGCGGTAGGCTTCCAACTCGCTCCAACCCAATCCTTGGAGCAACTGCGCCAACCAGCCACCGGCAAGGGCTCCGGCAGCGGTGGCGAAGCAACCGGCAAGGTTGTACCAGCCAAACAGCCGGGTGCGTCGGTGATCCGGGATCAGTTGCGACAGCGCCGCTTGCTCGATCGACAGAAAAGGGCCGATTTCGCCGCCGCTGGGACTGACAATGCCGATGATTGCGGCCAGCGTGATCCACACCGGATCGGTGGTGAAGAGAAAGACCAGGCCGGACAGGATCATCAAGGCTGCTCCAAGCAGCAGCATATTCTTGCGGCCAACCCGGTCGGCCACCAGGGTCACCCAGAGGGAAACCAGGATATCGCCGGCGAGCGTGGCGGAGAGGATTGCTCCGACCCCGGAGGCGCTCAGGCCGGTGGAGGCGAGATAGAGCCCGAGAATGACCGAAATGAGGCCGTAGGCGAACAGCCTGGTTATTCGGGTTGAAAAGAGCAGGACAATGTCACGAGTTGCTGGATTCATGGTTGCGGTATCGGCCGGCCCCGGAACAGATGACTGTTCCGGGGCCATTGTTTTCAGGCCATCCAGCCCTGGATTTCGGTGTGCAGGGCGAGGAAGCGCTGTTTGGTCGCTGGGGTTTTGCTGTATTTATCGTAGCTGTTGACGATCTCGACATACTGCGCCTCAGCCATGGCTTCATTGGCGCCCGGGACGATGCCGTCGGTATAGATGTCGACCAGCCAGTCGGCATAGGTGACGATCTTCTCCTCCGGGGTGCGCAGGGTATAGTCACGCACCGGCAGCCCGTACTCCTTTGCTTCCGACTCCGTCAAACCCGCGCGAACGTGTTTGAGGATGATCTGGCGGATGGCTTCGTCCAGGCCGAGGTCCACAGCCATTTGGGCACCGATCTCTCCATGGTCCAGGCCATGGGATTTGGCCTTGCCCAGGTCGTGAAACAGAGCGCCCCGGGCTAGCAGGTGTTTTTCCACCGGGATCTTCACCCGGCTGGCGATCTCCAAACACTTTCTCGCCACCTCCAGGCTGTGCTGGACCGCATCTTCGGGGACTCCCGCATTTTTCAAGGTGGCGGTATCCTTCATCAACAGATCCTCGGTCACATGGAGCAAAAACTCGGTGACCGCTTCTTCGCCCCAGGTTGCTTTGACATACGCTCTGTTTTCAGCGAGCGCGGCCAAGTCGTGGCGGGCTGCCTTGTGGTCAGGATGGTTGTCCAGCCAATCGTGCATCTGCTGGTAGTCGTTGCCGGTACGTTGCTGGCTTATTTCAAGATGTTTTGCGTAGGGAGGCATAATGTTTCTCCTTGAGATTGTTGTTGATGTATAGGGTTTTGGGTTGAGGTTACAGGTTTGCCGTTTGCGGTTCTTCCCTCACGGTGTAGAGAAACAGAGGGATCGAAACGCAAAGGAGCGTTGAGACGATGGCAAAGGCCGGACCATAGCCGAAAGACGCTATCAAAAGACCGGTGACGATCGGACCTGCTGCATGGCCGACATCGAAGATGGTGCCGAAGGTGCCCATGGCGGCCCCGTAATGCCGGGCC